>Ga0265299_10000311_pt1 | contig 62751 bp, 48 predicted proteins | sample AusTroGonzalo_MG_4_FD_193485 | JGI IMG/M metagenome (GOLD analysis project Ga0265299, IMG submission 193485) | Bovine rumen microbial communities from tropical cattle in Woodstock, Queensland, Australia - Gonzalo_02 | ecosystem: Host-associated > Mammals > Digestive system > Stomach > Rumen ...
GATACCAATGTTATCAATCTTATTTACAAGATCATCTCTCATGTGAATCATGTTTTCAAAATCAGCAGCAGCTCTTCTATTCTGCATGATGGTGTTTTGAATATCATTTTTCTTAGAATACAGAATATCGATGTCTTTTCTTATCATTAATCTTTCATTTTTATGTGTTGAAAGATCATTGTTGATTTTGATTTGTTCTTGTACAAGTTTATCATACATATCCGGATCGTATGAACCCATCACTTCAACAACGCGTTCATATGTATCAAGTTGATTGTTTACCGTGACTATTTCTTCGTCGGGATGTTGATTTGTTATTGCGCTCATTTCACCATACAACACATTCATGCGTTTTTCAATATTCGATTCCTGTGTTGTTAATGTATTGAACTCATCCTGCTTCTGTTTCAATAAAGCACATAATGATTCGTATGAACCATAAGTTGACAGGATATATTCTTTTGTATTATTGAGGGATGTGATGATCTTGTTTGTATAACGATAATCATCGGTTGCCATCTTGTGTATCTTGTCATAGATATCAATACCCATGGCTTTGTTCAATAAGTTCTTTCTTTGTGTTGTGGACATATTTCCAAACGAAGTCAGATTAGTTCCATTTATAATAAATGAGAACACATACTTATTGATACCAAGAATTCGTTCGATAAGGGAGTTGAATGTCGTTACTCCACCACTGGGATTCAATTCTTCCCCGTTATGAACTATTGATGATGATACAGTATGACTTGTCTTTGATGGTTGATATGTATGAGTTATATTATATACCTCACCATCAACCTCATATACAATGTTCTTAATACCAACTTCTTTTGGAAGTATCAATGATAGATCAGAACGTTCATCACCATTCAAACTAATACTGCTGAATGGATGGAGTTGTTGTATAAGTACAGTCTTTCCACAACGGTTATGACCGTATATCTGGATGATAGGTTTGTCGATATTCTCAAATGAGAATTCAACTTCCTTGAGTCCCATAGCTGCATGAACTCCGATAAAATTTTCGAGTCTAATGTAAGTAATGCGCATAATTATTTTTCTCCTTTAAAGACATATATCTTTATAGTGTATCATGGGAATAATGTGTGTCCAAAAATTAATTAATTTAAAGACACATATAATTCTATAGATACGGTATCACGATGTGGTACAGTAATCATATTTTAAGAAAGGAATTGATCACAATGGAAAGCAAAACAACTACTTCATTCCAGGAGAGACGAGCAAACTTTATGGAGACATATAAGCATGATCCCATCCTCTCAAAGAAGATACCCGAGGTTGCTGCAGGTCTGATGAAAGCAGAGTTTGGAGTTAACATCATTGATCATTCACATATCCCGATCGTGTTTACTGTTGGTTGGACTGAGATCCTTAAAAGACTTGGTGCTGAACAGGCTGAAGAATGCAAGGTTGATGTATGTGGTGCACAGCTTGAATATTTCACCGAGAAGTCTGAGTCTGATAAGAGTACGAACATCGTTCCCCAGATGTATCATAACAGGACTCCTCTCTTCCAGGAACACGATCACCAAGCAACAATAGGTTGTTCATATAAGGATAATCTTCTTTCAATGTATAATGCGTGGAGAAGTGTATATGCTCTCGAAGCAATCACTGGTACTGAGAATAAGATCTTCGAAATAGTTCTTAATGATTTCGGTATCAATCTCATGGTTCCTGCCGCAATATATCCTATAATGGGTGCAACTTATACAGCGGGTATTCAGATTGCTCGTGAAACAAAACAGACGATCAATATGTATAATATCTTTGAGATCGATATTGTTGAGGGTGATAAGGTTCTTCTCACACCTCTTGCATTTGTTAAGCAGTGGCTTAAGGACGATTCAAAGAAACTCTAAGATACGATGAATATCTCGCTATGTTCGGTTTATAATAAATATAAACAAGGAAAGTCAGAAATCTGTTCGGACATAGCGAGTTTTCATACAATAATCCAGAAGGAGTGATAATAATGGGTAACCTCGTTATCGGTGTTGGTAATACTGGTACAAACATCGTTAAACTCGCTGCAATGTCTACACTTCTTGATGACACGAATTATTATGCAATTGATTCGGTCGCATCATCCATTGATATGGGTTCACTTGGTAAAATTAAATACATACCAATCATATCAGATGAGAAGACTGGTTCTGGTCGTGACAGAGAACGTGGACGTGCAATGTATGAATTCCACCAGAACAATGGTGAGTTCGAAGAAATGTATGAAGAAGCCGCAGAAGCAAAATCACCTGTAATCGTGATAACATCTGCCGCAGGTGGTACTGGCTCGGGTTCTGTAGTACCACTTTGTTCAAAGCTTATTGAAAAAGGTATATCGGTTATTCCGATAATCATCTGTCCAAATAAGAAAGATCCAGCAGCTTTCCATCTCAATACATCAGATCTTTTCATCGAACTTGATGAGATCGGTATAACAACTTATGCTGTATTTGAGAATAAGAAGGGTGACGCAAACTACGGACCTATCAATCAGGAAGTTGTTACAATGATTGAACTTCTCTTCGGTAAGAAGTTTGATAAGACAGACCTCGATTCTATTGATGATTCCGATCTTGACAAGCTCATAGAGATGCCAGGTAGAATAATGGCGGTTGAAGCAGAGGGTGCAACTGTTGATAGTCTCCGCAAGGAAATTACAAGAAAGCTCTTTGTTGGTTCACAGCCTATGTGGAAGTCTGAAGAGGTTGGTGAAGCAACACTCATGACTGCATTCTCGTTGAAGTCAATGTTTGCGGATGTTGATTTCAAATCAGTGTTCTCTGAGATAGACGCTCGTATCGATCCTGATCAGGTATTTGACAATTACAGAAATATTGTCAAGAATGATAATGATGGCATACTCACTGCATCTGTTATCATCACAGGATTACCTAGATCTGAAATAAAAGAGATACTCAATGACTACCAAGGAACAAAGGGTATCGGAGACGGAGTTAAACGTGCAAAGAGACCTTCGTTTATGAGTCATAAGAAAGCCACTATCGAAACGGTTACGGCCGAAGACGGAAAGGATCTAATCAACAGATTCAAGTGGAAGAAGTGAGTTGATAAAATTCCTGATTAAGATATATACATAATTTTGTAGATATCTTCAACCAAGGAGTATCAAATAAATCAAAGGAGGAAATTATAAATGATTCCAACAACCATCACCGACTCAGATATGATTTGTCTTCAGAGCGTCGAATCATTTCTGAGAGAGCGCAATACTCCGCTCAATCAGTCACCTCAGGAAAGAGTTATCGTGACACAGCAGGCTAGGGATTGGCTGTACTCTGAAATCGTTCGTAGATTTACCAGAGTTGCAGGCTATATTCTCCAGGCTGATCTTGAGACTGATGATATGGCAAAGGGTCTCAATCACTCTCTGTCTAAGCATCTCCTTGATCCTGTGTTCGTTGATATTCTCATGAGCTATCTCGCAAGAGAGAACCAGGCTGAGGCGAACAGCATCACTGGTGCATATCTTGCAAAGGTACTCAGCAAGTGGATTGAGCAGAATGTCAAGACTGCAACACCCTCTAAGGGTAAGAAGGATGCAGAGCCTACAACAGATCCTACAGAAGATCCGCTTGCACCTGTTCAGCATCTCAAGAATGCAGTATATGCTCTTCTCGGTAATATGTCAAAGATCATATCTGTGAAGAATGCAGATCTCAATGAGACTCAGTCTGTTGCAATAGCAGCTTGTCTTGCTATGAACAACAGCTCTACAATCCATGAGATTCTTGCAAGTGATTTCCCGATCACAGCAGATGTATTTGACGTGTATGCTGACCCTTCAAACATCATCAAGTCGATACTTCTTCTCAAGAAGGATGATCTTCCGGCTAAGCCTTCAGTGAATCAGACAGCATTCATCAACTCTCTCAAGAGATGGGTATATGATATGCTCAACAAGATTCCTACTCAGTCAATCTTCCAGTTCCTCGTATCAACATACGGCGGTATGACAAGTGTTGACGTATCCGACAAGTTCATCAATCCCAAGGATTGTGGAACACAGTATTCAAATCTGTTGACTGTTGCAAAGCAGTTGATCAATAAGTAATAGGGAGGAAATTAACATGGCACAGACTCAGCTTAACAGCAAGATCCACCCTTCTGTGGACGCTGTAATCAAGCCCATCGTATATGAGATGACACGTATTGATGTCGCTCAGAAGACAAACCCGATTCTCGGTTCTAACAATGAACCCGACTTCATCAAGGAAGCTAAGAAGAAGTGTGTTCATATCGTATTCGAGAACGGCGAGTATCGTCTCGCTGCTGAAAAGAACAGCGAAGGTAAGCTCGTATGCCGCGTATGTGGTAGAACAATCAACATGGCATTCGACGACAGTGCTGTCAAGAAGATCAGCGACTGCATTGATGTAATCAATCAGCTCCTCTTCTTCGGCATGCTCAATGGTCTCAGAGCTGAACCTATTCAGACTCTCATCTCTCTCAAGACAGTTCTTCCTGGTGCATCTCAGCTCCTCAAGGAACTCAATGACTATGTTAAGAGAGAGAACGCTTCAGCTGATGCGGCTAGCAACATCGGTACAGAGTATGCTATACCCAATCAGTTCAGAAGCATCACAGGTATGTGATAATCTATATTATGTGATTATGCATAAACACATATGGGTCGGCGGGGAAACCCGCCGACCTTATTCTTATATTTTGGAGGTTTTATCATGAGTGATAATAATGGAAAAACATATACAGGTCCCGTTCTCAGAATCTCAATTAGTCGTATTGATGATGAGAAGAAACAGAGAGCTATCCTTAATGCAATGAATGATGCATTTGTTGGTGATGACGATTATGTCAATTCCAACATCATCGTATCTGACGAGGATGACGGTTCAACAATAACGGTATGTCTTAATGACATTGAAGGACAAGAAAACATTTGGTCTCTCAGAGACGATATGATGGATGCAGTAGGTGCTATATGGGATGAATTCTATGAGGAACCCACAAGACCATCAATTCTTACTAAGGAGGACTAATATATGAAATTCATTGAAAACCCGTTAGTCAAAGGCATGCCAGATCTGATGAGCTATCTCTCAATCACACAGGCTGGATTTACAATGTATGATGAGACAATCTCGTTTCAGGACAAACAAATCGTCAATGCAAAAACAATGCACATGAGTGCGGAATTCTGCAATGTTGCGATTAAGTTAAATGATGCTGGTTATATGATGACTCCATCAATGTGTACAATTGGAGAACCTGATTCTCGTGATGGTTGTTATGTTTATTGCGTATCAAACGCAGAGAAACTCCCGAAGCTTCCTAAACCGGATCAGAGAATTGATGATGTTGTTTGTATCTATGGTTCTCTTGATCTGAGTAATCCGGTTGTCGAGTATTATTATGGTAATACTCTCATTGGTAAGGTTGAGATTCTTGTTGATGGAAACCAGGCTATACCACATCAGACTATGTGTGATGAAAAGATACTAACATCTGATGAAATGCATCAGGTGTATGACATCATCAATCAGGGTATACTTGATGCCATAGCACAGGTTAACATAAATCAGATGAGAGGATATAAGGCCGGTAGAGATGCAGCACAGAGCATGTTCGAATAAGGAGGTAATACCATGATCGCGATAATTCAGATTCCTGTCAGATTTAACACAAACATCAATTGGCAGGCTGTAGACTATGGGGCAGATGATCCGAACAATGATATTCTGTTTGATACAACGACATTTGAGTTGACTCATCGTAATGAAGGTGGAGGTATATTCACTGTATTCATCAGACCAGTCGACCCTGATAATAAGAGTGATAAGAGAATCAGACCTATGCGTTTTACAACGAACTATGATACTCTTGAACAGATATATGCTGATCCTGCTTCATTTGTCACTCAGACTGTATGGAAGTTTGATGATGACATCAGCAGATTCTATACTGATAAACTCTATTCAGGGGATAATAAGAAACCTCTCGAAATGTGCTCACTCAATGACAACGGTGATATCGGAAGCTTATTCATGAATGATAAAAATGAAAAGCTTGCAGGTCTCACTATGACAACATATAAGAATGATGAACGCGGTTATCATGACACTGTCGTTTATTCAGATATACCCGACTTCGAGTTCACTCCAGAAGTACTCGAAGCAATTGATCAAGCTCTTGAAGGTCAGGAATATCAGGTAATAACTGACGCAAAGAAAGCTAAGAAGTATCTGAAGAAACTTGACAAGAAGTATGATACAGATATGAGCATCACAGAATTCTAATATTGGTGGGGCATTACGCCCCACCTTTATTTTTTATTAGAATACAATACCGCCATAGCTTGAACATATTGACATTGTTGTTTGTGCTATGAAATGATTAGAATCGAGATTCGATAATACATGAACAACATTCATTGGTCTATACGCTCTATTGATGCTCATACCACGTATGGGTGAATCAAACAGAATATTGAATATTGAATGTGTGTCGATTCGTCCTATATCAAATCCAACACACGATATGTCAGCACGCGTAATTCGTTCTGTTATGCGTGCTGCATATATTGATGCCATGTATCTATTTTTTGATTTGTATAAAATGTCGGGTGTTGTTATCGAATCCCTTTGTTTGATATCTCTCAAATATTCAGTGGGATTTACGTCATCATATAATGCTATCATTGTTTCGGTATTAACATCCAATGACGACACATCAACAGATGTTACTTTATCAGAGTTAAGAATCCTTTCTATATCGGTTTCAGAAACTACGGAAACATTTTCCGCTTTGATATTCATGCCAAAATTCGAAGGTCTTAGACCAAACGAAGACCATTCTGATGCTTTGCTATTATTTCTTAAACCACCCATATCAGAATTGCTTTTATAACTTTCAACATATATTGGTATTATTGATGAATATGATGGGTTTGGTTTAGTATTTATAATTTTAATACCATCAAAATCACCATAAACACTTGCACCAAATTTATATAAACCATATCTCGATTCCAAGAATGAAATGGTTTCTGTTATAGAAAGATTTGGTATGAGTATTTGATCATATTTTTCTTGGTTCTCCAAAGGATCCAGAGAATAATTGACATAACCCTGTTCTCTGAAAAGACTTTCTATAACAGATGCTATCGACATATTCTTGAATATTGACGGTGCTCTTCTTCTCATGAAATGCATCATTTCATCATCAAAGCAATATAATTCAATCGGGACCTTTATTGATTCATTTAGATCCTCTGATTTCTTCAGACCTTGGTCATATTGATCCATATTTGATGTGGGGATGTTCTTCTCTTCGATATATCCTTTTAATGAGAATTCTATATTTTTTGCACCACAAACAAGTGTTGGTGATTTATCATCCTCGTCGGCCATACGATATACATTACCATACAAACTAACATTGACTTTGAGTCTATCTGGTGCTTTGGTTATTTCTGTTATTAATGATATATCAGAATATAGTCTGAGTCTAACTATCGGGAACATTGCTCTATCATAATTATGGATTATTGATATTGACACTATATCCGATGTTGGTACATTGATTGTCTTGATACCTTTTGAATTAGTATCATCGGATTTAACACCAATATTTACCGACACTTTATATAGTACATTAAGTTTGTCCGTTGTTGCCAATTTTGATCCACCTCCTGGAGACAGCTTTATAATCGCAACCATAATATTATGGTTCTTTAAAATATATGAAAGGTTAGTGATTAAGCATGTTACAAATATTTCAAGAAGCAGATCTCCCAAAACTGTCACAAACATCTTTGTTTATGAAGTTTGATGAGACATCGGATATCTCAAATAAGATAAAGAATGAAATCAAGAAATCTGCTCAATATGTTGTTTCACCAGAATCTTTAAAAGAAATAATTGCTCTTATGAGACTCAATGGTGATGCAATTATTCGTAAAGCCGTCGAAGAATACATGGCGGGTAAGATCGTTGTCATATTCAATAAGACAACATCTGATATACCTCCTGCATTACCATTCATCGTTGTTGGTAAGAATAACCCAGTAGCATACATTTTTGCCGACAAATTTATGAATAATATATCATCGACAGCTGAGTATACAAGCCTGATGGCAGTAATGGAAGCGGCATATCTTGCCCGTCTTTTGTACACCAGACCTGAAGCATTCCTTATGAATGCACCGCTGATGTTAACTTTGTGTAACGTCTATACCTTGATGGCAGCGGCTCCATTAGAGCAAAAACTGTACATGAAGGGTGATAATCTCAATAAGGCAATGCTGTATATTATAACATATTTCTATCGAATGATTCGTGGTGGAGATATAACAGTAACATCGTTACCATATAAGAGAATCATGCTTGAGAAAATTGATGAGAACGTTGTTAACTCAATCATTGATGATGTATTGGCTAACAACGACAATTCTTTCATGGGACTTCTTAAGCTCATTCAGAAGATAAACCCAATACGTTACAAGGATCTCGATTCAATGTACATGTCATATTTCACATCGACATGTGGTATACCGATTATATTCGCACTTGAGAATATATCGTATATTTTCCTCCTTGTAACATCTGCTGAATATAAGACACAAATAACTGGATATGGTTTGAACAAAACTGTTTCAATGCCATGTAAGAAGGCTATATCATTATTGACAAGCTTAGTAAATTCATAAACGAAAGGAGGCGTCAATAATGCCTGAATCTAAAGACAATCCTTTTGTTGTTGGTAGAACTGAAAAGATTCTTTCACGTCTTACCGAAGATGAGATATATGGTGAACCCAATACTGGTTATGCTAACGAGAATGCATACACTGAAAAAATCGACGGTAACTCAACGGTTGAATATCCTCACGGTAAAGTACCTTCATTGATTGGTAATGGTGAGATACCGATAGAACCGGAAGATCACACACTTAAACCTGTTGATGTTATAGCAAATAAAAGACTTCTCTTAAAAGATCGAGAACATTATGTACCAGATGTATCATTACATTCAACACGTGATGTTGCCCAGAATATACAGGGTGAAACAACAGCGTTTTCGTTAAATCCAAATGAAGTAGCACCTGTAACAGCACCCTCAAAACCAGGTAAGGAAACACGTGTGTTCTCTGGTGCAACTACACAGATGAATCCTACGAATGATAAGGATAAAGCAGAAATGCTTGATAATGGTGGTCTAGATGGTTATGCTAGAAAGCATAAGGTAGAACTCTTCGGTTCATATAACAATCCACCCATATCACCAGTACATCCATTCACTCGAATGAATTCTGATACTAATAGAATTGCGGCAGATCAGGCTGTGTTCAATACATATAATAGAACAAAGCTTCCTATTGCTGATGTTGAATGGCGTAAGGGTTTCCGTCATATATTCATTACTAGACCCGAGTGTTATCTAACATATCGCGACTCTGGAAAGGTTGATCTGTGTGATCAAGCTGGTTATGATACGGACTTCCAATCTGCTTGGATGAGAATGCCTCACATAATTCGTTTGTTGTCACCATGGTATGTATCTGGTTCTTTCCCTCAAGTAAATACTCCACATGGTATGAACTGGAATTATCTTCTCTCTAATCGAGTAACAGGTTTATCAGCCGGAGCAACAACAATGTCTGTGAATGACAACGTTGGTAAGAGTATTGAAGGTTACACGGTTATACCGGCAATGCATTTGGAAACCAGACAAGGTTCATCGATAGAATTGTCATTTACAGATACAAAGAATCTTGAAGTATATGAAACGGCAAGACTATGGATGTTATATATGTATAAACGTAAGAAGGGTATATTCATTCCTCCTTATAATGGATATCAGAAGACCAATGCTTTTTTGACGAAGATTGGTAACGATGGTAAATTTAACAAAAAACAATTATCAGGAACTGATTATACACAAAACCATCCATATGATAGAGCTCTTGAATATTGTGCTTCATTATATGACATCGTTACAAACGAATCTGGTACTAAGATTCTTTACTGGTGTAAATACTACGGAATATATCCAACATCAGTGTCACCATCATTGAGTAACGAGAACAATGGTCCAATAACCAGCATGAAAACAAACATCACATTCAAGTATCATTATAAACTCGAGAATTCAAATCAGTCATTGGTTGAATTCAATCATGATGCTGGCATAGTAGATGATATTGGACGCATGAGTGTTAATATAAACAAACTGGTTGAACTGAAAAAATCGGATGGATCAAAATACAACGATATTGTTGGTTCCGAATCATATGGTATAAATGATGCAACTGATCTTGTGACTGTATCTCATCCTTTCTTACTCAGAAATCATGGTACGGATTATGATGCAATGAATCATTATTTACCCAAATATATTGGTGCTGCTGGAATGTTTACTGGTTCCCCATATATCGTTATAAGAAGATCTCAAATGGATCCGTTAGATCCGGAGACGGTTATAAGCACTCCCCAACTCATGTTCATGGCGACAGGTAGTGCTGATTATGATGGACAATTCAACGTTGGTATTGTCAATGATAAGATCGATATACCAGTTGCCAATAATATTGTTGGTTACAGGGGTACTCTGTTTGGTGAGACTATTGAACAAGGTTCAAACAAACTTGCTGAAAAAATCGAAACCGAAGAAAAAGTATAAGGAGAGGTGATAAGTAATGCCTTTGAATAACAATGGTGGAAAAGACTTGATCGCTCCCTTAATGAAAGAAGTAACTGGTGAAGACATCGTCGTTAAAAAGGATGACATTGTCAACACCATATCGGATATTCTACATGAATACAATCTTGACACGCGTCATAGTTTCATCGAAAAGATGGCAATGCTTAAGATGCCAGATGTTAAAGATGGAAAGATTGACATGTCGGATCTTCCTTCAGAATTAAGGGATGCTGCATTTCTTCCAGTAAATACAATTGCAGATATCGCTCTTCGACAAGACCTTGATCTTGTAATATCACAGATTCCTGAATGGTTCACTGCATTACAGATAACTCGTGATGCCATATGTGAATCAGATGTTGTTGATGGTACACTTGCTCGAGATATAAAATTCAAGAGAACAAACCTCGATGACAGTGAAGAGGAAAATGTAATATCCAAGGTTGAAGAAGTTGAAGATCGGTTGGAATTACATCAGATAATCAAAAACCATGTTGTGTTTAATACACTTGAATATGGTGAAGGTTATATATACTGCATACCATACGCAAAGGTCTTTTCTGACTTATATAAATACCGTATGAAAAACGGTAAGAATGGTAGCAACATCAATATGGATATGATGGACACATCATCCATATTAAACGGATATGGTTATGGTGAAGCTGCTGTTGAAACATCTCTGTGTGATAAGATCGTTAATGATGCAAATCCCAGAGGTGAGTATAAGAACGGTAAAAAGGGAAAGAAAGCTGGTATATTTACCGAAGCTGAAATCTTGGAAATCAATCCCCAATATAGAACTCGTATTCTTAATGAGGATGGTTCTGTGAATCATAAATTGGAAGACGAACGTGATGAACAACTCGATGAAGTATTTGAATACTATGCAAGAAACATCACATATGTTGAGAAAGACATCGCTCTTCCTGTAATAGAAGAATCTGCACATGATCTTCGTATGGTATACAAAACAAAATACCATGATCAAGAGGGATTCATTCAAGAAGCTGATAATGTATTTGAACGCGTAATGAATGATTCTTCAATGTACATGGAAGATGGTACTGATGAGAATATAGATGTTGACGGTATAGGTAGAGAGTTTAGAAATGTTAAGGGTGTATATCTTAAGATACTTCCTGCAACAAAACTCATTCCTATTCGTGTTGACAGAAACATCATTGGTTATTATTACATCTCCGATTATACACGTCCCGAAGAAGCGGGTCAGAGACGTAACAGTGGTCTTACTGGTTATACACTGAGATCTCCATCTGTTGGATTTGATACGTTCTCCCCAGACAGAATGTTCTGTGAGAAACTTGCTTCGAAGATCATAAACAACTTCGATCTCAAATTTATGCGTGATAATCTGGCTTTACACCAGCAGATAGTTTCTATCCTTGAAGCACATAAATTCAATGATGCAATGATGCGTTTCATATTCATTCCCGCAGAACATGTTGTTCAGTGTTCTATTAACAAGGATGGTATTGGTAAGGGTCACTCCATGCTTGAACCAGGTCTTGTTACTGCTAGAATGTACATGTTCCTTAAACTTTACTCGATTCTGTATCAGATAAATAACTCACAGGTTCGTGTTTACAACCTTCGTCTTAGTGGTCTTGATAAAGACTATCAGGCAATGGTTAAGGAAACCATGCGTAAGTTTGCAGCAAGACGTGTTACTGTAAATGACATTTTCAATTACAGATCATCAATGACGAAAGTTAGTGGCGGTTCTGAACTTGTAATGCCACTCGGTGCAGGTGATCAAGCACCTATCACATTCGATAGCATTCCTGCGGCTGAAGCGCCAATAAACAATGATCTGCTTGAACAGTTGAAGAACGAATCAATCAATGCAACACCAGTACCATCATTATGGGTGCAGACTGGTGGTGAATCACAGATCGAGTTTGCTAAGGAAACGGAACTTGCAAACACGAGATTCAATACAATGATATCCTCGTATAAGATCGATCTAAATAACGACATTACAAAGCTTTATCGTAAGATAATGCTGTGGGAGACTGATATAGATCCTGCTATTATACGTGATATGCGATTTGTTCTCAGAATGCCAGCGGCGAAAACATTGAATGTTACTGTCGAAATGATCAACAACTTCAATGCTCTTGCTGAAGTTGCTATACCAATATTCCTTAAACCAAATGAAGTCACTGATGAGAATGACAAACCAACAAACGTTGCAAGAGAACTTAAGAAACTCTTATTACATGAATACATTCCCCAAATCGATATTGATCACTTTGAAGAACTCGTTGATCAAGCGAGAAATGAAGCCAATAAGCTTAAGATGGCCGAAGTTGGCAAGGGTGAGAACATAATCGATTCTGGATTACAGGATGAGGAAGGAATGATGTAATGAATGAAACTTGAAAGAACAACAACGGGTCTCATAATACACAATCCTGACGATATAACCAAGAGAAAAATACTTCAATATTTTTCTCTGGTTAATCCTGTTCGAGAGTTTTTCATATATTCGGGTAATGATAGATCAAAGATTCCCGTGTTTGGTAAAGAACACGATGTTGTATACATTTCGTCTGGTTTCTTGACGATAAACGATCCATATATAAGATCATTACCAAGACCAGATGTTATACATCCACAAACACCAACACAGATATCATTAAAAATGAATAGACAACCTCGATCAAAACTCCAAGAGGATTGTATTGCGAAAATGATCGACCCACAGCATGCTGGTGGTAAGTTGACAATTGAACTAAAACCTGGTACTGGCAAAACGTTCATAGCAACATATGCAATATCAAAGTTACAACTCAAGCCATTGATAGTTGCACCAACAACACTGTTGAAGAATCAATGGTGTGAAGAATTCCAAGATGTAGGAATACCCAGAAGTGACATTGCAACGAACATCTATGACGCACCACGTAAGAAATTATGTGTTGTTACCATATCATCAATAGAGAATGCTCTACGTGATGATTGGGAAGGTTTGATGAATGTTGTTAATAAAGCTGCATTTGGAATTAAGGTTGTTGATGAAGCACATCTTCATTTAAAGGGTAATCTTAAATTCGATGCTATATGCAATATCAAACATAATTGGTATTTGTCTGCAACATTGGGTAGAAGTGACTATCAGGAGGATGCAATACTCAATAGAGCCTTATCTGATGCGGATAGATTCATTGGTAATCCCAAGTATGAGGAATATCAGAAGCAGTATGTAAATATATTCTTTCAGGATATGTATTACTATCCAACGAACAAGTTATGTGATGAACATTTCAGATTTGGTAGTAAGGGTTTGATAAAAGCCACATATTACAGAATGCTGATGGAATACAAGAATGGTGTTCCTTTCTTGAATAATCTGATATACATGATGAAAGTTGCCAAACGAACAACAACATACGATGGTAAAGTTCTTTTACTTGTACCACTGATATCAATCATTGAACGTGTCTTGGAATTAATGGATAAGGATCCTTTCTTTAAACAGTATACATTCGCTGGCGTTGATGGATCAATGCCGTTGGCTCAGAGACGTGCTGCAATGGAAAGTGACTTCATATTGTCGACATCATTGTCGATGGGTACCGGTGTTGATGTTAAGAATCTTGCATGTGTTGTAAACTTTGATCAATATTCATCCCCAATAATAACCGAACAAATATTTGGTCGTTTGAGAGACCGTGGTAAAGAGACATGGTATTTCGATATAACAGACCATGTTAAACAGGCAAGAATGTTTGCATCATGGGGTAGAAAGCGTCGTTCATTGATGCCGTACTATCCAGGTGCTCATAATGACATAAAACAATTGCCTGATATTCGTTCATGATATCTTCATCTTTTCATTCATTTTCTTCTTGTTTATGTGGGGCGTAATGCCCCACATAAACCAAATCTTTATATATATATTATTAATATGAATAAGAAATAGAAACGAAATCTTTACAACGTTTCAAATCGCATTCTTATTCGGAAGGAGTATATTATGGATAAAACAAATAATTACTTTGCAACATTAAAAATCGAAGACGGTAGAGATACTAATGATCCAACAGTCAATTTCTGTATGATGGCCTATCATTTATTATCAAGACCATTCAAAGAAATGGAAACCATATCTGATGAAGAGTTGTCAGAGCTGGTATGTCAGGTGGCTACCGAACATCACAATGGGACGAGTGGTCCTACAGGTGCATATCTTGATGACACAATATATTACAGATTCATATCTGAATATACGACACTCGTAGAAACACGTGGTGCGACAACCGCAAATGAAATATTAAAAGCACATATCCTACATCAATTAACGACACATTCAACATTTAAGTCGAAAAATGACATTGACAGCACATTACGTGGTACATTTAATCATGTAAATGCATTTCTCGGAACAGGTATAAGCAACAAAGAAGACCCGCCGGAGATATGGGATGTTCCTGATGATGTGAGGGAATTTGTAAAATCGACACAACCAACTGATCATCTAATATTAGATGCTGCGACACTAAATAAACTTGGCAGTTATTGGATTACCGAAAGTAATTATACGAATGAGTACAAGGATTTTATGGTACCCGCAGATCTACTATGGGCAAACACGGTACCGGTTAAAGATATGGTAATCGAGTATAACACCGACAAGAAACAAAAAATAATTGACACTCCGTTAGGAGTAATAGTAGATACAAAAAGTGTTCGAATAATACAGTTCAGACAACCGGATATAAATGACGAAACAACCTATACGTGTATGCTCGGAATTGTTACGATGTTTGATGGTGCCGAACATATTATTCCATTTGGAATACCAAATTCTGAATCAGAATATTGTAGAGAATGTATAGCCGTGTCAAGAAAGATCGGTATACTGAAATATGGTACATACACAACAAAGAAAGTATTTGCCAATGAAAAATACAGAACAAGTAATCTAGAGGCTATGATGAATATAATATCCGAATATATCCCGGTATGGTATGGCATTCAAGTCGGTTTACTGAATCCTGCAATAAAGCTTGTATTTGATAAACACACCGATCCGAAGTATGCCGTTGTCGAAACAAAGAAGGATCGGAAAGGAAAGAAGAAAACAAAGATTCGTTATGTGAGACGTGTAACAATAACAGAAGAGATGTTCAATGAATGTCTCGAACGTTCCTACATACGTAAGAAACTTTGTTGGTACGTCACTGGTCACTGGCGTAATCAAGCCGTCAAAGACGGACATAAGAGAATATTCATACAGGGCTATTGGAAAGGTGTAGCCCGTGATTCAAAGAATGCAGACACAAGAGAACGTGAAGTAGTTGTTCCGGCTATTCAAACACCAACTCAAGATGATAGCTGGATCGATTCTCTAAATAAGAAGTATCATATATAAGGAGGGATAGCATGGCAAAATTATTCATATCCACGGATTGGCATTTAATACGAAAAGACAAAGACACTAGCCTGTTATACGTTCGGCCGGATGTGGAGGAGATTCTCGATTCTCAGATAAATAATGTTGGACCGGAGGATACATTTATGTTCTTAGGGGATCTGTTTGATGATGATTTCGATCCCAAAGATCATAGAAGAATTCTCGGAAACTATTTATCTGACAAGCTTCACAACCTTTCTGGAAAAAGGAAGATATTCATACGCGGAAACAACGACATCGGTAGTGACACATTCTATCGTGATCTCGGATTTAACGAGATACACTTTTCTGTTACAGCACCGATAGTATTCGGTAATAAATTAAAAATCACGGTATTCTCACATACATCATTAGAAACACCAAAAGGCGTTGTAAATATTCATGGCCATATACATAGAGACAATACCAGCTGTGATGATATCGCATATTATCACGATCCTAGAAACTGTGTCAATATATGTGACCGCGAAAGAATGACATTCAACATATCAGACATCGGGGATATCGACTTCGAATGCAATAGAAATAATTCTGTATATTATAAAGGACATGAAAAACCATTCGCGAAATATATACAGAATATGGCATACGAAGAGTTTCTCAAAGATTATTCCGAAAAGATAAAGGTTATTTAATATATTATAACGGGGCACAATGCCCCGTTATTTTTTCTATGCCACAAGCTATTTTGTTTAATACCCTTGAATGTCACGGAAGAATGCCAGATCCGATGCGGTTGAATGAACAACCTCTTGTTCTCTTAACGAACCTCCATATGGTGTATATTGATTTGGCTTATAACCATATTCATCATATCCACCATCAAGCTTAACCAACTCATTCGTGATGTTTGATGTAAGATCCTTATACATCTGACTTTCAAAATCATTGGGATTATATTCAATGGAATTATCAACTACATCTTCTTGAACTTTTTTCTCATATTCTTCCATTACTTCTGTCGCTTTTGAATAAGTACACAAATGTTTATGTACTCCAAATCTATCAAGATCATAACCGTACTTAAGAACATACAACGTATGTAGGTATGCCATGACCATATCATCGTGACAACCAGTATCTGCAGCAATCTTACCATTTTTATGTTCAACGAGATTGCATATATCCGTAACTAAGAACTTAGAATTTATGAGATGTCTGTAGTCCTTCAGCATATCACGAAGGATATTAAACATCATCTTTCTGGTCTTTTCAGACACATACGTACCATAGTGCCTCTTTGCGATGGCTTTCTGTTTCAAAGATATATTTACTTGATTTGGTTCGATAACATTCTTTGTTAATTCAGCAGCACGAGGATCATGATAGAATCTGTTTTCAAGTGATGATTCTTGAACGAAGTCAATTATGTCAACACCTGTCATATTAGATTCTATACAGAATAATGCACGCGGTAACATCTTAGCCAGTACGGTTACTGTACGCATCAGATCAAGACCACCCATCCAAGGTGATTCAAGTTCACCAACTACTTGAAGTGTGTATGGATGAACAATACATATTGCGGTATTATCTCCATCCTTACCAGTAGCGCAATCGATACCAATCAGATACGGGGTATTCATATCAAAGTATGGTGTTTCTGAATTCAGATCAGGTACTTGAATAGGATGTCTGTAGACATACAAGTGATACTTCTTAAGAATGAATATATCATAATCAGGATTCCTATAATGATTCTGAATAAAGTCGATATCTTCCTGTTGGAAGAATGATCCAGCACCACCACGGAATCTTTGTAACAAAACACCTCGACGATACTCAGCCATTCTATTAAGACGAACAGCTTCATTATATTGTTCTCTTAACCATCTTTCATCTTTTCTAAGTTGAATATAGTTATATTCAATATAGAGCATGGTGATCTGTTGGGGATTACCATATTCATCCGGAGTAGTAACACCATCGAAATAGTCTCGTAATTCTTTATCTGTAAGATCATATAAATCTTCGGAAAATACAGGAGTTCTGTCGATCATTCTTTGAGCAGCCTTACCGGTTGATGTTTCCAAGTCACCAGGTGTTGAAGCGAGCATCATGCAAGAACGTCCACCAGTCTTACGCATGATTTCACGAGCTGAGATAATAGCAGGTGTTGCACCTTCCATAACAGAGTCTATATAAGGAGTGTACTCCCACTCATCAAGAAATGACATGAACAATGTCATACCACGCATCTTATCTTTCGCTTTAACTTCTGAATCTGCTGATGATAGAATTGTTATTGAAGTACCGTGTTCATCATATTTCAATGATTTAGTACCAGGTAATTTGTTTCTACCATACCATGGATTCATGTATGGTGGAAGGGCACAAATATAATCACGTAACAATTCTGCATTATCCAAACATCTATCTTGTCTGATATGCATATAAGGTATTTCTGCATTTTGGAATTCATATATAAATCCATATTCACATATTGCAGTAATCCATGTCGTCTTATGTGTCTGACGAGGTTGACATAACATGAAATCTATACTGTGCATGAAACACCATACAGCAGCACATGATGCGCGGGTTAATATCAATCTGAATTTACCAGCACCACGTACGGGTACTCTAGCACATTCTCTGAAGAAGAACCATGGGTTGTATTTACATTCGGTATGAATTCTACCAATGTCTTCAGCAGATATGTTTGGGTCATCTGTGTCTATATCTTGAACACCAAACTGTGGGTATTTAACTTCCAGCATGAAATACCAATTTTTGATTCCCTTTGTTTTCAACTCTTGTGCTGTCAACAAAAAAGAATCATTTTTTGTGCCAAAATCATAATATCTCGGATGACCGTGTTCATCATCGATTCTTACTATTTTTGACATAAAGCCTCTCTCCTTTCCTGTAAAGGTTATCGGGGAGTTATAGGGTCTGATACACAAAAAATAAATTATACGGGGGCATATGCCCCCGTATAATACTCGTATATCAATGATACTCTTTGCGTTGCTGTAATACTGGCAACAGTTCTGAGAATCTCCTGAAGAGATAGTCAATGTACTCGGGTTTCAAACCTATAAAGACATTGGTTTTAGACAGTTGGTTGAAGAAGTCTATCATATCGATTGATCCTCTCATATATGCAGCATACTGTAAATAGTATGAATGCATAATAAGCATGTAATGCAGATCAGGTATAGATATCTGTACATCTACATTACCGATCTTAACATCTTGGACTTCGTCTACATTTCCTATAGTGTCATACCAATGTACATCAGTTTCAAGCTTTGTACCTAACAACTTCAGAATATTTTTCAGATTATCTAATTGTGGGAACTGGTTGTATTTCGTTGTATCAATTCCAATACCATTCAGCTGACTCATCAGCATTGAGTTCTCCTCATACTGTGATCCTCTGTAGTATGTGGATATCTTAGCAAATGCCTTAACACCCATAGCAGCGAGGAAGTTATAAGTATCATATTCACCATACTTGATAGGATTATCAGAATACGGTATGAGATTCTTATTATATCTTCTTGTCTTAACCGGCTGATCGTAAAGTGTTGTTCTACCAGTAGAAACAACAGACATTGCTTTCGAGGGTTCCTGTTTAAGAACCCAGGTGTACTGGTAACCAACGGGATATTCATCATCGAGTTCAACCCAACGATGACGAAGCTTTGCTTCTATCTTATACTTCTTCATTATATCAGGCCATTTAGCATAAGCCTCAAGAAGCGAATCACGAACACATTTCTCATTAAGAGGCTGGATCTGAATATAGAATCCGTTCTTCATGAGATCCGTGAATGTTGATTCTGGATCAAGTCCATAAAGTCTTTCAAGTTCACCACCCTGTTGGGGATTGAATGTCTTTACGAAATCGACAGCCATTGTCATAATTTCATCATGATTCATCGTCTTATTCTTATCCTGTTCAAGGAGATATTCCCACATTCTCTCCATCTGGAAAGTCATTGACGATTCGTACGTTGCGAATGATATGATTCTGTTTGGTACAGCCAAAGCATTTGCTAACATATCAATCGGTCTACCATCAGTTGTTCTAGGCATAAGCTGCCATGGAATTATCTGTGCAATTACAGACTTATTACCATAACGACCAACAACCTTCTGACCAACATGTATGTCTTTTGGCTGAAGTATTGTGAATTTAATTATAGTATCAACTATGTCTTCCTTGGTTACCCATTTAGAGGAGTTCAGATACTTCTCTGCTTGATGGTATATATCAAGTAATGATGTATCATCCTGATAGGGATCTGCGACGATAGTTGATATATAAGCGTATATCTCAGAATACCAATCACGAATCTGTCCAAGGTAATAGTTGTACTGGTCATTATCAACATCGACATTTGAATATATGTCCATATCAACAACAATACCATGCGAACAGTAGTTGGTATCATTTATATGAGGTATCAGTGATTCTGATGCAGATGACAGATATGAGTTCTCTCGAATAGAACACAGTATGTCATTCTGTATTTCTTCACCGACATTGGGGAATGGTTTGTATAATGTCTCGTTACCATACTTATTCAACAGATAGGAACTCTGTTTGATATTGACAGTAACGATATCGACCATGTCATATACGAGAGCTTCTGCAGCTCTATCTGATATGACAAGAGCATCCTCAGTAAGCTGTGGTAATACAGTATATACGAAACGGAGATTTCTACCAGCACAGTAGTTATCATTTACATATGATGAAGACTGTGCGATTGTCGTTCCTTTAGGTAATATATCACCATCATTGAACTTACCTGCGACTGCATTGTTCATACGAAATCCATACTTCTCAACAAGATGATGTACGGGCTTAACTATCTCACATGAGAATTTACCAGTACGAAGATTCTTGAAGATATATGCAATAGGTGATACCTGAGAATCTTTGAACTTTCTGAAAGTTCTCATGAGTTGATAATCATCCTTAGTCTTGATATTCCACGAGGATCTTTCACCGAATTCATTTTCGGCACCAGTGAATACTCTGGGGAATTCAGGATTTCTCAAAACAACTCTTTGTGACGTATGTCTTGTTGCCATAACACCACGAACCGTTGATATCTTGTCCGGGAATGCCATAGCTGATGCACCAAAAGATGACATCGGTGTTACTTCAGCACATCTCTTTTCAATTTCAGATGCTGAGTTCATCGTGCCCTTACGACGCATTTTTGTTTTTGTTTCTTTCTGTTCCATGTCAAATGTATCCTCCTATGATAGATTTTAAAACGATTCCTCCTTTCGAAGGAATTATATATGTTTAAAGTTTAGATAAAACTTCTCTTACATATTTAGCGCAAGGAGAGTCCTCTGCCTTATCATTATTAAAATCTGACATTGCGAATCCGATTGTAAGATATACACCGAGGATCAGAATGATGTCTGTCTTAACAACCATATTTGTTACGAGTCTCATCATGAGATTTACTACATCAAACTTAGGAGTTGTCTCCTTCTGAGGTTCGATGTAAAATTTGTATGTTGCCGAAACATCGGGGTTGAAGATGATGTCTTCACAGTTCTTAGCATACTTCTCTTCATTTACTCTTTTAGAAACAAGGAACTGTTTCCAGTCATCAAGAGTTATATTATTAACAATATACTCAATGATTGGTGTAAAGTTTGAATATGTATTGAGTCTGATCATATCGATCTGATCGAGATACTTGAAGAGTGAATAGTATGTATAGATATCATCATAGAATTTATCCATGTTCTTTGGATCATGCTTAAGCAGAATAACCATAGCATTTGTTGGACCATAAGTTTCTTCGATCAATGAAAGAGGGAGTCTTTCTGTAATCTTTATATATTCTGCTGCAAGACGATTCGGTACGAATAAATGACCACCATCTTCCGAAGGAATAAATCCATCAGTTGGTGGTGTGTTGAGTTCGATGTCTGACAAAGCATTCAAGAAATCGTTCTGATATGTCTTACGATCAACAATTGAATGTGTGTTATTGATAGCCTGTATCATATGATAGAATATATTTGATGCGGAGATGTTTAGTTTATGTGTCTGAAAACGTCCCTTAAACTCCGCCATGTCTTTAGCCGGTATCTTTAACATTTTAACCCTCCATTATGTATATGATGTCGACCTATTACAATAAAACTCTTCTCGTATCGCAATGTAATTGTCAACAACATATGTTATTCCGTTTTGTTGTATGACCCAGCATATAAATTCATTTAACTGGGTATAGTCTGACATTTGTTCCATAAACTTACCTCCTTGCATGTATATTAGGTAAGTTCGTCTATGAGATCATCATACGGTGTTCCATTAAACATAGCAGGATCTAAAGCGCCGATGTTAGGTCGAGGTTGTTTCCTCGACCCTGACGGCATCTTTGATTGCAAATTCTGCATAGCATCCTGCTGCTGCTTTTGAGCTTCTTCTAACTGTTTGATTCTTATGTCTCGAAGGCGATGTACAAAAGGAAGCGGCAGTTGTACAAGTGTTTCCATAGGAATGATTTTAGCAAACATCAATCCCATTTGGATAAGCTCTAATCCATCTCGATCAAGTTTATCTCCGTATTGCTGAGCCTTCGAGATACTTGGAAAAGTAAAGTATTTCCTATCTCGTTGATCGGTATTCTATCTTCATGACGACCACATACAGGACAGTCAATGTTCTCAAGATAGAATGATACAGGAGAAACATTTGCACGAGTCTTCTCAATTATCTTGAGGAGTATGCCTGAATCCTCCGCGTCGAGAGCCTTTGTAATGATTTCCTCGATATCCTCCCAGTTTGTGAAACGATATTCCTTGGGCTTACCCTTCTCTGTACGAACAATTGTCATTGCAGATACGAAGAGTGCATTTGCCGACAGGTAATCGAACTCAGCCATTGATACATCATTTACATTTACATTTGCAAGCTCATCATCGGGTTTATATCTCTTATAGAGATCATTGATGAGTGGAAGCTTCTTTGTAATGAAGTCGTGTGCAGAAGGCTCATTGATTTCTGCAATGATTCCTGTATTGGGAAGCTTGTAACGCTTTCTCATATTGCATGCAGTCTCCCAGACCGAAATAGCCTCAGGACCAACTGCAGCATCAGCAGCTTCAAACCACTTAGGGGTCTTCTGATTATCGATGTGCTGGATTGTACGAGGATGATACTTAACCTTGATATTATTCTTACACTTAGGATTTCCACAAGTGATAGAAAGAGTCTCTTCTTCATCAGCAGTAGCAACGAGAAGACCCCACATAAGGAGCTCTCTATCCTGATACTTTGTCTTCTTGAGGAAGTCTTCAAAGCTATCAAATTCACCGATGGAAGGATTCTTGAGGTGGTCATAGATTACAGACCACTTCTTGAGTTCATTATCAGAACCATTGTTAGAAGTAGGGGCAGTGAGTTTAATGAAATCAAACCAGTTGATAGATCTCATTACACAACGATATGCTGAAAGAGGAAGTGTGAGAGGTACATCATTGATTCCAGAATCATAAGGATTGATAATACCTTCTCTGTTACTGTTTTCAACAACTGTTGTTGCAAGCATATCCTTGTCAGTAACTTCCTTAACGAAGATATTTACTTCGTTTGTCTTTTCAATATCAGCAACAAGTTCCTTATCAACATTTACTGTTACTGGAGTATTCTTTTCAACAGTGATGTTGATCTGAGGAGCATCAGGCTTCTTTTCTTCAGCAGACGCTTCTTGTGTTGGAGCTGCTTCTTGTGTATTGTTGTTAGGTGTGTTGTTTGATGGTGTATTCATCATGAGCTTGTCAATGACGATACCGTTCTCATTGATGTTATCAATAGCACGTGTTCCATCGGGCATTATCCAATGTGTGAGTATCATGCTTTCAAACTCAGATGTTATCTTGTTACCACTGTTATGATAGATCTCTATGAGTTCACCCATAACATTCATTCTGTTGAGCATACCCTGTTGAATCTGTTCATTAGTCAGTTCTTCGGGAATACCACCAGAAATGATTCTGTACTTAGCAACAACCTTGTTCACCATGGATGTTACAACAGTAAGTTTATCGGTCTGGAAACCGATTGCTTCTTCGTGATACTTCATATCATGTTCATCAGGTGGCATGAATACTTTTTCAGAATCTCTCTTCTTCTGAGCTTCTGCCATTTCAGCAGCCAATGCAGCACGTTCGGCCTTTTCGTTAGCTTCTTCGTTAGCAATATCCTCAGCAAGATCATTCTCACCATAGATGTCTTCATCCGATGGCTCTACAGGAGTTTCGTCTGCAAAAGAAACAGACTCAACTTCATCAACCTGTTTACCTTCCATTGCAGCCTTCTGTTTAGCCAGTAACGCTTCCAATGGATCAATATTCTTATTTTCCGGCATTGTTATTCTCCTTTACAAGAAATTTTGTTTTATTTGCGTATGCAAATAAATCGTATATGTATTTTAAATTTAGATACATATATCATTTATATGCACAAGACAGAATATTACAATTAAAGAAAGGGTTGATTTGTTTATGTATGAAAAACTTTTATGGACAAATCCAAATATTCAATACATGTTTCATTCTAACATAGTCGAGTATGATATGAAGGCTATGTCAGTATCCATATCAGAACGTTATAATCTTCTTGATCCCGAGACAATAGCTTTATTAAAGTTAATGCCTAAAGAAGAGAGAACAAGAAAAGTTGGTTTACTCCAAAGAGATGATAAAGATTACTCAAACCGGCTAATAGAATGTGAGTTAGAAACCAGAAGAAAATTCTTGGAAATCAATAATATTCAAGAAGATGATGTATTGTCATTGCATTCGGATGCATGTATATTTAAATCAACAAAAGAAATCATCAATAATATTGAAGGTGTTGAATTTAAACATGCAAATACTTGGTCGGCTTATATGAATTATCGCGGAATAGAAATGTTCTATGAAAATGGAGTGATTGATTATAAGGGTATTCCGAAACAAATGTTAGGTCAGCATACATTAGGAGTACATGCTTATTTATTAAATGTCTTCGATAAAATAGAAAACTATGATCCGGATATACTCGATTTCTTAGCAAAGTTCGAAGCCAGATATCTTCAATATAGATTACCTGATCAATACTATCTTCCGTTTGGTAAGATGGGTGAATATCAGATGACTAATTTGAGTTTATTTGGATTCGTTGCGAAAGTAGTATTATCCGAAATGAGAGGATGGTAATATGGATTATCTAAAATTCGAATTCTCATCGATGAATAATCGTGTGAAGAATATGAATTATTACGTATATTCAGAAAGCATACATGATCTACAGATATTCTTTAAACAACACAACTTCAGGAATGTTCCACAAGAGGCTGTTACTATTTATCCAGTAATCGGACGCAATTCAACAGTCGCTCTCAGATTATTAAAACCCTTTAAATTCAAATCCAATAAAACAAATGAAATATACACAGTGATGACGTGTGAAGAATTTGTCAATATAGCAATGGAGAATGTTGCGAATGAGGTTGCACAATTTTCATTATTTGGTGAAGCTATCATGAGACGTGATATAGATATATTCAAAATGATAAGTGATAATATTTCCAAATTACCACATGCACATATCACGGATTATGTTTTGGCTGATGAATATACGATATTCAAAAACACTGATTCACCAGATGGTTCTTTTGACGAAGATATACGTGATTTGAATAAGGGATATTTAAAGCATATCGGAGCACCAACAGAAGATCAAGATTCAAGAATGGTATTGGAAAGTCTTCATGATGCAGTAGAACATACAGTTGATGACATATATCCAATAACATTGGAATGTTACGTGTCCAACTTCACTGAGATGATGGTTGATGCTTTTAATTAAGGAGGATTATCTATGGCAAAGAAAGAAGTAACACCTGATGAATTGGTTGAAACACATAAACCAAAGAACTTTAAGTTCAAATATATCTTCACCGATCCATCTTTATTAGATGAATTGATCGAGATCGGATATGATGTATCCACACTTGATACAATATGTGATGACGAACTTGTGAATGCTGCATTAGGTGCTGAATGTAAAAGATATGATAGAGAGATAGTTGGTAAAGCAAAGAACCCAACTATCAGAGATGATGGTATCATCATATCAAAGAAGATGGTAACTAAAGCGGATAAAAAATTATACGCAGTATATTTGGGATTCTTCAATTATCATACACAACACGTTGTTGTGAAATTGGAATATGAAAGATTCACAATAATTGAAATATTCAATTTAATATAAATACATTGAAGTGGGGGCGTGAAGCCCCCACCACAAAGTATTTTTTTATCAGGTATTAGGACCTGCAGTGGTTTCATAAGGATTGTCGATTGGGTGTGAATCGAAGTGTTCGTTCGTATAGATCTTGGAGTGATCTTCCTTCTCAACAGCCTTAACACCGGGTGCAACACGCTTAAGCTTTCTGGGATTAGCGTACATAACAGGTGCATTACCGAGACCAGACTGTACAGCATCGAGGTTAGGACGTTCACCGTTATTGAAGATAGCGGTATTGATCGAACCACCATTCGAAGGAGTAGGTCCGGTTGCATCGAAGAATGCATCGCCTGCACCAGGATTGAGATTGAGTGAGTTGCCGAATACAGCAAACTGCTCAACATATCTCGAAGCAAGGTCATTAACATATGCAGACTGGATGTACTGACAGTTGTATGTCAACTGGAGACTCTGAATCTGTGACTGACCTGTAGCATTAGAATTGAATATGTCATTACCAACCTTAGCAGAAGGAACACAGCCGAGTGCCATTGCAGCAGCTTCAACACGTGCACCAGATCTGTCGAGAGCGATAACGAGGAACTCAGCAACTTCCCAAGCAGGTGAAGGCTCGAGAGCCACACCAGACTGTGAACCAGCAAAGCCGGTAAACGCAGCATCAGCACCAGTATTAGGAGCGAATATTCTCTGAGGAGTATTTGCTTCATCTATTGAGCCAGCTACGAGACCGTGGTATGTTGTAAGGCCTGTGATAGGATCAGCAATACCGTCGATCCACATGTTGTGGAAGTTAGCGATAGGACGACCAACCATTTCAGGAACCTGAATTGTGATTGTCTGTCCAGACTGAGCGTTCTGAGTTGTCGGTATGGAGATGCTTCTACCTGCGAAACCACCCTGGAGTGTAGCAGGAGCAAGAGTAGCATCACCGATATTACAAGTAATACCGGTGTTATAGCACTCTATGATCTTCTTATATGTACCGAACTCATTCTTCGGGTTATACGCATTATTAGTGCCGTCGCCGAAATAATGCATGAGGAAGTACGGTCCACGATACATTACGCAGATAACGCGGTTGGTAGTGAGTGGATTAAGACTTCTGAGGGTATGCACATCAGCGGTGAGACCACCGAGCATACCTGTATACTGTGAAAGGTCACCCTTGTATTCACGGATGCCAGACTGTAAACTGATAGCCATAAATTATCTCTCCTTTCTACCAATTATTCAGAATCCGTACGTCTCTGAACATTGACGATGATCGGAACTCTCAAGATCAGACCACGGAATGTGACGTTACAGTAGCAAACTACTATTTCACCACCATCATCCGGGTTGATGTCTCTCTCGAATGTTATATCAAGAGCCTGAACGAGATTGCCTACCCAGTTCGAGAACAGGTTGTCAACTTCATCCTTGAGTGTCTTGAGTACGCCGTCGTCATTGTATTCAAGCAGATAGGTGTCGATCTTGTTCTGGAGGATATATACGAGCTGTGAAAGCGTACGCATATTGCTTTCCTGAATGAGATCGGATGTATCGCCTTCTCTGTAGAGTGTACGCTGAGACTTTCTCTGGAGGTTTCCGTTAACGTCAACCATCCAAGCATTACCACCAGACTTGTACATGAGTTCACGAAGCTCCCAATCAGTTGTATCGAGATCAGGGAAGAACGACAGATACTGCTCTGGAGCGATGTTTGTATACTTGCCTGTGTAGGGCTTGTTTACAGAGTATGTCTTCATGTGATTGAAGAGATTGTCAACGATTGCCTTGGTATATGTGTAAGCAATACCATCAGTAGCCGATGTGTAACCGCCGATATCCCAAGAAGCATTTGGATTGTCGAATCTCTTATTGAATGATGTATTTACAAGCTTAGCTGTATTTATATCAGTAACACCCGAGTCGAGGAAGAGTGAGAGACCAGAACCAGGTCCGATCGGACGCTTCTCTTCAGGAATGTTGTGATAGCATCTTGTTACCATGAGATCATACATAGCCTGCTTAACATCAATATCAGCAAATTCCTTGATATTCGAGATGATCGAATTGTCGAGGAGGATTGCTTCCTTCTCATCATCTGTGAAGATGGTAGAAGCATTGATAACATCGATTGGCTTGTAGTTGACATACGGAAGTATTGTCTGACCAACGATTGTATTCATAGCACCGTCGAAGAGGTACTTAGCAGGACATCTCGTGGGTGAATTGATACGGGGATCCTTCTCACCTCTGAATGCCTTAACGAGCAATTCAGAATATCTCCACTTGAACTCGATGTCAGAGAGATTGTCATCGAAGAAACCAGCATAACCGTTCTTGACAGCTATACCACCCATCTCAGAGTTCGGATTGATACCGTAAGACTCCTCATAATAATCAGCGGGGATATTTGTGGGATCAGCAGCATATCTGAAGAGTGAACCCATTGTGCCGTTTACCACATATCTCTTGATCATAGAAGGATTACCATCTGTAGCGATGATGATATTCTCAGTTGTTATATTGATGCTGAGACCATCGGGAGGACCAGCAGGATCTCTTGAATCAGGACCTGATACATATGTTGTAGCATATGTCTTTGCCTCGATAGCCGTTGTAGCAGTAGGAGGTGTTCCTATAAGGTCAACTGTGATGTTAGCACCATCAACAGCCTTAACCTCGAACTGATATGTTTGACCACCAGCTGTTATGCTTACGATATCGCCGACAACATATACCTTGGTAGGATCGGTCTCTGAAGTTGTTCCAGTATATGAACCACCTCTGAGAACCCATGTTACGTTGGTTGAAGTACCGGAGTTGGAATAGATGAGACAATCATAAGAAGTACCTACGATATTCTCATTAGCACGAATGAATGTCGGATATACACCGATCATGAATGGCTTGGTGTTAGTAACCTCAAGTCTGTCATAAGTTTCATCCGTCTCGTTGTGTGTCTTCGATACATCATAGCTGTTTACATATACACCGCCGGAAGTAAGACCTGTAACATCATTTATGTTGATGATTGTTGCACCGGGAGTATACCAGTAAACCTCGTTCGGCTGTACCTGTTCCGATGGTGTGTCTGTTGCGAACATCGAAACAGTTGTCTTAGGATATACAAATGACTTGTATATATTAGCCTTATCGTTGATAGGTGTTGCTGTGTCAACCTGAGGTGTAGCAGAAGGATTGTCATCAGATCTCGGAACATATTCAATCTTTGCAAGGATGAATGTGTTGAGATTTGTTACAGTGTTCTTCTGAGCTTCGTCAGTGATTCCGACGATAACATAGTCAGGAATATATGCACCGACTGTTTCACTTGTTGTATCGAGACGGGGTATGAGCTTTCTGCGATCAACGAGTTCCTGAACAGCAGTGCTGATCTTACCAGCATCAACTTCATCAACCGAAACATATGCTCTGATAACATCTTCGTTTGCATCAGTTCTATCTGACAAATCAGTGTAAATCTTTGTGATCGGGATAGTTGTAACAGTGCCGGTGTACTGGTTTATCGATGTAACCATTGCAATGTTGAGAGTAGTTGTATTCGTAAGATATACATCACCAACATGAACGTAGTCAGTGCTGGAAGAATTCTCAACACCCTTTGTCTTCTCCTTGAGAACAGTCTGAAGATCTGTCGGGTTTGCAACGTACTGATCGATTGTAACAGAGCCATCGAGGATAGCCTTGATTCTGTTAGCTGTTGAAAGCTGAGGTATGTCAAGGTTGTACATGTCAACCTGGAAATACGGAAGCAGAACATCAGTGTCACCGTTGTATACATAACGACCATAGATAGGATCGAATGTATTAACAGTTATTGTCTTGAATACTGTTTCAGCAAATTCCATTGAACCAGAAGCAGGCAGGATGCCAGCATCAAGCATTTCCTTGAAATGGATCATGTATTCAGCATAGAACTCCTTAACAGCCGATTCATTGACAGTGGGTATAAGGATTGACGAACCCTTAACACGTCTGCCTACCTGAACATTGACTGTATCGATAGCATCTGTGCGGTTTGAGTTATTCTCATTAACAAGTGAAGCATAAACACGCTCAACTGTCTGAGATGTGGATGTATTAATGGTAGCAAAAGCATAACGAACATTAGCAGGTCTCTTGGACTGCTGTGTCTGGTTTATTGCATAATTGAACTTGTTGTACTCACTACCTCTACCTGCAGAGATTTCAGTAAGAAGTACACGACGAGTCCAACCAGCAGAACCATCACTACCATCAACGTTATTCTGATAGAAACCCTTTACAAGAGCCGCATTCAAACGAGCAGGGTTCTTGAAGCTTGAGAGTATCATGCCACCGGGAAGACCACCATTGCCTTCGTCTTCTGTTGTCTTGAAGCGGACATGCATTGTACAAGCAGAAGCATCCCATCTCCACTCCATGAGCAGACAGGAGAATGCGTAAGTTGCATCATCAGGAGTTACACGCATGAACTTTACCGGGACATCTTGAGAAAGAAGTGATCCAGGGTATGTTATACTCTGGCCGTATTTCTTGATATCATTAGCCGAAATATCACTCATGCCGTATGCAACGTTGAGGACATCGCTTCTGTTTATAGAAATCATTTCATTATCTGCACCCATGGGAGCACCAGAAACAACTATCGTAGCATAGAGCGAAGGATCATCAACAACTGTTACGGGGAGCTGACCCTTGTACATTGAATTGTCAATGATATGAACAACGCTGTGAGGCATTGAATACTTCAAACCATATTTTCTTTCAAGCATAGTTTTCTTCTCCTTTTCTGTAGAATTAATTGCAATTGAAGGGAATCTTAAACTATGAAGAATCGCGATTCACAGTTGAATCCCGCAATTACAAATGTGTTTATATTATTATAGATCGGGGCCGAAGCCCCGATCATCATATCAGTCATTTGGATAAATAGGATATTCGACACCAAGTTCATCCTTGGCAACTCTAGCAGTTAGATCAATGTCAGTGATGCGAGTTGTTGGTTTCGGGAAATCTTGAATTACTTCATTAGCCGAAGACATTGTAACAAAGTCAGCATCTTCAACAGTTCCACCTTCACCAACGACAACATATGTCGTGGGATTGTATCCTTCAAACTTAACAACATCATTCGTTGTTGGAACGAGATCATCAAGAACACGAGCAGCAGTATCAACATCCGTTGGAGGTGCTGGAGTATATGGTGTATTCATTGCACTTGTACTCGGTGCTGTTGAAGGAAGATTGAAGATATTGTCCAGAATGTTTCTACCAACATCAACAGTGCCATATCTTCCATTGGAAGAAACACCACCATCACTACCAGATGCTGCAGCACCAGCATTTGCATTCTGAGCCTGTTTGATTCTGATATCGGCAATATTCTTCTTGATAGCAACCTGCTCTTTATATGTGCTAGTGATAGCAGAACGAGCAGCTGTTAATGCGGACATGGCTTCAATATCTTCTTCAGTAAGACCCATCTTTCCTTTTTCAGAAAGACTTTCTCTAAGACGTGTTTCAAACATCTTAGTGATTCTTTGTTGATCAGCAGCCAATGCACGAAGTCCATTGATTTCGGAAGAAAAAATCTTATTAGGATCAATCTTATTCTCGAATTGGGGAAGTCGTGATTCGTCGTTGATGTATTGAAGAATGTTTGTTGTTCCACCCCAATTGTTTGAAGCATATGGGGAAATGAATCCATCCATATTATATAATACTGGAGTTGACTTGAATCCAGAAAATGCTTCTTCCCAATTTGATATAGGGGCTGGATCAGTATACCTTGGTTCATATGGTGCAGGACTGTAATTATTGGAGAAATTATCGTCCATCGATGACGGTCCTAACATATTAAACATATCGCCATAATTCATATAGGTATATCTCCTTTCTATTAGATGATACTTCGTTGTTCATTATATCACCATTTATCAGAGTTCATCCATTGTTGTAAACATTCTTCACATTTGATCATTTGAAGTTTCTGTGGATGGTTTCTGTGCATGAATATATGACACAAACGATCATGATATTCTTCGTCAGTTTCCAATCTATAATCAAATTCATCTTCTGTATCAGGAACTTTGAATCTGATCTTTATTTTGGGATTATCCTGTTTGAATGATTCACTAATGTGTTCATCAGCAAACACATGAATTCTTCTACGAATGGTGTCATTCTCGTTTACACATCTATGATCTTCATTCGTTATCAGTTCAATAATACAACGATTCGTGATTGATAATGTCTCTTGAATATGAGCGAGTAGATCATACATGTTTATATTATTAAGACGAAAACCATTACATCTACCGGATGGAACTTTTAATTTTCCAACGTCTTTATGTCTTTTTGTTCGATATGATATGTATTCATTGGTATGTGATACACCCGTTGGATCCAATAATAATGGTTTTAAATCAAGTATTTCTTTTTCGGAAATACTATCTTTACCATCCTCTGTTACAAACTTAGCCATTGGATATCATCTCCTTACTGGTCGTTGCGTTTAGTTAATGCATACAAACCATTCAAGCATTCGATCTCAATGACATAAACGGAATCTCCTTCTGCCTTAATATTGTATATCTTGGAATACATCAATTCTTCAGCCTTCTTATTAGCTTCATCACTCCATAGACCAACACTCTTAATTGTGTCACCATCATAGTCAGCACCTAATGCTTTAAGTCTTGAGTTTGACATATTGACAGTTTCTATGAATGATGTGGCAACCCTGTTATGAGGTTTTTCGAGATCTATGATAGGATAGTAGTCATAGTTTCTACCCTTGAATTGAATTTTTGTAGTCTCCAATGTTGACAGAACATGTACCTTTGTGAAAAAAGCACCGAGATAGTCACCTATCGGATAACGAACGGTATATACCATTCTTCCAGCATCCTCAATAGCACTCTTACAGCACATGTATATGACATCCGTTAATGTCAATGGTCTTGTCACTGTTTGATTCTTTTGTACATCCAGATATTCAAATTGGATTGGTTTAGTGTTCTCTTCATCCAAGTACATTATACGGAAACGAGAACCTGGGTTTTCCATATAAATAGTAAGAAGATCTTCAATCATCTTATTATCATAAATATTCTGAATAAGATTCGATTTAACCTCTTCTGGATTTATATGAATATCCTGAATATTTGAATAAGTAAAAAATTGTTTCATTTGAAATGAAATTATAGGACGAAACAGCGTTGCACATGTATGGAGCGGGTATCCCGTTCTGAATATACCAACGGCAGGATTTCCTGTATTGTATCTTGGTGCTGAAATGACGTTTCTTGCAGTAAACGTTGTTGTTTTTGCAAGGAGATGTTTCTGGAAGAAACCATTCTTAGATCCAACATAGTCGTGAATATATGTGTATATATTCATAACACCATCTTGAAACTTAGCATATATCTGATACACATTTGATGTTGTATGAGCAGTAACACTCTTCAAACCAATGAGATGTGTATAAAGAGAATTCAACTCATTCTTGGTCCTTCTACCATTTCTCATACCAATTGGTCTGAATGCGGGAGGAAGAACGAGTACCTTATCATTGAATAGTAATCTCTTTGGTGATTTTGTTAGGATATCGATATTGTCGTTGGATCTTGTGTTCAAGGTTTTACGAATATCGATTTGTTCCCATATATCATACAGATCTTTCAGACCACAATACTGTCCCTCTTTATCAGGAACAAGCACGCCATTTTTAAGATTGCACTTAGTTTCACCATAAGCCATCTTTCTGATGATACCACCGGATCTGGCGATAATTGTCTTTGCTACCGAGGGATTGAATACATGAACTGGTAGTTTTATATAACCACATCTGTATTTCTGTTCTTCGGAAGTTTGACCGAATATCTCCTCGGAGAATAGTCCCTCAGGATTGAACAGGTTTTGTGTTCTGTATATGTGTTGTGATTTGACCTCTTTAAGATCGTTTGTTTTTATATAACGATCTATATCAAATAATTCTTGGATAACCATTATATCATTCCTTTCTTATATATTAATAAGGATTACCCAATCGTTTGAAAATGTTTTATAATCAAAAAAATAAAGCGGGGATTGTACCCCGCACATCTTTTAACTTAAATCTTTCTCTATTCTTTCTGCATACGCTGAGATGTCATCAATATCGAGATCCATGTTATAGTAAGCATCACCTAAGTAACTTTCTAGCCACATATAAATGGATCCCTCGACACCTTTTGGATTCATGCCTGTTTTGGTCGCGATTGATATTGCTAATTCCTTGATAGTCATACTAATACCTCCTGTCTTTATAATATACAAAAAGAAAGTAGAGCGGAGATTCATAATCTCCGCTCGTCCCTCTTATGAGCGTCAGAAAGGTCTTGTAAGACCGCGGCATCCTATGAAGGTTTTGCCGTCTTCGCTCATGACGGGGTCCGCTACCAACATGATCCTGCTCATATCCATACCAGCCTTTGCTGCAGCCGAAGCATACAGTGCTGACACGATGTGGATATTGCCGTCATCCGGCAACGGGTCGCAATTAATTATTTCCTTGTCGAAACAAGGAATGCCTTCGATGGGTTTGGTGTTGGCAGTGTTGATCTTAGCGTTGAGAATTCCTGAACTGGGGATGGTGATAGCAGGTTCAGTACCAGCCGGAGCCACGTACTTACGGATGGTTGAGTCGAAGTGGATGTCCTCGGGGTTGATGATGTTGATGGAATGCGGAGTGTTGTTAATAATCATAGATGTACCTCCTTAAGGTATGGAAAGAGATTTGAAATAGACGTGTTTCTATTTCTTTCTCACATTAATAATATATATATGAAGAAGTCAAATAATAGAATGTGGGGCATTACGCCCCACATGTTTACTTTTCTTCAACCTCGTATATCAGATTTGGACGCTTACCACATGTCATCTTACCTTCGGGACATTTGCCCTTGGTAATACACTCAGGACCTGAATACTTGAATATTGTTGGTGCAACATTCATACACTGGTGCCACATTTCAGTTGCGACGGCTCTGATCTCCCACTGAGCACGATTACAACAACGATGTTTGAAGAAGTTGAACAATGAACGAATATTCATCGTAACAACAATCTTTGTTTCACATGCATTAGGAAGTAAGAAACGAGCATCTTCATTAGCACGCTTCTCTGCCGCTTCTTTTGAAATGCCTTCGTCATTCATGATCTCGGTTGTAAGACATGCACGGAGATAGTCATATTTATTTTGGATATGATTCATTTCAGTCTCAAACATTGTTTTGAGATACGGATGTCTTTCTATTGAGGGCGGTACTATGTAATCAAAACCTCCTTCGTTGACATACCGCTGACTCTTCTGGGAATAGGACGCGATGCGATGGCGCACCAATTGATGAGAACATGCTCTACTGATACCCTCAATACCGAAGGTGAATGATACATGTTCTATGGGTGATTCGTGACCAAGACCCATTAACATGTTAATGAATTTAGTAGTCTTTTCTTCATCAAGACCATCCTGAAGTTCATCGATTGTCGATGATGAATAACACAACTTGGCCGCAGTTGCAATCACCTTTTCTGGATCTGGGGTATATGCTAATAATTTGACATTCATAAGAAAGCCTCCTTTGTAAAATGTATCTTATAGTATTCCGGGGTAGCATAGAAAAATGGAAAAGTTTGTGGGGCATAAAGCCCCACATAAACAAATATAAATAACCGGTCTATTGGCTGATAGACCGCAAACGGAGGATACATACCATGTCAGCAGTATGTATATACATCACCGAATTAGTGATAGAGCTCATAGATGAACTTACAATTTTGTCTAACGAATACATATATTATTTTAGCGCAATGATAGGTAACTATCAAAATAGCGATTATTAAAGGAGGATACTAAAATGCCTAAGATTAAAGATGATGAATTTTATGTCAAGAAAAATGATATAGATGCAATCAGAAAAAGACCAACAATGTATATCGGCGGTCTTGGTGATGCTGGCGTATTTCATCTTTGTAAAGAGATGATAGATAATAACAGGGATGAGTGTATAAAGAAGGATTCACCGGGAAACAAGATACATGTTGAAATCGGTTCTGATTATGTTAGGACTATGGATAATGGTCGTGGTATTCCGACTGATATGTTACGAATCATTCATGAAACAAATCAGGCTGGTTCTAATATGACGAGATCCAACGGTATGACTGCGGGTGAGAACGGAACGGGCACTAGCACATATACGGCAATGAGCTCGTTTCTTGAAGTAATATCCTTGAGACCGACAGAGAAAAAGAAGTTGACGGTTCGATACAAAGAGGGAGAACTCATTGATGAAATCCTTGAGGATTATGATGGTAAAGAAAGTGGATTGATCACCACATTCAAACCATCAAGGAAAGTTCTCGGTACTGATAAGATTCCGATCGATATGTTGAAGAAATGGTTATCGGAATTCAATTATACATTGCCTCGTGGAATTGATATGTCTTATACCATAAAAGGAAAGACAACAAATGTTATTCATAAAGAATTATATCAGTTCTTTGCAGATCCCCATCATGATGTAATAATACCGGAAGATGATAGACTGTGTAATGATTTCTCATTCACATGTAGTGGTAACCTTGTTGAGGAAATTCTCGGTAAATCATATGATAGAACTTTCAAGATGGAAGTTGTTATAACATATGCTGATCCCGAGAAATATAAAGGGGATGACATTACACACTCATGGATGAATATGATTCACACATCAGAAAACGGCGAACATGTCAATGGTGTAATAAAGGGATTTTCCAAATATGTAACCGAAAAGGTTGTTCAGAAGAATAAGAAGCTTGAAGGAGTTAATCTCAAGAGAGATATTGAAGCACACATGAGTATCGTCGTTCGTGGTGAATGTAACTGTGGTAACATGTTCTCTGCTCAGGCTAAACAGGCTGTATCATCAAAGCCACTCGGTAAAGCTATTGAGGAAGCTACCTATAAAACATTGAGTGAGATGAATGCCAGTGCAATAAACGAAGTTGTTGATGTTGTTATTGGAAATCATCGTGCTCGTATTGAAGGAGAAAAAGCAAGAAATGTTGCATCATCTGCCAAGGGATTAAAGACATGGCAGAAACCGGATTCATATTATCCATGTTCATCTGCTAAGACTGAGGAACCAAAGGAATTGTTCCTCGTTGAGGGTAACTCAGCAGGTGGTGGTTTGAAGAGTGCTCGCAATGCGAAGTTCCAAGCCATATTAACATTCAGAGGTAAATCTCTTAATATATGGGGATTGACTCTAGATAGAGCATTGCAATCCGTACCATGGTTAAATCTCGTAAAGGTATTGGGTTGTGGTATAGGTCCCACATTCGATATCAAGAAACTCAACTTCGATAAGATCATCATAGCAACTGATGCTGATATTGATGGATATCATATCCGTGTTGGATTCTGTGCATTCTTTGTCAAGTTCTTACCAGGTATCATTGAAGCCGGTAAGTTGTATATTGCAGAACCCCCTCTGTATAAACTTGCTAAGGACAAAGATGTATTCTATGTTGCATCTCAAACAGAGTATCTCAAAGCATGTATTGACTCTATCGGTGGCATGACACTCGAATTTCCTGAAATGAAATAATGTATTGGGGAGCATCATGCTCCCCAACATTTATTTGTATAATTGAACAACTAATCATTACTATTAATATTGAATAGGAGGACACATGACATGGGTAAGAAAGTAGACGCTAAGGTGTTTGTCACTGAAGCATTTGATTACTTGAATACTTTATCCGAAGTAAGCATCAATCGTTCGACGAACAGATATCTCCTTGAGTACATTGCATATGGATTTGCAAAGTATGGTGATACTGTACATGATTTCGAAGATAATATTGATGATTGGATAAGAATGCTTGTGAAGATATATCCCGAGCTCACTTACAATCACACAACACATCAAATCAAAGCTGTTATTGATTTGATTGATCAGTTAATTGTCGTTGATGATGATTTGATTGATCAGTTGAGATATGTTATCGAGATACAGAAAAAGTATGGTATCCTGATAAAGTATACTGATAAGAAGGGTAATCCAATTTCAACAACAATATCTCGTTACTTCGAATATGTTGAAAAACTGTATCCGTCGATAAAGGCTCGTTATAAGGGTCTTGGTTCATCATCCGCTGATGTTTCTGAAGAAGTTATTATGGATCCTCGCACAAGAAGACTGGTCAGAGTTACAATGGACGATCCGGAGACAAGAGCAATCTTCTCAATGCTTGTTGGTGATGGAAAGGATGACAAGGAAGCAAGAAAAGAGATGTTGATGAACTTCAGATTCACAATGGATATGATCGATAACTAATTCAAGGGGGATGTTGTTATGATAAACTATAACATTGACACAGAAGTGAATGAATCGGAATTTGATGATCTTCGTGAGTTATATGAGATAACTGACGCAAAGCAAATATATGATTCACTTGGTGATGTTGTCATACTTAATAGATACGCTCACAACTTCGACGCGTTATATAATCGCGTCGTTGATACTGCTGGGTTATGCTGGAACAACCGTGATGAAAAAGGTAATAAACTCCAACATACACTCATCAAGTTCAAAGTTGATATCGATGATAAGAAGACTTATGTTCTCCAACTCAACAGATTCATGATGAGTCTTGTATTCATTAGACCAATTATGGACTATATCAACTATATCAATATTGATGATTTCATTCTTCATGACTTTATGTCTAAGAAAGACAGAGGTATCATCCAGGACAAAGTCGTTGATACTTTGACCGAGTATGGTAAGACCATCAGAGAAATACAGATCATAATGGCGCGTTTGTCATTGGATCTGAAGGAATTGTTGTTGGTGTTCTCGGCTGCTGACATGCAGATATTTACTGCAGAGAATCTGTTCCTCGATCATTATCGTGATTCCGAGATAATTCGTGATATCAATAACACTGAGTATCCTCCTGATATGCAGACATCTGATATCGTTGAAGCAAATGCGGAAAAGTATAAGATTCTTGAAGCAGAAATGTTGAAGCGTGGTAATCCGTTCTTCATTGATAATAAATACACAAAGATCATCAAGGCAAAACAGATGGAGGAATTGTATATCAACTTCTCCCAGATTCCTGATGGTAAGAACATCATTCCTGTAATCATGAATGGTAATGGATTCCGTGCAGGATATCACGATATGCCTGTAATGTATGCAGGTGCTATTGCTGCACGTGTTCCTGATATCATGAATGAGGAATACATGGGTTCTGCAGGATACTTTGCACGTAACCTCTGGATCCTCACATATGGTACTCTTTCGAAGACAGTATGGGATTGTGGTTCTGTTAATCCGATTCAACTCGAAATCGATGAATGCATGCTTGACATGTTGGATGGTCGTTATTATCAGGAAGAAAAGAACCGTGGTTCATATAAGATCTTCAATAAGAAAGACAGAAGCATGTTGGGTAGAAAACTGTGGTTCAGATCTCCTTGTACATGTAACCTCAATGAAGACTGCTGTCATGTATGCTATGGTACCAAGGCACTTAAGGTTGGCGAACTTGAAGGTGGCTTCATCTATACGACAGAGCTCATGAGTAAGGATGTTGGTCAGAAAATCCTGTCTGCAAAACATCTTCTAAAGACTAATGCAGAAAAGGTTGAATTCTCTGAGGGTTATGAGAAATGGTTCGTTATGGAGAACTCAACACTCATTCCTACCGATGACAAGAAGTTTGATATCTATCTGCGTGAAGATTATCTTGATAACATATCAGAGAATCTCACGGTATATGTTACAAAGGATCTCATTCCGATTAACATATCCAAGTATGCATCAATACATATTCCTGATGCCATAACTGACGCATTCAAGGAAGTATTGATTGATGATGTCACATATTACAAGATATCGTCTCATAAGGTTCTTGAAGTTGGAATGTATTGTGATATCATTCCTGTAAATATCATGATGACTGCACGTTACATGAATATCATGAAGCTTCTTGAAAATGAGATATCTAAGTTCGAGAAGATTGAAGATGCTGTAACAGAACTCACACATCTTATTCATGAAATCATCCCAATATTCTCGGTTCATGGTGAAATCATCATAGGTCATCTGGTTCGTTCTGTTGAGAATAATCTGTTGAGACCTGATTGGACTAAACCCGATCCTGAATATATAATGATGAGACTCAAGACAGCTCTCGCAAATCATGAGTCTGTATCAGTTGCACTTGCATTTGAACAGACACGTCATCATATTCTCCATCAGATATTTGATAAGAGAAACCAGATCAACCGCGTTGGTCCTCGTTCGTTTGAAGACTATATCTTTGGTCTTAAAGAAGGAACAATGAAGTTTGATGAAAATATTACGGAAGAAGGAAGCGTATCATGAAAGCATACTCAATAGGACCAATTGCGGGTGTGTGTCTTAAACCGAGATATTCAGCAATATCAACATTTCTCGGTGAAGACTTCAATCCCATAAATGGTTTTGATATATTCCTCGATCTCAATTCTTTGGTCTCGGCATTGTCGGGATCAAAGAATTTCTTACAATCATTACCATTCTCTGAGAATGTTGAAGCTGATATAATTGCAAATGTGTTATCAGTACTCAAACATTGGAAAGACTTTGGTCGTAAATATGAAGATGTCAGAATCTTTATGATTGTAAATGATTTTGAGATGGGAGGATTACCCGAACAGGATATTATTAAATCTTATCTTGTTCCGTATCTGAATAAATTCGATCAAGAAAGATTTGCACAGCTCAATTATTATTGGACTGAAGCAATGAAGAAGATTGAAGTAATACTCAAGTATGTCCCCAAGTCATATCTGATAAGATGCAACAGATTGGATTCATACATCATTCCTAACATAGTCGATGATTATTCTAAGAATGGTAGATTCCGTTTCATCGTGACATCGATGCCATTGATGACAATGTATATGTTGGAACCAAACACAAAGGTTGAGTATTCCAAATACAAACATCAAATGATTGATCCATTGATGATAGTTCAATCCATATCAAATATCAATCATGAGATCATGGCAACGTTTGTACAGAATAAAGTATTCTATGCATTGTTGAATATGGTTGTTGGTGATTCCGACAGAGGTCTTATTGGCATCACACAGCTTGGTATATCAACATTTGCAAATGATCTGATGAGAGCTGTTGAACGTGGTGAGGTTCCCAAAGATCCGAAAACAATAGAATCCATACTCCCAATAATCAATCCAGGATTTCATGATTATCTTCGTAAAGGATTCCCATTGGTTGACATCGATAGTCATACTAAACTCATCCCTCAGTCAATGATTGAAAAGATAAAGAGTAATATGATCGATCTGTATGATATCGACGGTTTACGTGGTATATCAGTTGATGGATTCAATCTGATAGAATTGATATGAGGTGAGTAAATGGACACGGGTAATAATACTTTATCAAAAGAAATTAAAAATGCTTTAACATTAACAGACAAACAGATTGAAGATCATTTCAATCATATGTGTAAAGCGGGATATGATCCTTTGCTTTGTATGGACAGGTCATTCAGATTCATACCTCCGGAAGGCGGTATGCAGGTTCGTCACAGGACACAGTTTGTTGATCGCATAATAACGATCGAAAGATATAAAGATCTGCTCAAGACCGGTGGTGTTAAAGATGCTACGTTATTAGATGATATAATCTTCTTACCAATCAATACAATCGTACCAGAACAAATAAACCCTGCTATGATAGGTGGTATAGCAGCAGTATTCTGGCTTCGTCCCTCTGGTTGTAGAACACTTGGTCAAATGTATAAGAAATACGAGAAGAAGATCACTGATGAATTACGTAACAAGATAATCACGAAATAATTTATGGGGGCATTTAGCCCCCATATTATTTTTTATTCTCATATAGATATTATTAATAAGGACAAGGAAACCAGTCATTTGTCCAAAATAAATTAGAGGAGGAAATGATATGAATCAGTATCTAATTATGATCGACTTCGACAATTCCTTTGGTGACTTAACAGTTATTAGAGCAAAGGATTTCACTGAAGCAATCTCTATATTTAAGGAAGAGAGGAAGAAAGACTCGTGGATCATCAAAGATTCTAGTCGTGATGAATGGGACTATTGGGAAGAATTGATGGACTGGGTTGTTGATGAACAGACCCCAGAGTATCATAAGTATCACAACAGAGGTGTTTCGATTATCATATATAAGATTCCATCCGGTTCTTATAATCTGATTGCAAGATATGGTGATGACAACAGATATGATATGTTCAACTTCATAAACAAAGGACGCACCATATAAGGGAGAAAGAAAATGATTAAAGAACTTAAAGAAATATCAGACATCTCAAGATTGTCTGATCTGATCCCGGTTAATCAGATAAAGACCTTCGTCAAATCGAAAGCCTTCTATAGGGTTAATATAAGTCCTATAAGATGGCGAATCGAACATCTGTTGAAGGAATTCTTTAGAATGGATCTGACAGCATTCTATACCTCATACAGTGTGTATGATACGGACAGTGTTCTCCAGACGGATGTCGATCTTGATACAATGACAGACATGTCGTCAATGATCATGTATCGAAATACTCCTATATGGTTAGAGACAGATACGTATGAAAAAGACAATGCTCAAGGAAGACAAATTGTTCGGAAGTTCTTCTATTTCAAAACGATAAACATTCCTAAACATAAAGAGATGATGACAGAGTTTCTTGATAGACTCCTGAAGTTATCCGATAAACAGGCTGCAAATGGATGGGGTGGTAATGTATCATTTGTCGCTAACCCAGAGAATTACAGAGGATGTCTTACAAACTACAAACTCAGATCTTTTGAGAACGTGTTTGTCAAGAAGGAAATAAAAGATCAACTGATTACCGCCTTAGAGAATTTCAAATCAAAAAGACAGTGGTTTGCTGATAACATGATTCCTTATCATTTTGGAATTATGATATATGGATCCCCCGGCTCTGGTAAATCAGTATTAGCCCAGGCGATAGTAAAATACATGCATGCTGATTTACATGTTCTTTCTGGTGATTGCATCTTTGAACTCCCTACTGTTATGGGTAGAGATATCCCGTTCAGCACAGCATCACCAGATTCATATCGTGTCATCCTTGTTGATGATATCGATTGTGGATTTGATAAGAAAAATAAACATGATGTAGGGGACACACCCGTTAGGATTGATGATAGAGAGAATGGATTGGCTGGCCTTCTCGATTGTCTTGATGGTATGCATGCTCCGACAAACTGTATCTATATATTCACAACGAATCATATAGAGAAGCTTGATCCGGCATTAATTCGTCCCGGTAGAATCGATCTCAAGATCGAACTTAATGACATCTGTGATGAGACATTCACAATGTTCTGTGAAAGACATTTTAACAGAACACCTGACATCAAGATTCGTAATGGTATAACCTTTGCGGAGCTTCAGTGTAAACTGATCGAAGGTTACTCTTACGAGGACATAATTGAATATGTTAAGGAGGATTAAATTATGACAAAAATAGTATTGGGGGTCGGCCTCACCGTAGTAGCAATCGGAATAAGTTGTTACGTTCTCAGTAAGAAGAGTAGTACAACATATGCAACAATAACTAAACTGGAGGCTGAAGCAAATGATTATAAGAAAGATGGAAAAGATTGATGGTACTGAGACGTACGACAAGTTCGAACGCATCGAAGGTCATGCATTAAGAATAAACTATATGAAACCTCTGCTAGGATTGAAGTTCGAAATAGAGTGCTCTGCTGATGAGTTGTATTGGCTTATGGAAGATCCTAAGATGGGATTGAGACGTAAGTTCAATAGAAACTTTGAAGAGAGTTTCGGCTTCTATATAAGAACAACATTAATGTGAGAATATAAGCGGTGTTTATAACAGCACCGCTTTTTCTTTTATTTCAAATATATATTATTATTATGCACAACACGGAATTATATTTCCAATGTGCTAAAAAGAAAAAAGAAAAAGGAGGTCTCCATCATGAGAGACGTAAAAATTGGCAGAACAAAAGAAATCACAAAAAAAGCTATCAAATACGCAAAAAGCGTTGGTATAGCTATAGAAGAATCATCCAAAAGATCAAACCCTCATCATGTAAGCATCATACTTACTGATGGTGATAAGATCGACTACATCAACCCTATCCGTTTTGCTGTTGGAACGGACAGGTTTATTCGCATATACGAGATAGCAAGATCGTTTGGTTTTGCTGGTAAGCAGACGATCAAAGCACTCGTAGATAGTTTCAACGAGTTAGATGATCAGTATAAAACTGAGCTGATGGCTTGTTGTTGGACATCGGTCCAGCCAGCCGACGTCATCAAAATGTTTTACGATCATGCGATCGCGCAGATTGATGCGAATCGTATTGACATCGGAAACGAAATCAACAGAAAATCCCTATTCAACCTCTGGTGGTCACTCGGTCACTATAGAGGTTTAAAAGCATTCTTCGTAGATCAGTGGAGTGAAGTTCTTACTGAGTTACGGAGAATTAGAGGTCTTGAGGAAAAGGCTGGAACAGCTCCGGTTATTCCGATAGCCTCAGCAGAATTCAATCCTTGCATGACTTGTAGGAAATGCAAGGTTGATTCATATGGCATGCGAGTTTGTAAAGCATGCAATATTGAAATTCCAGAGGATATGACCGTAGGAGAAGTTAACAGACTTTATCCAAAAGCAACCATCCGGAATTTCGGAGAGCTCTCAAGCTCATATATCATGTTCAATCCCGGAGAATGTGATTTCTACAAATCCAGGATTGGAAAAGAAAAGAAGATGACCGACTTAACGGTTATTAAAGAAAGCATCTAACAATACTACGAACAGGAAGGTATAGTGTTTAATACGGACAAGTATACTCACGTCCTAGCCAGTGCACAAACTGGTGGGGTATCTTCAAACAATGAGAAAAGATTTAATGGGGGCGTACAAGCCCCTACAAATCTTTTTTCTTTTGTTATATAAATATAGTACCGAACGCTTTCATAACGTGATATATGAAAGGAGGACTATATATGCCACGTGATGAAAAACAACCAGTACATTTCGATTTACCTGATAATGATTCAGTAGAACTCATACCTTGGGCATTCGTTGTTGACAAGTGTGAGACTATACTTGCTGGTGTAATCGATAGCATCAACTCAATAGAAGCTGATGTAACAAGAATAGACAACAAAGTCAAAGAATGGCTTGAACAAAACTAAAGAAAGAGGTGAAACCAAATGGCAGGTAATTCAATGGAAAGAATATTCCTTTTTTTGAATCAGGGTATGTCTCGTCTCGCTAATATCGTGAAGACATTGGCGGATGACATCGTACAGCTTGAAAGCATCGGTGGTGGTGGCTCTGCTTCAATCGAAGATTATGAATCAAATAAGACATATAAGAGAAACACACTTCTCGTTGATACGAATACAGAAACGGTGTATCGTGTATGCTGTGAAACAGAATACACGTCGGTTACTGTTGATGATGATAGAAGAGCTGGTAATTTGAAACTCGTTGGTTTCGAATCCGCGATCGTTACACTCGATCACTCACCAACACAAGCAGAAATCGATGCGCTTCCACAGGATACACTCGTTGCGATATATTCATCTTCTACATCACCATATCAACCAGTTACACAAGAAGATCATGTTGTTAATAACAATAACAACACATAACATACTATTTCACCAAAGGAGGTGATACACAATGTCCGATATTTACTTATACAAAAACAGAATGTGGAAGGTGATGTATAACTTCACATACACTGGTTCCATAGAACAATTCACTTTACCAGCTGGAGAATATCTCTGTATCTGTAAGGGTGCTAAAGGTGGTTTATATCAGAACTACTCACCACATCAAAACCTCGGTGGTACTTCATATGGCATACTTCATCCAAATGCACCGATCACACTATACGCCGTTGTTGGTGGAGATGGTGGTAATGGTGGTGGAGATGGTTCTTGGGGTACTAAATATGGACATGGTGGATTCAATGGTGGTGGTAATGGTGGTAAAGGTGCACAAAAAGACAACTATCGTGGTGGTGCCGGTGGTGGTGGGGCATCTGATATCAGACTCAGCGGATTACCACTTACAACGGAAAAAGTCAGAACCGTTGATGACTATATGAGTGTTAATAATTATGAATTAACATACATCGAATCAGACGGAACCCAATGGCTTAATTTAGGAATTGTTTCACCATGGACAAAGATTGAAGTTGTTTGTGAAATAACCGACACAGCACAACCAACTTATTCGGCTCTATTTGGTACAAGATATACCAATTCGTCAAATCAACTCGTGCTGTATACGAGGTATAGTAGTTCTAATACGAAAATAGGCATCGGCTATGGTAATAATGAAAGTAGTTTTAACAAATCAATCCCTCGAAATCAAAAGATAAAAATAATATATGACAAAGGCACTGTTTCTTGGTATGATATGAATGGTGATCTGATTGATTCTGCGACAAATACTGCATCAACGACTGGTTTATATTATCCATTATATCTTTTCAATGTTAACCACCAGAATTCCACAAAATCATCATCAAATCCAAAACCATACTGTGATTGGTATTCTAGTGCTAAGATATATTATTTAAAGACATATGATGATGGGGAATTAACAAGATGGTGTGTTCCATGGACTAATACATCAGACCCCGATTATCCTTACATATCTCCGAGTGATGCTGGATTATACGATCTCGTCAATGATGTCGTGTACGATGCTAAGAATATCGAAGGTGTTAATAGATTCGGTTTCGGAGAATATGTCGCAGAAGGATTTAAAACAGAATATCATTATTGGGAACCAAACGAAGAAGTTCTCAATACCAGAATAATGGTTGCTGGTGGCGGAGGCGGTGGACAGGGTGTACCAAACGATGCCGTGAACGACTTCACCGGATTTGGTGGTGGTGTAACAGGTGGCTATCCATTTACTCTTTCCTATACATGGGAATCATCACAAACGAAAGGTAATAAATTCGGAATTGGTGGAAATGCACCAGACAAAGTTACGGAACGTAATAACAAAAGCTACAGTGCCGAAGGACTAAGCGGTGGTGGTGGTGGTTGGTACGGTGGATTTACATCCTTTGATGTAACAATAAACAGGACAACTAATACCATGGACAATGGGGGTGGTGGTTCGGGATATATCTTAACCGAATCATCATATAAACCAACGGGGTATTTGGATGGTTATGATTATTCCGATCTATACTTTTCAGATACATTCATGAGTTGTGGTAGTGCTGAAGAATCATGTATCATAATATGTAAACCAACCCAAGAATACAATGCCGGTGACAGAATCATATGTGACTGTATTGGTGAGGGTGAACGATTCCCACTCATTAAAGGCAATTATACAGTTACATGTTATGGTGGTGATGGTGGATCACGTAACTATGCGTCATCTGTTGGTCGTGGTGGTTTTGCCATGGGAACATTCACTAATCCAATCAATCAAGATGCTTTTGTTTATGTTGGTGGAAGTACATTTCCTGCAAACAAAGTTCGAGATGATGCTGTACAAACAATGTTTCCTACCATAGGATTCAACGGTGGAGGTGCTGTCGGTGGTGTCAGTGATACCAAATTAATTGGCACCGGTGGTGGTGGTGGAACTGATTTGAGAATTGGTGAAGATTCACTTTATTCAAGAATCATTGTTGCTGGTGGTGCTGGAGGACAAGGACAGCTTTCATCAACAGGTGGTGCCGGTGGTGGTACAACTGGAGGTAACTATAATGGAAGCCATGGTACTAACGGTGGACCCGGTACACAAACAACCGCAGGTACAAGCAGCGACTATCCCGCCATAAATGGCGGTTTCGGCTATGGTGGAAATGGAATCTGCCGTGAATCCGGTTTTGGAGGATCCGGTGGTGGTGGTTGGTACGGAGGATCCGGTACTAGAGCGGATAACAGTGGTGATGATGACAGAAGTGGATCTGGTGGTTCTGGATTTGTTTTCACAAATGGTGCGACAGTTCCAACGCATTACAAGCTCGATTCAAGTTATTGCATGACAGGAACAACACTAACCCAAGGTGGTAATAATTTGCCCAAAGGCGTCACGAAGTTGATAGTTGATATCAATAGTATTTCGAGTGTTTTATTCCTTGTAGAAGATTCATATGGCTATAAATATTTTGACAATGATGACGAGGAATGGAAACTATTAAATGTATCAACCCTAACACCAGAAATATTTGAACAATACGGTGTTTATATGTATTCGTCTGATACGGGTCTTGATGATGAATATCATATCATTACATATGATCCTGATAATATTGTAAACACCGCAAATATGTATGTCGTTCCACCAGAATTAACCATAGAAACCACATACTATACAAGAAGGGCTATTACTAAATATATCATCGATATGGATATAGATCCAGAGACAACAACTTTTGTTGTTGATGAAGAACATAAGGGTGTTGGTGATGAATCCCGTGTTGAATTTACTATGAAATGTAATATGACTGACGTTCCTGACAAGGATTTCAGATTGTATTGTATTTATGGTTATACAGCGCAGGGAGGTTCTGTATATCATGAACCTGTTCCACCAAAACCACCAGTTCAACCAAAACAATATCTGTTGCATGTCGGTGTTGGTACGACTTTCCCTTCAAGATATAAAACATATATGCGTGGTTACATTGGTGAAAGTACTGCAATCACATCTGTTGATGCTGGGGTAAGTTGTGAATCTAACCGAAATATCTATACATGTTCATTGTGTAATAATACTTTATATAGAATCACTAAACTGAATCTCATATCTAATACATCATATCAGATAAAGGATATAACAAAATCAAATCTTGGTTCATATCCTCCGGGAGATATCAAAGTTGATGATAAGTATATCTACTTCGTTGGTGCTCTCAATGATGGTACTCGTGAACTCAAAAGAACGCCATTGGATCCCAATGATCCAACAGTTTCGACATATACCCATGGTAGTGACAATAACAAAAATTTTAATGCTGTTGGTAAGATGGAATGGTTGGATGACACACATCTAATAATTCTTTATCATCAAGGATTCACAGTGTTTGATACAAAGGAATACACATTTACTGATATGCCATCCGGTGGTGTATTGAATGCTGGAAGTCGTGATATGGCAGTTGGTAAAAAACATGCTATTGTAACACCAACAACTGCATCAACGAATCTTGTTATTTGTGAATTGGCAACGAACACATGGTCAACATTATCATCAACCGGACAATCACTGAACTTGTCACAATTGGTTGCTTGTTGTTATGGTGACGGATATTTCTATTTGACTCAAAAGAACTACATCTACATCATGGATGATGAAACTCTTGAAATAGTTCAGGTAATCACAACACCATACACAGATCAAACACCAAAACTAATCATGTACTCAAATCAGAATCTGTTTATCGTGATGCAGAATGATCATCTTGCATATATTTATGACATCCAGAGTGATAAATTCGGTGCAACAAATATTCCATTTACTATAGATGACTGGTCTGCTAGTGCATGGGTTCGTGGTTGTGCATATCGTGGTTATATGTTCTTACCAAATATGAAACTGTTTACGGTTAACTTCACTGAATATGCTAAATATGATATTGGTTATGTAAATGATCAATTCTTGATGGCTACTAATTCAGTTAATGTTGAACATCAAACATACACATATGATGAAAGGTTTGTAACATTCACCGAAGATAATATGTGGATTCATCCTGGATATATAACAAGGACACTCAACACATATGACACCGATATGAAGTATGCTACGTTTAATAAGAATGAATATAACAAATATCTGAGTCTGGATACAACACATGAGGAAGAACCAATTCCTCCCGAACCAGAACCAGAATAAGAAAGTGAGGCGATATAATGGATTACAAATGTCCGCATGATGAGACAATAGAACGTGCCATGAAGTTCGTCGATAATATGAAGGGAACCCATCCAGGTATATCAAATCTTTATGTGTTTACTTCCATTGATAAAGATGGAAACGTTGTTGATGAAAAGTATGGTATGAATCTCATCACCAATTACGGATTTCAACGATTCTACACTGATAATAGTGCTACCAGTTTTGATGGTGGATCGTTGAATCTGTATGTCGGAACTGGTGGTTCTACCGCGGTACCAGCTAAAACTGACACAGCATTGTTTAATGCCGCATTCAATGGTACTGCTGCAAACAAGACGAACTCGTCTGGTGGTAAATCACCATCAATAGTAAAAGCTTATAATTATCCAATCTATTTCAGTAGAAGTGAGACTGCTGGTCGTGGTATCGTAACACTCATATCGAGATTTATGATAGCATATTATCCAGCAAACATTTCTGGTTATGAGGGTATGACTATTCGTCTTGATGAATACGGTCTCGGAACTGCATACAACGCATTGTTTACTCATTCCCGTATATACGATCAGAACGGTACTCCGACATACATGGAGAAAAAGGATGATCATGAATTATGGATTACGGTTTATATGTGTTTATCATTCATTGAAGAAGTTATACTCGATGGATGGAATCACAATAGATTCGTTGCTATAACGCAAAATAATATCATGTATTCTCGAATGGGTTGGAACAACTCTTGTTACGTATATAAGAGAGGTAATAAGAAAGTTTCACCGGCAAGTATAACAGAGCAACATATCGACACAACAAGTGCTGATAGATATAAGCTATCCATGAAAGCTGCCGAATGGACAATGTATGATGGTTCTGACAATAACCAGGGATACTTTGATGGATTCATGTTATCAACCGATGGTTTCTTGGTTGTCGAACCACAGTTCTTAACAGAACCAGAGAACGTAACATATACGAATCTTTGGAGTAAGGATCCAACAACATATACCGGATTTGCGGATAAGTTTGGTATGTATCCTGATCCTGTGTCGGGTTACACAAAGGAACAATGGCCTCAACTTACTCAATTTACAAATGCAAAAGCATATCTGTATGATTGGAAGACACATGATTGGACCTGTGAAATAGATGTGTATAATCCGGATGCTAAATGGTATGATGAAACACCAGCACAAACAGAATCTGCATTACCAATATACTACTACAATGCGGGTACAATGAAAACCGGATATCTATATCAGAATCTCAGACCTGATGATCCGATATTGAGTGTTACATCCGGTGCTGTATCGTTGTATGTAACAAACAAGTATTGGCTGCCTTCTTCAACTAATGACAATACTGATCCTGATGAAGGATGGGTTTGGCTTCGCGACTATTCAAATATACCAGCAAACTGCAGATCTGCAAGATACTGGATATCCAATACCAAGTCAGATAGTTTGAAATTCGTTCGTGCTTCAGACTGTTTCAAACTTCTTGAGAAGGGGACGAATGTTACTGGTTATGCATCGTATGAAGAGGGAGAATTCCCGATGGTAAATGGTGCTGCCGAACAGTGTGACAACTATGATTATGGTTGGTTCAAACGCGGTAATACCGTTTATGTTCCTGCTCAACATAGAGTCTACAACAACATCGGACCGTCAACATCAGAAACGATGACATATGGTAGATGGATGATTATATTCGGAAACAGTTCTAATAGCAGTATAACGGTTGCTGATATGAGTGCAACGGCTTCGTCCGGCATTCTCAATCCATCAACATTACAACTCAATTTCACAGCAACGAATATCAATACTTTGACAGGTACATATCGTACTGAGTCTGGTACAGGTTATATCTGTATTCAATCAATAGCAACACAAGAAGCTATTATACTTGATCTAACTGGTTCAAGTATTGTACAGATATTGAAACCTTGGAAGATGTCGTGTTGTGTTTGGGGTACTAATACAGCAGCTTACATAACAACCACAACCGGTGATGATTATGTCTATATCAGAAATCTGGTAAATGATACACAGTATGGTTCACCCATACCATTCCCGTCTGGTACAACATCGGTACCAATGTTGTTTGCTCATACTGATTATGTATGGATGGCTGGTCCATCATTAGGTGCTGTTGCTGAAATATCAACTGGTGCAACTCAAGCAGCATCTGTTTCATCGATTTATGACTCGTCAAATTTGTATGCCACAAAGATGACTTGTGTTGATGAGGTATTCATTATCTACAGATATAACAATATAACCATATCAGATGCTACGTATATTCAACTGAATGATCCAACATCAGGTTCTGCCATGACAGACTTCAATAGATCAAATGATCGCCGTGGAAGTTATATTAGTATCTTCCTGCGTTACGTGAATAAGTATCAAGCAAGTGGTGCTGATCATGCTGGACTGGCTCTCGTTATTGTTAGATCTTGGACAAATACTTCTAGTCAACCGTCCGGTGCTGATAATAATCTATATGACTTCGGTCAATATCTGACTCGCAGTCCGAAGAGTATTGACGGTATTGCACAATTGTCACATGCTACGGATAATAACATGACAGGATATATCATGTATGGTGGTAGTATCATATATCGAGTAAGAACTAAGATACCGATTCCGAATCTCATGCCAATCAAGTTACTTGGTAAGACAAGGACAATCACCGCAACAAACAATATCAAACATATGTCAGACAAGTCATGGTTGATATCATTTACCAATGATCCTCTGTGGAGTGGTAAACCACCAGGAAGACCTGTCGCAACAACAAATGGTGATGGTGAAATCACTGAATGGAACCCATAATCAAACAAATCCCGTGGTGGGTAATCCACCACGGGAATATAATAATAAATAAGGTAAATAATACCGGAGCTTTACGCTCCGGATTGATATAAATTTAAAGGAAGTGACATTATGGAAATTGATAAAAACTTAATTGATTTTGAAGGTGTCAAGAATTTCAAAAAGAATAATCCACAATTCAAACATGATAACATCTATGTTTGTCAGTCTGTTGATATGGATGGTAACATTGTTGATACTAAGTATGGTGCGAATATTGTTACCGACTATGGTCTCAATAGAATGATAGTTGATGGTTATTATGTTAGCACCAGCTTGAACATGTATCTCGGTTCAGGTGATACTGATCCAACGTATGGACCAACAGATTCACATTCATTGAATTCATATATATCCGCATTAGGTGGTAAAGGTTATTCTAATTATTGGTCTATTGCTGATAAAAACAGTGTCAATTTTAGTGCTTTCGAATATGATCCAGTGACAAAGGTTCAATCAACATCACAACCAATCGCGCGGTATATGTGGGACTATACTGATGGTAGTAACCAATTGTATACAATACGCGAAATAGGCCTAGCGCATTACAATGATGGTGTTAATAAAATATCAATGCATGCATTGATATATGATTCATTAGGTCAGAAATCATATATCGAAAAGAAACCAAATACAAGATTATTCATAACTTATTATGTTACATTCGGTGTATCTTTTGCAGATGTTCCTTCATTATATGACCAAGGTGTATATGTATATTCGAATGCACTCCATGGCCATCCATACAAAAACAGGGAATATAGGTATTTGGGTTGTATCATGAGATGCAATTGTTATAAGACCGGTCAAAACAGTTGGTATTCTTTCGATAACACCTATAAAGGTGGAAGTGATTACACATTTTATAGGGACAGTTCGGATGTGCAACGTATAAGAGGTGGCATATGGGCAACGTCTGAACAATACTCCTTTTTCTGGGAAGATCCCGGAATGTACTCTAGTGGATTTATTATTACAAATCAATATTCAAATCTTTCAAGTCAATCTATGGAATCACTAACAGACCTTACGACCGATGGCCTAAATAGTAATGGTGGCGGATGGAGTATGGTGTCATATGAAAGAATGTCCGAGCCTGAAGAACTTGAGACATTCTATGCTACACCATATGCTTCGAATGATATATTACCATATGATTCAAGTTACAACTATGACGCAGCCAGAGTTGATTGGAACTATAGAGAGCTTCAATATAATTTTGGTATATGTAATCCATATTCACCAGTAGAATGGGTTCCTACATCCGGAGGTTCTTATGAGCCTTCCAAATATTGGGAACGTGGTGCACATTTACCATGCACTAATTTCGATATAACCGAACTCAACATGTATAATCATATAACCAAGGATTATGATATCGATATTGATTATACATCAGATCCAGATTTCGAATACATGGATCATTATCCCAGAAGATCATATGCCAAACAATATGTACATTTTGATGGTGTTGATAAATGGGTATATGCTTTCACATTCCCGAGAAGTTATGGTAATATTACTAAATTCAGTAATACGGGTATAACAATATGTGCAACTGATGCATATTGGGATCCTTCAACATATGAAGCTGGTAGAATAACTGATTTAACAAACATACCGGTTGAATTACAGACGAAAAGATACTATGTTATCACATCTGGTGATGTTCAAAAATTGTCACTGTCATACACTGGTTGGAATAATAGACATAAGATTGTATTACCAAGTTCAAAACAAGCATATGAATTTCCAAGGGCCCTTCAATCACCAGATTTCTATAATAGTGATGATTATGATTATAACTACAGATATTATGTTGGTTGTAAACCAATCATAGATCAGACGAATGGGTTCTTTGTTACTCCAGATAAAATAATTTATCTTGATTCGGATAATGATCCATCTAATGCCGTATCATATCCAATCAGTATTCAGGATTATTCGAGTAGACTCTCTCGTCTCCGTAGATACCTAACGGAAGATGGTGACAAGCTTTTGATTTTCAATGGTTGGTATGGCTATTGGAATGGTTCTTGGAGAAAAGAGTCACGAACAACAGCTAAGAATCATTTCGTTATATACACAATAACCGATAAGAATACCACACCGACCGCTGTTGAATATGATTTGACATTCCAAGATACATCAAGTATGGATAATGATACATATCATAAATATACTTGGACCAGAAAAGGTTTCCTTGTTGCTCAGAAGCAAATCGGTGGTGATGAAGCAGTCATTGTTGATGTCTATGGTGATCAAGCTTCTAACTATGAACCAACACAACATTCTATCTTAAACTCAAAACATTGTTTCGCACTTGATTTGACGGAGAATTGTGTCTACTACGATCCTGTTGAATCCGACGGAACTGCTTTCTTGTTCAAAATCTATGATATGAAAAACAGAACAGTCATTGATACATTCACAATCGATGATTCAATCGCCTATACTATTGAAGGCATTTATGGATGGCGTGAATTCATATATGTTCAGGTTATTGCAAATTCTACACGTTCAACATACCTTTACAATTCAAACACAAATATGTTACAGAAACTGAATTCGAATTTCTGGTTTAGTCACGTCGCAGGAACGAGTATGTATAGCTGGGGACATTATGTTGCTATTGAGGATTGTTTCGTATGGTGTCGTGGTAAAGGTAGTTCCGGGAAAGTAATAGTTATTCGTGCAGATGATCCAACGAATTACCATCATCTTTACAATAGTACATTTGTTTCCGATAGTTGTCATACTTATGCATATTATCCATGCATCGGAACATGCAATGATGGAAAACAATTAATACTCACGTATATAACTTATGGAAAATTTACTGCCGTTGTTGATCTTGGTTTGTTCCTTGATCAAGGAGAAATAAGACATGCAACATGTGCCAGTGATTCTACTTTGGGATATGATAGATGTTGTGTGTCGTATCATGGCTATAACGATGCAGACCCATACGTTGATGGAAGCGTGTTCCCATTCAATGACGGTATAATATCTTTGTCCGCAAATGCTTATAATGGTGATCATTGGAGTAAGTATGGTAGAATGTGGTGGCAACCCATTGAGTGTAAATTACCGTTACATATGAAAGGAACAACATACACAATCAATGCATATAATGATCCGATAAAATGGTGGGGTAAAGGCGGTAGTTACAGTTTCACCAATAACATTGATAAATACAATAACAATGGGGAGTGATAATATATGGCAAATATATTTCGTTCCAAAGAAGTATACAAGAGAGTCGATAAGAATGAATCTTCTTACGACAGAGATGTTCTTATTCCCGTGGGTGAACCTGCAAAACCAGATTCGGAATATGGTATATATGTGGCCGGTGAATATCGGCCACCATATTACACCGATGGATTAACAATACTTGGATTCAGTTCTGAACATGTTCATGTTGTTGATTATACCACCGACTATAAGAATACAACAAAAATGCCCACAACAATTGCATTTGGATTTTCGTCACCCACGTGTACGTTTGACTCAATTCGTTATACAAAAGAAGCATACACCGTTTCACCAACACCAACAACCGTGGCATTTGGATTTTCATCACCACCATGTACATTTGATGCATATCGATATGGTCGTGACTATAAAGATGTCACACCAACACCAACAACAATTGCATTTGGATTTTCATCACCACCATTATCATTCTCTTTCAAAAGAAATGTTACTGATGAACTGATTAACCAACCAGAACCGGGAATACAATTGGAAGGTATCTCATCGGATCCCGCAATTGTAACGAATGTAATATAGTAAAGGAGTTGATATAAATGGATGAAATGAATTTCAAACCATCCAATGAACAATTACCCGAAATCCTCCAGAAATTCGTAAAGAATAATCCCAATAAAAGATATGATAATTTGTATCATCTAAAGACGGTCGACAGAGAGGGTAATATCGTTGATGAAGCAGTTGGTGCGAATGTAATGACAGACTGGGGTCTTTCTGATCTATACGAGGCAAATACATATTTTACGTGGAGCAACATGTTCCTGTATCTGGGATCCGGAAGCACACAACCAGATCACACCAGTAGCTCGTTGACGAGTATTATTAGTGCATTGGTGAGTAGTACGCGAGAAAGTTATGGTTCTGATGATAGTTATTATGCATATTCATATGATTCATCAACGAAGATCTGGTCAGTGACTTACAGAGTTCTGCAAGAGCGTTGGGACTATACCGCCGGTGGTAATAATTCATATGATATATATGAATTGGGTATTGGAAGAAGTACATCATATTCATCATATCAATCACAATTTCTTACTCATTCATTAATATATGACGAACACGGTGTTCAAACACACATAACAAAATCACCAAATACAAGACTGTATGTGACGGTTTATCTTAAAGCATCAATATCTGTTAAAGATATACCTGGATTATTTGAGTCAGGTAAATTCTTGTATGTAAAACCAAGGATGGCAATGAGACACGTAGATCAGGGTAAATTTTATTTTTGTCCGGTTATACGTTGTGAAAATGAGATGTTGTATGGATATGGTAATAATGGTGTGACGATAAGCAGATATTCATTTTCAAATACAGCTTCTGGTTCTGGTGGAATTGTTACCCATAACAAGGGTATCGATTCCAATAACAATACTTGGTTCTGGCAAGACAATTACCTATATACACCGGGTTTCCTAATCACTGATTATGAAAGATATACTTATTCGTCCAGCAGCTCTGCGTATTCTTTTAACAGTTCATATTATAAAGCTGGTGATAAGTTTGCAATGTTCACACTTGACAAAATGCCAACACCGGAATTATTGGTGTCAGATTATGCATATATAAATGACTTATCGACATTATTCGATATTGATACAACAACATATACTGGTACCGAAATAAACACAATGGATCTAATCCGATTAAATAATAATTTTGGATTAAATACACATCCGAGAATAGATGAACCAGAAACATCCAGTGATAAGTACAGATACGGTTGGAAAAGACCTTATGGAACTTTTCCATGTACGGATTTTCATATAACGGATTTATCATTATACAATTATCAGACAAAGCAGTTTGATATACCTGTTGATTATTACGATAATCCGAATAAAGAATATCTTGATATTCAGAACAGATTGTATATTTCGTTATATGTTAATTTTGAAGGATCGGATCAAACGGTATATGTGTTCATAAACATGTATCTATATGACAATTCAACAAACCCACCAACACAGCGTGTTATCACAAGCTTTAACAATTCATCTATGACACTATGTGCAACCGACGAATACTGGGATCCATCAACATATGAAAAGATCCCAGATTTAAGCAACGTTCCTGCAAGTCTTGGAAGTAAGAGATATTACATTGTAACAGCGGGTACTGTTGCACAACTTAAACCAAGATACTATGATACGAAAACGAACGCAAATCGATTCATAATAAACCATGATTGTCATTACATAATCCCATCAACTTACAATGATAACCCATATGAGATGACTTTGGATACAAATCCATTATTCCCAAAGCAAATTCCTAGCACACCAAAAACTGAAAGTTACAACCCTGGTTCAGATTATGGCGGTAATAGTAGTGGTGAGGGTGCTAAAATGGATGAAGCAAATAAGTCAGCTGGCTGTAAACCGATATTCGATCAAACAAACGGTTGGTTCTTGACAGACTATATGCTTGTATATCTCAATAAGAATAAGGAATGTACTTATTATGATATGACAATGGATGATGGTACTGTTGGTTGTCGTTGTCGTCGATATAAAACTGCCAACGGTGATAAGATATTAATGTTTAAGGCATATCATTCAACTGTTGTATCAACGCAAACACCGCGTGATACAACATATGTGAACTCTAAGAATGATTTTACTATATTCACATTAGTAGATAAAAACACAGCACCAACAAGAGAGGATTTGTCATTGATAATGTCATCAACAACAAGTCTCAGTACATCAGGAAACTATCATTCATACTCGTGGACTGACAGAGGATATCTTGTTGCACAAAGAAGAGCTGGCGCTAATGAATTTGTAATAGTCGATGTTTATGGTGATGGAACAAATGCAACACAAACATTGATATCAGATGCAAAACATGCTCGTGCTGTAATAGATACAACTTATTGTGTTTATTATGATAACATTGAATCTTCTGACAAACATTATATATTCAAAATATATGACATGAGTACCAATAATGTTATTGATTCATTCGAGATTGCAGATGGTTCATCATATACAATCAATGGTGTATTTGGTTGGAGAGATCATATATATGTATCAACAACCCTTAACTCAGTAAAGACCACATATTATTACAATATCGACACGCACGCTCTACAGTCTACCAGTAGCACCTACATGAACTTCTGGGCATCAACAAGTATTCCATTCTGGTATTATGATACTTTATCATATGATAATTTCCTCATAATTACTGATATCGGTTATACAAGAACTGCTCGTATCATATATGAGGATGATCCAACGACACTCGTTCCATTGTTCGATTCTTCCACAATATACTCACCATCGGGTTCTTCTTATAATATTCCGAATAGTTGTATATGGCCATCTATAAATCTGATGAACAATGGTAAGAGTTTAATACTCACATTGCATCATTGGTATACGATGGTGTGTGTTGATTTCGGCTATATCCGTGATAAAGAAGAAGGAACGATACGACATATTCCATATGACCATTATGGTTTACGTATTTCACGATGTGAATTAGATGGCTGTGTATTCCCATTCAATGACGGAATTATTATAGAGATGGGTGCCACGAGAAGAACTAGTGGTGGTTATTATTATGAATCACCGTTGTGTGGTCGTTGGTATTGGTTACCGCTTGAATGTTGTCTCCCTCTTCATATGGAAGGTTATACAAACACCATAAATTCTTATAACCAACCAATCAACTTCGGTATTACAAAGAAACTATCATGGAAAGCAACGAACTTGTATTCAAACATTCCATCATCAGAATGATTGGAGGAATGATATATGGCAAATATATTTCGTTCCAAAGAAGTATACAAGAAAGTCGGTAAACAGGAATCATCATATGATCGTGATGTCCTTATTCCCGTTGGCGAGGATTTCAAACCAGATTCGGAATATGGTATATATGTGGCCGGTGAATATCGGCCACCATATTACACCGATGGATTAACAATACTTGGATTCAGTTCTAATCCTGCATTGATTGTTGATTATACATCCGAATATAAATATCCCACTGCTGATGAAGGATCATTCATATATGATTTCGATGTGACTGGTAGTGCGTTTGACATTGAGAGGTATGAAAGGGAGTATATCACCCTTCCTCCAGATGAAGGATCGTTCATATATGATTTCGGTGTGACTGGTAGTACGTTTGACATTGAGCGTTTCCAGAAGGATTATGAATATCCTCCCGCTGATGAAGGATCATTCATATATGATTTTAATGTGGTAACAACTGCAACGCGTGTTGAACAGAGTCGTTGGTATGATACATTAATCAACCAACCCGAACCAGGTATTCAACTCGAAAGCATAACATCAGATCCAGCAGTAATAACAAACGTAGTATAAAGATAATCGGGGGCATATGCCCCCGATCATTCTTTCTTTTATTTGATTATATTGATAACTATGTCATCATCATCCATTACAAACATTTCCGGAACATATCTTTCGAGCTCGGATTTACCCTTGGCATCCTTTAACATATCTTCCAGACTCTTCCATTTCTGGACAATTGCCTGTGTATTTGCGTCCTTATAGTTACCACCGGTCTTATTCTTTTCGTCCGTATACCAACCCTTGAACTTCATCCATGCAACATTGTCATGTGCTTCCATCTGTTGAATTACATGTGAGATGTAGATGTTGTTATCCATACTGATTGCTTGAACTGGTGTATGTACACTTGTAATGCGATTGAAGTATGACTTAACAATCAATCTCAATTCATTAATCGTGTTTGTTGCAAGAGATTGGTTATACAACTTAACATCGAATTCCAATTGAATATTGAGATCCGGCCAGAATCTGTCGGGATCATCCACATCGATATCAGATGAATATGAGTGTGGTTTACCGTATGTCGCAATGAGTTTGCAATCCAGATAGTTGTTACCCTCGAGACGATTGAATATAACTGGTTCGAGAGCATTATGAACTGTTGTGAATGATGTGATGAAATCTTCAAAACGATCCGAATTCATCAATGAATATTCAACAAACGGAACAAGCTGGATCGTAATACCTTCATGGATATTAACACCCTTGAATGCATCATTTACATTACGAGGATATGCATTGAATGTTTGATAGATTGACTCCCAATCAAGATCAACATGTTTCAATTCATACCAAATGTTTTCAACCCATGCTTCACCGGGTGAACCCTTAACCCAATTATCTCCAATGGTCTTTCTCCAATACTGTGTTGGATCCCATGGATCTGGTTCTTCTGTTAAAAGAACATACACTTCCTCTTCCGGATCATAAGAAATTATCGTATCGAATGTTTCATCCAGTTCATCAAACCAAGCAGGTCTTCCGAATCTGCTCATGACAGAATTGTATCTTGTGAAGTATCCGTCAATAACAGTCTTCATCACACCACATGTTTCAATGAACTTCTGGAATGATGCATCTGCATATTCTGTTGGATTGATTATTGTATTGACATCATGAGTCATATTATATGCATACTCAGTGAGATAGTACATATTATATGGATCACTCGCATTATATTGAGATACTGCAAACATGTCATCATACAACTGCTGCTGTTCAGGTGTAGGCATTGATGTATCACCAAAGTCAACAACAGAACGCATCTCTTTGATTTCCTGAAGCAGATCAACATCATCGAGCATATATTCATCCACAAGACGATATCCTTTATATTCACCATTGTCATTTTCGATATCGGAATTACGATTCTCATCATCAGAACGGAAAAGGATTGATATCTTGAGTTGTGGTTGCATTGCATCAATGTATACAGATTGACCATTAACAACCTTCCAACTACCACCACCATCATCGACGGATGCAATAGTAATTCTGTTGTCAATATCAAGCAATTCATTCAATGGATACATCGTTGCTTCATATCTGTATGAACCATCCGTCTCAACAACAACAGGTTGCATTTCAACACGACCTGTTTCAGATCCACTACAAATGGTATGAAGAATAACGCGCATATTATTTCTATCGAGAGGAAGCTGTTCGGAATGAACATAGAACATTGCGTCATCCTTTGGTAATGATGCGAATGGAATTCTGTAATAATCAACAGAACCCGTGTCAGCAGAAGGTTTCATATCCGCATACAGAATGATTCCCGAAGAACCAAGATTATGCAAGTCAAATTCGTATGCTCCCGGTGTTGATGTTTCGGGATTCCATTTATATGGCATATAAATATTTGCCGCATTTGTTATTGTGTAAACAA
>Ga0265299_10000312_pt1 | contig 62714 bp, 55 predicted proteins | sample AusTroGonzalo_MG_4_FD_193485 | JGI IMG/M metagenome (GOLD analysis project Ga0265299, IMG submission 193485) | Bovine rumen microbial communities from tropical cattle in Woodstock, Queensland, Australia - Gonzalo_02 | ecosystem: Host-associated > Mammals > Digestive system > Stomach > Rumen ...
AGAAAACAAATACTTCAAAACTACTCCATGGCGCGAAGTTCTTCAAGAGTTTTTGTGACTGTGCGCCCCTGCTTTGTCTCTTCCACCGATCGTTCAAGTTTAGCAAGATAGGCGGATTTGCTGAGTTCGTTGTATTCAGCTTCAGAAAGCAGAACTACATTCTGATTTTTCGGGCGGGAAATTAAAATAACTTCACCGCCAAAAGCCTTTGCACAGACATCTTTAAAGTTCGTTTTTACATCAACTGCTCTTAACGCGATCATTTTAGCCTCCAAAAAGATACGTTTTTCAGTATCTATTTTAGTATCCAAAAAAGTATTTGTCAATGCAGCCTCCGATAAAAAACAATTCTTCGACAAGAGATATTCTAATTGTAACCGTAGTATAGTCAAATTATTTTTAGTGGTTTATTTTAATATAATTTCAGAATTTTTTTCTGAGAGTTTGTGAAAGTAGTGGTTGTTGCAAAATTTGCAACAACTGCTCAGCCATCAACTCTATACATCAGCCAACGCAGCAGCTTTTTGAGTGTTCTGCGGAAAAAGCCGAGTGATTCCGAACGCTTTTTCTCGACGATTTTGATGTATTTCTGGCGAAAATAGTCAGTTTCTTCAAGCGAGCCTTCGCCTTTCTGGAGTTTTACCGCGCTTTCGAGCAGTTTTGCCTCGCATGATTCCGGGTCGAGTTCAGGGTATTCTATCTGGAGAGGATTCGGATGATCGTGGTCAAAAAAGCCGTTTTCACACAAAAAATCGACTGTTATGGAGACATCGGAAAAATCGACTGAATCCTTGAGTTTGGTTCTGGCGCGTTCCTCAAATTCCCAGAATTCCTCGTCATTTTTAGGACCCCACACGATCCCGAGAGAAAAACTCTTTTCCTTCTTGTTTCTCCTGAAAAGCGGCTCGTCATAGACAAGGACGATATCGTTTCTTCTGAAGGGATGCGGCAGAGTGATGTAAGAATCTGAGCGGTCGACGGTCCAGAATTCCATCTTGTTTTTCGGGGCAAGATAGCGCCGCAGGATCCCGCGGTCGCGCTCGCTGAATTGCCAGTTTATTTTTGTCAGGTATTCCCGCATCGTTTTTGACGGGATCATCGCAATAATTTCGTCGTTCGACGGTATTTTTTCAGTCATTTCGGGGCTCCTAAATTACGCACCTCAGAAAAGTTTCTCTCCACTTGCCGCGGTGTCTGACCAGACCTTTCGCGAAAGATATACTCCACGCATGACTGCGGCTGAATCCGTCATGGGATGATGAACTCCACCAGAAATCATAGAAAGAACTTCTGTATTCTTTGATTCCGCAGATATCTTTTATGGCGTAAATCGCCTTTAATTCCAAGATGTTAGGGATTCTCCAAAGGTGAAAGCCGCCGATTGTGAGTTCTTTTGCATACTGGCAGGCATCGTCCCAGTCAAATTTCCCCGGGGCTGCATATTTTTCGATTATATGGAGCGTTCCGATCGGTTTGATCAGTTCGATCCAGTCTCCGTGATCAATGTAGTTGTCAGGATCCTCGCAGATGATCATTTTGTTTTTTGCGAGCTCTTCCAAAAGTGCTTTTCTGTTGAAAACAGGGTAGTCGAACCCGTCGTTTTTTGCCTCGCGCAGCTTGTTTATGAAAGGGTCTTTTTTCATATATCTTCTTTTTATAATGCTTTTTATCTCTTCGTCGGACTGCGGTACCACAGATGTTGAAATCTGATTGCCGTTTTCATTCTCGGCAACGACATTTATTGCAAAATCATCGTAAACGCATGTCGCCAGATAATCCATATCGACATCTTCAGGGTTTATCCCGATTTTGCTAAGCTTTTTGCTCCAGAGATCCTTTTGCAGCTCAATATCGTCAATTGAGCAGGTTATTCCTTTCAAATTTTCAGTCATTCTCTTTCTCCTCTTTTCTTATGCAGATTACATAACAGCCGTTTGCCCCGGTCGCTTTTTTGCCTTTGGGGATAAAACCTAATATTTTCCCCAGTTTACCTATAAAATAATGATCGCTTGAAGACCAGTAATAATCGCCTTTGAACTTTACTCCGCAGATATTCTGGATCTCGGCCAGAGCCGTAAGGTCTTTGTCGGTAGGAATTTCCCAGTCATCAAAACCGCCCAGTTTTTCGATATTCAGATTTTCAAGATAATCTTCCGCGTCATCGTAAACCGTTTTTTTCGCAGAACCGTATCTTTCAATCATTTTGATACCTTTAAAAGGTTCTTTCAGTTCGATCCAATCGCCCCGATCAACGAAATTTGTTCCGATTTCAATAACCGGCTCCGGAATATCTTCTGTTGAACTTTCCACGGACGGCAGAAACGATTTTTGCAGAACACTGCTCAACGATTCTGCCACAATGGTCTCTTTTTTTGTTTTCACTCCCATCTGATCTAAAAGATTTTTGAGATCACGGTTCATTTTTCGTTTTGCATACTTTCCTCTGGTCATTTTTGGTCCTCCTTTTCTACAATTCCTTTTCAACTTCGATCCTGTGTTCCGGATTGTGGGCGTTCCAACGCCTTTGAATCAGGACAAAATTTGTGATTTCGGGAAATTCACTGCTTTTCATCGGAAGCCACTTCTTAAATGCAGCCTCAATGTCGTGAAATTTGTCATCTTCTTTTCTTGTACCATAAGCTTCGCTGGATCCGAAACCGTGAAATTCGCCTCTGATCCCCATTTTGATATCCCATCTTCCACTTGTGCAGAAAATATGGACTTGTGCACCTTCGCAGTAGCACCACTGCTCATCGGACATGACATAAACTTCGTATTCAGGATAGGCGAAATCGGGGCAGGAGTTGTCTCCGTAATTTACAAGCGACATTTTCGGCATATAATAATTTTTATGGTTCGTGAAGATAAAATCGTCAGTTATTTTCTGTAGTTGCGCGATTCTTTTATCTGATGCCATCTTTCCGCCTTTTATCATTCGCGGCGGGTTCACATCCAAAAACGCCTTGCCTAAAGCGATCATTTTGAGGACATATCTGTTGTTGTGAATAAAATTCCTTATTTGCAGGTTTTGTTCCTGCGGAAGATCCTTGCCGACAGCAGTTTGGACATAAATTTTGCCGTCATCCATCTCAAAATCAATCGGCAAACCGGTTAATTTTTTTATCACTTTGTGATGGGTTGCCCAATAAGGTTCTTTTTTCTCTGAATCATCAAGAATTTTCTCAATAAATTTCAGCTCTTTTTTTAAATTCATAATTGTTCTCCTTAAATTTACAGCTCATTTTTCACTTCAATTCTGTGTTTCGGATTGTGTGCATTCCAAACCCTCTGAATCATTACAAAATTAGTGATTTCCGGGAATTCTTTGCTTTTCATCGTTAGCCACTTTTTAAACGCTATCTCGATATCGTGAAATTTGTCTTTTTTGTCTCTGAAACCGTTGGATATATTAGTAACTGTTCTGGAAAACCCTAAAAATTCCCCTTCAAGGCTCATGCGGATTTTCCATCTCTCTTTCACACAGAAGATCCTGACAAGCGGTTTCTGACCGAACTTTTCCCTTGATTTTACGGCGACTTCGTAATCTGGATAAGCGAAATCGGGACACGAATCGTCACCGAAATTCACCAGCGACATTTTGTGTAAGTCATAATTTTTGTGCTCCACAAAACTAAGATGATCAGTCAGTTCATTAAGCTTTGCGATCTCTTCGTCTGTCGCTCTGACACCGCCTTTTATCACATGCGGCATGATGGCGTGGGAGGTGATTTTAAAATCGGCAATTTGTTTAAGGACATATTCATTGTTGTGGACAAAATTTGCAACAGCCTGAAGATCCTCTTCTCTTATGTTGTAACGGTTTTCGTTTATTTTTGAGCAGGAATATACATTTCCGTCGCCGTCAACTTCTACGATATCGTTCCTGTCACGGATAGCTTCAAAATAACCGGCGCTCATTTTAACTCTCAAACTGTGTTTGTGGTGGTATATCTCTGCTTCGTCAATCCATATCGTTGCACGGAGCCCTGTGTATTTTTCCGGAAAGTGTTCGTAATATATCAGATCTTCCGGATATTCCCATTCATTGCCGACTTTTTCTCTAACAAAATCAGGCTTTTTTTCGTTTTCATCCCGCCTCATTGCTTGATCTTTGTATCGTGCCAGCTCATTGACTTTATGCACAAGCCACCTTTTTTGGAAATCATCAGGAACTTGCTTGCCTTTGATGAAGTATGGTGTGAACGTTTCTGCATCGATTTCCTTCTCCAGGATTTTTTGTAAGGCGTACCTGTTGTACCCGATAAAATCCTTGATTTTTTTGATTTCTTCCGGTGTCAGAACCTTCTCAGGATTTTTCTCGATATAGATTTTGCCGTCATCCATCACCAGATTGGCAGGGAGAAGTGTCGCTTTTTTTCTCAACCTCACCGTTTTCAGAAAATCTCTCTCGTTTTTCTCGTCATCATTCAGAATTTCTTCAATAAATTCAAGCTGTTTTTCGTTTTTATTCATTTTATCCTCCATTTAACTGCAAATTTCGTCTTCAATTTCTTTATCTATCATTTTCAGGCATTCTTCGGGAATGTCGTCGTCTTCAGGATAGTCGGGATAGAAGAGGTTGTAGTCGGATTCTCTGAAAATCACGAAGAATTTCAGATATATATCAAGATATTCCGGTGCGATTTCGTTTCCACACAAATCGAAGTATCTGAAATGGCCTTTTCCGAAAGTTTCTTCAAAAAAATCAAATACTTCGGTGTCTGACATAGCCTCAAGTTCCTCGGGAGTTTTTTCTTTGTAGAATTCAATTTTTTCGCGCATGATCCTCACAACTTCATCGAAAGAGCTCTCTTTTTCGCAATCAAAAATGAACATTTCCGCAATTTTCTCATCTCCGAAAAGTTTCGTCAGAAGAGTCTTCAGCTCAGGATCGTCATAAACCGATTTTCCTTCGCTGAATGTAAGGTAAGGAGTGGAAGATACGAGAATCTCTGCGTTTTTTCTCCAGATGAAGCATTTTCCGTCTGATGTTTTGAATGGCGCGATCCCCTTGGCAAGAGCCTTTTTCCAAAGAGGGCTGTCAGGGTAGGGGATAAATGGAACCAAGTCGCATTTTTGCCAGAAATCCGTAATGATTTCACGGAAACTCTTTTTGAAGCGTTCCACAAAAAGTTTTGAAGATCTATCCAACCCTTTGCATGTAGCATCGCAGTAACGGGGAAGCAGAAGAAGCAGGGAATCACTCAGATATTCTCTGCATTCGGCAAGAGTTATGTCCAAAAGTTCACGAACTACCGCTTTGTCCTTGATTTTACTGAAGATATATTCGCGGATGGTTTCAATGCATTTACTCTTTATCTTCATCTTCGTCATCCTCGTCGTCAATGTGATAAAAAAAGCGGCCGTCAGCCGGCTTGTAGATCGTCCAGAACTCCTTGTGTTTATTCAGAGAATCCGAAGAGATTTCGTTTCCTTCCAGATCAAAGTATCTGAAATAGTTCTTTCCGAAAGTTTCTTCAAAGAAATCAATGACTTCTGCGCCAGACATCGCACTAAGTTCTTCACGAGTTTTTTCTTTGTAGAATTCAATTTTCCCGCGCATGATCCTTATAAGTTTATCATACCCGACAGTGTCGAGACGTCCGCTCAAAAACATTTCTGCAGTCTCTTTGTCCCCGAATAACTGTGTGAAAAAACTGGCGATTTTTTCATCCCAACACATGTCGCCGCATTCGTGATCCTGTTTCATAATGCAGCATTTTCCGTCCGATGTTTTGAATGAAACGACACCGTCAGGGGAATCGTTGTTGTTTTTCCAGAGAGCGTTTTCCGGGTAGGGAAAAAAGGTAATACTGCCGTATCTAAACTGATTTCTCTCAATGATTTTGCGGATAAACTCCTTAAAACGGCTGAGAAAAAGTTCAGTCTCGACTTCGGGAAAAGTGCCGCCGAACTCTTCAAGCAGGAATTTATATCCGCGCTCAAGCAGCCATGATATGAATTCCGTATCATATTTGTCGTTATTCCAGCATTCCGTTATCGCCAGATCAATAAGTTCGTGACGCGCAGATTTGTTTTTTATTTTTTCGAGAACAAAATCGCGCACGAGTGTAACACACTGTTTTTCTTCAATTTTCATAGTTTTTCCCCGTCTTAGGTTCTATCACAGAATAATGGCGGCACAAATATAAGGTCAATTATTTCGACTGAGCGAATAACGCATGTCAAACTATTTATGTCGCAACTTTTAAAAATTACGCAGGGATTATACAAAATTCCGATAAAAAAATCAAGAAAATCCGGCCCGGTTTTGAAAAAAAAGTGAAATTTTACTTTTTAAGAATCCTCATCGCGTTGAGAACCGCTATCACGGTGACTCCGACATCGCCGAATACTGCTTCCCACATTCCGACAATACCTAAAGCTCCGAGAACAAGAAAGACTCCTTTTATTCCAAGAGCTAACGCGATATTCTGGATGACGATGCTTTTTGTCGCTTTTGCAACATCTATGGCTTCAAGAAGTTTCGAAGGTTCGTCAGTCATGAGTACTACATCAGCTGCTTCTATTGCAGCATCGGAGCCGAGACCTCCCATAGCGATACCGACATCGGCTCTTGCTAAAACCGGTGCGTCGTTTATTCCGTCGCCGACAAAGGCGAGTTTGCCCGTTCCGTCGCTATTTTTCTCTAAAATCTCGATTTTTCCGACTTTTTCTCCGGGAAGAAGCTGCGCATAGTATTCATCTATTTTCAGTTTTTGGGCTACATCCTGTGCGATTTTTTCGTCATCTCCTGTGAGCATTGCGATCTTTTTCACGCCGAGTTCTTTCAGGCCAGATACCGCTTTTTGGCTGTCTTCCTTGATTTCATCGCTTATCAGAATGCAGCCTGCATAGCGTCCGTCAGTTGCGACATAGACTTTTGTTCCTGTTTCGTCACACGGCTGGAAAGCGATTTTTTCATCTTTCATAAGTTCTGAGTTGCCGGCGAGGACTTTTTCGCCGCCAAATACCGCGCTGATGCCGCGTCCGGGAATTTCCTGATGAGCGGAAACAAGCCCGTTTCCGATTTCTTTTCCGTAAGCCGCAGAAATTGATTTAGCGATAGGATGGTTGGAAAAATATTCTGCCGCGGAGGCGTATTCAAGCACTTTTTCTTTGGTAAAACCATCTGCCGGAATGATTTCCGTGACATTGAAAACTCCTTTGGTGAGAGTTCCCGTTTTATCGAAAACGACGGTTTTGAGATTGTCGAGCGCTTCGAGATAGTTGCTTCCTTTCACAAGTACGCCGTGTTTTGAAGCGGCTCCGATGCCTCCGAAAAATGTGAGCGGGATCGAAATCACAAGGGCGCATGGGCATGATACAACAAGAAAAACAAATCCTCGGTGGATCCAGTCGGTCCATTCTCCTCCGAGAAGAAGGGGAGGAAGGATTGCCAAGAGCGCGGCGAGAACAACGACAACTGGAGTGTAGTATCCAGCAAATTTTGTTATGAAATTTTCTGTTTTCGCTTTTCTTTCAGAAGCGTTTTCAACGAGGTTGATTATTTTGGAAACTGTCGATTCCCCGAAATTTTTAGTCGTTCTGATCGTCAGAGTGCCGCTCTGGTTTACGCATCCCGAGAGGACTTCGTCGCCTTCGCGGACACTTTTCGGAACTGATTCGCCGGTCAGAGCCTTCGTGTCGATCATCGAGTTTCCTTCTAGCACAATGCCGTCGAGAGGGATCTTTTCGCCCGGTTTCACGATAATCGTCTCTCCTAAAGCGACATTTTCCGGGAAAACAGTTTCAGAAACGCCGTTTCGCAGCACTGTAGCGTGGTCTGGGCGTATATCCATGAGATCGGAAATCGATTCTTTCGAGTGTTTCACTGCGAGCGACTGGAAAAATTCTCCTATCTGGTAAAAAAGCATTACCGCGACAGCTTCGGGATATTCGCCGATGACAAAAGCTCCGACAGTGGAGATCGTCATCAGAAAATTCTCGTCGAAAACCTGCCCGTGAGCGATATTTTCAACTGCTTCAATGACGACATCGTAACCGAGAATGATGTATGCCGCAATCAGGAAACCCAGTTCGATGTGCAGCGGGACATCAGCCGCAAAAGTTAGCACAAGCCCTGCAAGATAGACTAGAGCTCCGATAGAGAGGCGTAAGATCAGTTTTCTGCCGCCGGAATGTTCATGCTCGTGATGATGGTCGCAGGCGTGACAACAGCGGCATCCGTGTTCGTGTTCACAAGATTCATGTTCGTGATGTTCGTGTGCCATAACTGCCTCCTGATCAATGCGTTTCCCGGTAGTCCGGCATCAGTTCTTCGAGATGCTCGAATCCCGTGTCGATAATTTTTTTGACATGCTCGTCAGCCAGCGAGTAGTAGACTATCTGTGCTTCGCGCCGGAATTTCACGAGTCCCGCAAGACGCAAAGCCTTGAGCTGGTGCGAAACCGCCGATTTTGTGAGTCCTAACAGCACGGCGATGTCGCATACGCACATTTCGCTCTGTTCGAGAGCATGCAGGATCTTAACTCGCGTATAGTCGCCGAAAAGCTGCATCAGATCCGCCAGGTTCAAGTATTCATCATCTGACACCATTTTTGATCTGACATCATTCACAATGTTTTCGTGTATCACATTGCAAGTGCACAAAGACTCCGAATCTACCATTTGAGACCCCCTCTTTTATTAGTTGAACAAATGAACAACTAATCATTACTTCTTGAAAAAGTTTTGTCAAGAGGGTGGGGCGTGAATCTGTTTAAAGACGCAATTTGTGATCTTAGGCGAAGACCTATTTCTTTTCTTCTTCCCACATAAAATCGAATGCGCCGCTGAGTGCGAGAGCGATTGCGTGAGTGTTCAATGATTCGGAAACGGTTTCATTCTTTTCGCCGTATCCGTGGAAGGTCGATTTGTTGAAGTCGTAATCAAGTTCGATTCCTGCGTAGTCGCAGAAGTTGTAGATTACTGCGATATTTACGCCGAGATTCGAATTGTCTTTGCTGACGATGTTTTCCTCAAAGAACGGAGCCTTGAAGTATGAAACTCTCGCCATCATGTCGACATCCCAGAGTGTCGCGTAAGGCATTGCGAAGAGTCCCCATGAAGTCAATGCAGAATCAGCGTCTTTCACGCCGTCGGAAATGAGTTTGCCTTTTTCGAAATCTGGGTTGTAGAGTGCGCGGTGGGCAAGGCCGAACTCAGCTTTGAAGCCGACAGAGATGTTGTCGTTTACATTGTAGCCGAGATCTGCGCCGATAGCCATGAGGACATTGTTCTTGTCCTGGTCAAGATTTTCGCCGTTTTTATAAAGAAGCGATTCTTCGCCTTCTTCATCCGCAACAGTCTGGTAAACATCGAAACCGTAGTTTCTGTAAGCCTTGCCGAAAACGAGCGAAGCCGCTGCGGTCGCGAAAAAATCACCAGTTTTGTTGAAGCGGACATCTACACCGAATGCCGGAGCGCGGAAGAGATTTTCCTCGCCGTCAAGAACGGTTTCGTTTCCGCCGTTGAAAGCGAAAAGGGTGATCGCAAGGTCTGATTCCTTAGAAAAAATGAGGTCAACGCCGAGCGAAACGCCGAGATCGTTGAAAGCTCCGCCGAAAAAGTCCTCTTTTATCGCCGAATTTGCGAAAGCGACTTCATGGTCGTAACCGTTTTCGATTCCGAAAGGCATCGAGAAAAGGCCCGCTTCGAGGTTGACGTTGAGTCCGAAAGTTCCGGCTGAGTTCCTGAAAGAGGGATGTTGCATTCTGAAAGAAACGTTTTTGATGACATCGAGCGTCATTTTGCCTTCGTCATCGACTGAGCCGAAATCGACAACTGCGCGGCCGTTGAACATCCTGTCGCCGCCCTGGAAGTCAAGGATCAGGTTGTCAAGACCGATTTCATAGCTTTCTTCCTTGTTTACATCGCCGTCTTCGATGTTGATCCCGGCAGAAACTCCGCCGAAAACAGTCGCGTTGAAATAAGGTTTACGCTCGAAAGCGAGTTTGTCTTCCTCTTCTTCCTCTTCGGCAGCTTCTCCTTCAGCGGGAGCTTCAGCAGCCTCTACTGTTGATTCTTTTGTTTTGTCGTTTGCAGGAATTTCATCCTCTGCATAGAGTGAAAAAGATACTGCGCAGCAAATCATTGCCGCAAAAAGAAAATTACGCATAAAAACCTCCAACAAATTGAAATTGTTAAAAAAACAAACAAAAATAAAACTTCAAACTAATTTCACAATAAAGAATTAAGTTTTTAAAGAGCAATTAAATTAGCAACAGCTAACTTAGTCGCAGATTTTTGTTTGTCAAGGGAAAAAATTATTTTTTTGCGGGTTGTTTTGCGCTTAGAATCTGAATCCGACCGATGTGAACATTCCGCTTTTGGTCGGTGCAACCGATTTTTACAGTCTGAAGCCTAATTCCATCGTGATAAATTCGTGGTGACTGTATAACCCCTTTTTGGATTTTGAATTGGGAAAGAAAATAGCATTTTTAGCGTGCCCGCTTCCAGCATCTCCGCCTATAGTTGTGATGACAACAAACTTTTCTTTAAAAATCACATTCAGTCCAAGTCCCCAGGCGAAGCTGCATTTATATGTTGCCAGCTGGTCGTCATTATACCTTTTTTCTTCACTGATATCGAATGCAAAAAAATTGTTATTGAACCCCAATGAAAGTTTAGGACCGATTTCTGTTATAAGATCCGATTTAGTCTTGAATTCATAGGACAAATTCACCATCAGCGGAAGTCTCATATAGTGCATTTTTATTTTTATGTCATAGTGATACTCCTCGTCATCATCTTCATCATAGAAGAAATCTCTGTAATCTGTGCCATCGTATGTTGATGTCGGCATCCAGTATTGAAATCCCACACCGAAACCAAGCAGCAGTTTACCGTCAATATTTTTACTTTTATAAATTACCCAATCAAAATCCAAGCCAATGGATAATCCGAATTGATTTTTCATCTCTTGTTCTTCATAAAGATAATAAAGATCCCACAATCCTGGAGCACCGCTGAAATCTGCCCCGAATCCGATCTTCGGCATAATATAAAAGTTTCTTTTTGCTGAGCTCTTCAGTTTTTTGATCTCAGCTTCAGCTTCAAAAATACAACTGCCTTCCGGAAAATTTTTACGATACTTTTGCCAGACTTCAGTAGTTCCGGCCCTTCTCGCATACTCGCAGGCCTGCTGATCCTGCACATCTCCCGAAAATTCCGCAAAAACACTCACTGCCGCGAACAATACGGCGACAAAAATCAAAACTTTTTTCATTTTTTCCTCCAAACAAATGATAAAAAACTAAAGCGAGGAGGATTATACCCGTCATATCAGGCACATACCGCCGAAGATGAAAAAAATTGAAAATTATTTGCTAAATACAGCTTCTTGGCATCCCTGATGCAGGGAAGCTGGCGGCAAAGCCGACTGAAGGGTCTTATTTGCAGAATCTTTTGTGGAGTTTTTTGATGTTGTCAAGCCACTGTTCGCGCAGTTCAACGGGAGAAACGATCTCGCAGTCCGGAGAATGGGCCATGACGCGGGCGATTATCTCATTGTGGCGTTCTCCCACCGGAAGCGTTATTTCGAGGCACTTTTTGCCGTCGATGACGAGTTCTTTAGTGATCTGGTTTTTATGCCATTTCTGCTTTACGACGTGGTAGTATGCCGGCTCGTAAACGCGGATAACGGCGAGTTCCGAACTGGTCGATTTGAACATTCCGAAGCAGCTTTCGACATAGCTGTCGATCTCCGATTTTGTGAATATCCGTTCGCAGTTTTCCTTGAGTAATTCACTTTCAACGAAACGCGAAACAAGGAATATGCGCAGTTCGTTTCTTTTGCGGCAGAAAGCCAGGAGATACCACTTTCCGAAATAATTTATGAGCCTTATCGGTTCTATCGTCCTTGTCGTTTCGTCACCTTTTGCATCGAGATAGGTGATGAGAACGCACTTTTTCATTATGAAAGATTCGAGAATGTTCCTGAAATCCTTGAGTTCAAGAATGTCGGTATCGGAAGAATCGTAGGTTATCTTGTCAAGCAGGGCATCGAATTCCTCCGGAATGTAGCTCGATATTTTTGACAAGATTTCTCCTGAAATTATCGGCACATAAGGAATTCCGTTGAGCTTGAACGAATCGGAAAAACGCTTGACGAAAATATAGTAGAAAACTGCATCGTCAAACGAGTCGAAAAGCATTTCAAAAGGCGTAACGTAAACATAACCGCCTTTGCCTTTCTGGTATTTCAGCGGCGCAGAAAGGAAATTTCGCATATATTCGATATCGCGCATAACTGTGTCGATATGAACTTCAAAATGATCCGCTACCTCTTTTCTCGTCACGAAACCTTTGACTTTGATCATGTGGTTTATGAAAGCCACTCTTTCAAGATTTGCCATCTCACTGCCTCCCGAAACAAAATAATCGGAATCGATCATACTCGCGAAGTCAGGCATATACCGCCTGAGTTGAGAAAAACCATACTTTTTTCGGTGATTTTTTCAAAATCTGTTGTTGTTTGCGTCGGAACGGAGCTTTAACTTGCACAATCACAGTTTTTCCCTATAATTTTTCGTTTTTTTTTGTCGTTTTTGGTTCAAAATACGAACAAAAATTTCATCTCAGGCAGTATATGCCGGAGTTGGTGAGTAAAATAAGGGGTTTTTGGCCTGTGGTCTTTGAGGTTGTTTTTTTTAATATGATTACGGAATGGAAATGAATAGGAATTTAGAAGGAGAAAACAAAGTTATTTCGCTGTTCAACTATATCAAAGAGTTGAACAATCTTAAAAACAAATCCATCTTGAATATTTCCGAGCATTCTTGGAGTTTAATGTTTTCCGACATTCATGAAGATGCAGAAAATATTAAGATATATTATCGAGATAGAGTTCTCGAAGAAGATGAAAACGATACAAACGAAGTGCTTTTGGCGGTCCGAAAACCAATATTGCGAAAATGCCCCCCACCGGATCCAATTTTTGTAGATTATCTTTTGCCTGATTGGGACGATTGGAGAAAAGAAGCAGAAGTAAGAGATTTAGAAACTCAGGATGGTGCGATATTGTCGTTTAGTGACGATGCCGCAAGGGTTGATTCTTACAAGAATTGGCTAAAACTGCGCGACAAATGGCGTGATGATAGAAAAATCAAAGAAAAGACAAAAAATCTGTTCAACTCTTTGTATTCTCTCTATTACGAATTAATTCGAGAATCAGAAACCAAAGAACTCATTGTTGCCAACGGAATACTTTGCGATAATGAAAATAAATTTAAGCATCCGATATTGACTCACCGTGTTGAGATGGATTTCGATTCTGATGCAAACATTATATATATCAAGGACACCAATGCTCAATCAGAGTTGTATACAGTCCCATTTTCACAGTCTGAAATTTCAAATAGCGAAGCTTTTAATAAAATAAATGAAGATTTCCTGAAAAATGATTATCACCCTTTGGACAGAAACGACACTCCTTCTTTTCTAAAAACTCTTGTACATCAACTTTCATCCAATAGTTCCTTTTCAGATTCGGGAATTCCTGATAATTGGCAGAAAGATTGTAAATTGCTGCTTTACACAGAACCTTGCTTTATTATGCGAAAACGTCTGAACGGTACGGCAAAAGCAATAGAGCAAATTATTGAAAATATAGAGGAAACAGGCGAAATTCCGATTCCGATATGGCAGATAGTGAATGGTGGAGTTAATGAAATTTCCGAAGATGAGAAGACTGAATCTATCGAAGAACAGTTGGCAGCAGTAGGAGGAGAAAGCAAAGATGTTTTTCTTTCCAAAGAAGCCAATCGAGAACAGCTAGAAATCGCAAAACGTATAGAATGCAACAATGCTGTGTTGGTACAGGGCCCTCCTGGAACAGGGAAAACTCATACTATTGCTAATTTAATGGGACATTTTTTTGCCGAAGGCAAGAGCGTTCTGGTTACTAGTTATACAAGTAAAGCTCTTAGTGTTTTGAAGGATAAGGTCGCTCCTAATCTTCAGAATTTATGTGTTTCGGTTCTTGACGAATCTAATTCCGATATGGAAAAAGCTATCGATGGAATTACAAGTTACATGTCGGATACGACTTCGGTACAGCTTAAAAAAGAAATGGATGCTGCAGCTATTCAAAGAAACGATATTATTGAGAAACTGGCTGATGTCCGGCGGAAGATTTTCAAAATCATTAATCAGGAAAACACTTGTATAGTTTTTAACGGAGAAGAAATCTCCCCATCACAAGCTGCAAAATTTGTGGCAGATAATCTAGTTGCATTATCTGATATTATTCCTGGTAAAATTTATTCTTCAAATCTTCCTTTGAGTTTTGATGAACTCGTAGACCTTTATCGAAGCAATGAATGTCTTTCGGAAAACGACGAGCAGGAACTCAACAATGAACTGCCGGATCCGCAGACTCTTCCCGATCCCTCATACTTCTCCGATGTCATGGAAAAAATGCAGGCTGCTTCGGAACAATGCAGTAAAAACCGGATCGTCAACGGCTGGTCTGTCACTAACCAACCGGAAAGGAATTCTTTTCGATTGTCTAATATTGAAATTGCATATCCACAAGTTGCTGATGTCGATGCTTTGAGAAAATTCGCCTGTTCGTTTGATGAACTGAGCGAATGGAAAAAATATGCCGCAATTGCAGGAAAAAGCTGGGATTCTCATCGTAAAAACTGGCAGAATCTTATTTCTGCGATAAAAGAACTCTGTCAATTGGCTGATAAAATCAATGCCGAACAATTCAATGTCGATATAGATTTTTTAACTGATGCAACGGAAGAACGTATTGATAATGTGCGTAAACTTAAAGAATATTTTTCTAAAAATGATAAAATTGGTTTTTTCGATAAACTTTTAAAAAAATTTTCCCTTGCTTTAGAGTTTGCAACAATTAACGGGCATGAATTGAAGTCGGCTAAAGACTGTCAATATATTTTGGATCGAATAGAATTACAATATTTACGCAGAAGATGTGCTGCTTATTGGGATGAATTATTGGCAAAACACGATAATAATATTTGTACTTTCAATAAATTGGATGAAGAAGCCCCTGAATCTATTGCCAAAAATTTCATTCCTGCAATAGAATCGTCTCTGGATTGGTACTATAATCATTTCAATGAGTTGTCTAAAAGGTTGAATGCTGTCGGATTAACATCGGATTTTGTCTGTTCATTGCAAGAAATGGATTCAGATATAGTAAAGATAAATAAAATTTTTAATGCTACGAAGAAAGTTATTCCTCAGTTGTGTGATATTTGTTACGATATGCTGAATTTTAAAGAAGTTAGGACAAATCTAGATAATATTCATAAGAGTTTTAAAAATAGTAAACTTGGAAAAAGCGAAACAATAGGAAACTTGAAAAGAGCAGCTTTAAACAATGATTCCAAGGCTTATTCGCAGTCTTTTAACGAATTAAAAAGATTGTATGAAAAGTCAGATTTATTGAAAAAACGTGTCAATATGCTGAATAAACTTAAAGATGTGGCTCCGGAATGGGCATCTGCAATTGCAAATCGTAAAGGTATACATGGTTTGTCGCATGTGCCTGCCGACATAGAGAATGCATGGAAATGGAAACACCTTTCAAATGAAATAAGGCAGATAACTTCTCAATCTTTTGGAGATTTACAGAACAAAGCACTATCTTTGAGCCGACAATATAAGAAGGTAACAGCAGAATATGCAGAAAAAAGTGCGTGGTATCATTTACTTCAACGAACAGAAAAAGACATTGATATGCAACAATCACTTCAAGGATGGAAGCAAACTGTAAAACGAATAGGAAAAGGAACAGGAAAAAGGGCTCCTCAATATAAAGCTGAAGCAAGAAATCTTATGACAAAATGTCAAAAAGCCGTGCCTGGTTGGATAATGCCTATAAATAAGGCTTTGGAAACTTTGAATCCTAAGAAAAATCGATTTGATGTTGTTATAATTGATGAAGCGAGCCAGGCAGATATTTCGGCTCTTGCAATTCTTTATTTAGGTAAAAAACTCATTGTTGTAGGAGATGACAAACAGGTCACTCCATTGGCCATTGGTGTCGAAATAAACAACACCGAAATCCTCAAAAAGACATACATAAAAGATTTGACGAATTTTCATTTGTACGATGAAAAAGCATCAATTTACGATATTGCAGCAACAACATTCCGACCTTTAATGCTGAGAGAACATTTCCGCTGTGTTCCAGAAATTATCGGATTTAGCAATATGCTGTCATATGATGGAAAAATCAAGCCTCTTCGGGAGGCATCAAGCAGCAAATTACAGCCTGCTGTTGTAAATTATCGTGTAAAAGATGGCGAAAGAGATGAAAAGGGCAAATTCAATATAAAAGAAGCCGAAACTATTGTTGCTTTGATGCAATCTTGCATTGAACAGCCGGAATATGCGGGTAAAACCTTTGGAGTTATCTCTCTTTTAGGTGATGAGCAAGTTAAAAAGATTCAAAATTTAATAGAAAAACATATCTCTGCAAAAGATATTCAGGCGAGAAAGATTTTGTGTGGTAATTCAGCTAATTTCCAAGGTGATGAGCGAGATGTTGTCTTCTTAAGCCTTGTTGATAGCGGAAAGGAAAATGGCCCGATTAGAAAACTAGGGGAAGGAGAGGATGATTCTGCAAAAAAACGCTACAATGTTGCTGCCAGCAGAGCTAAAGATCAGTTGTGGGTAGTTGACTCCCTTGATTCTTCCAATGATTTAAAGCCTGGTGATTTGCGTAAAAAATTAATAGAGTGGTCTCTAAATCCACAAAATGATCAGTATGAATATGAAAGAATAGATAAAGAAGCTGACTCTCCGTTTGAATCAGAGGTCGCTAAAGCTTTGTTCAGTCGTGGTTTTCATATCGTTCAACAATTTAAAGTCGGTGCATATAGATTGGATATGGTTGCTATATGTAATGGTAAGAAAGTTGCGATAGAATGCGACGGGGAGCGTTATCACAGCGGTGAAGCAAAAATTCGAGAAGATATGGAGCGACAGACAATCCTTGAACGTGCAGGATGGAAATTTATAAGAATACGCGGTAGCGAATATTATAGTTCACCGGAAAAAACAATAAATTGGGTCGTTTCGGAACTGAATAAGCGTGATATTAAGCCTGAAAATGCGGAGCAATTAGAGGCCTTAGACAGAAACACCGAATTATTACAACGTGTTAAAAATCGTGCATTGGAAATTCTTGAGGAAAATCAAAGACAAAGTGAATCCACTGTAGATCTTGGAACCATAGAATTTGCTCTCAATACTGAAAATTCCATTAAGACAAGTGATACTGAACACAAGGAAATGTCAGTTTATGAAGAATCAGCTCTCTCAAAAAATTTTTCTAAACAGCATTAAGAGCAATCTTTTCTTAAGTCGGCTATAGTTCAATCAAATATTTTTGATACGGGAGTGTTGCAAACGAGCTCGGACAATACAGTTACTCATGAAGAAATTAGGGAAGAGTTGTTGCAAAATCCCCAAAATATCTTTGAAGAAAATTTAAAAATGGCAAAACTAGGAGATGCAGAGGCTCAGTATAATGTCGGAATTTGTTACGGAAAAGGAATCGGTGTAGATAAAAATGAACAAAAGGCTTTTGATTGGTATTTAAAGGCTGCGAAACAAGGAAATACAAGGGCTCAAACAATTCTTGGAGCAGTTCATGTTGCAACACACGATTATTCCGAAGCAATCAAATGGTTCAAGAAAGCAGCTAATCAGGGTTCGGTAGAGGCACAAGAGTTTCTTAAAGAAATTGATAGTAAGAAATAAATAGTATTTTGGAATGCTAGTTCAAGAAAAAGTATCGCAGGATAAAAAAACCGGCTTTTGTCAAATCTTTGCTTATAGGCTTGAAAGATTATCTGATTGGAGTCGGAGCAAGTGCTACTGTTGCGCTAATTCAATCGAAAATACAGAGATTGTTTTGAGGTAAATTGTAAATATTACAGATGTGTACTGCTATGGCACGAAAAAAAGTTGAAACAATTATAGAAATTATAGAAGAGATCATTGCTCCTTCTTCACTCAATGAAAGTGAGAAATCAAAACTCAAATCCCTGGTTAAAGAATATGGGTATGATTCAGTTGTCGGAAACATTCCTATCGCTCAACAATATCTGGACGATCATAAAAGCGAAGAATCAGTGCACAATTTTATTAAGAAACTTGCTTCTATTCTTTATCACAAATCTCTTCCGCTAATTGAGCAAGAGATTACTCATATAGATAATAGTGGAAAAAAATATGTTACGGACTGGGACTCTCAAGAAGCCTGTGTTTTGTTACAGGCTTGTGTCAAAGGATTGAAGTCATTAAGATGGCCAGAGGAAAAAATAGTAAATGATTTTTTGAAAGACATCTTAAGCATGACTAGAAATGCAATGGATTGGTTGTTATGGTCAAAAAAAATTAAAAAATTGAATAATAAGAACAAGAAGTTGATAAAAAACGATAGTAAAGCTATCAAGCAATCCGGAACGATTTTACCAGAAGGACTTTTTGTGGAACTGCCACATAATTTTGGTTCCATTTGTAAACAAATCAATGCAAGTTACGAAAATAATCTTTACGATTGCACGGCAGTAATGATGCGCCGGTTACTAGAAGTTTTGCTTGTTTTATCTTTTCAAAAAGCAGACATCGAGAATGAAATAATGGCCAGTGATGGAAAATATCATGTTCCGCTTGACTCTATGATAACAAAAGCAGTTAATAATTCAAAATTAGCTCTCTCGTCCAACACAAAAAACGACATGAAACATTTTAAAGATCTTGGTAATTTTTCTGCACATAAAATTTGGTATAGCTGCACTAAAGGAGATGTAGAACCTCATATACTTAAATATCGAGCTATTATTGAAGAACTCTTTTATAAATCTGGGATTAAAAAATAAGTTCTGGAGCAAACCTAACAATCCCACTCATTGAAATCAAATCCTGCGAAAGCCAAACCCTCGAATTTAAGCAAAACCACCTGAATTTATTTTTGAATCTGTTCAAGGTCGAAATTTTCGACCTTAGACGAAGACCTATTTTTTTCTGATTTCGCGGACCTTGTTGATGATTCCGTTGATTTTATCAAGGGTGAGATCTGCGATGTCGTTTTCTTCCGCGGATGCTCTCATGTTTTCGACTGCGGCTGCTGCTTCCGTCGGAGTTTCGTTTCTGAGTTCGAACGGGATGCCGTTCACCGCAACACTTTTTTTCAGAAAAATCCTGATTGCTGTTGATAAATCAAGGCCGAGACGGTCGAAAACTTCTGTCGCCTGGTTTTTTAAATCATCATCTATTCTGACTTGAATTGTATAGCTCATATCACCACCTCCAAATAGTTTATACTTACAAATAAATTATTTGTCAATATAACTCAATACAATGTTGAGCATGTCGCGAGGGTTATTTTTTTCTGATTTCGCAAGCCGCCATTTTAGGCGCCCCTGAGACAGGGGAGATGTCGCAGACAGAGGGGTCTGACACGCCCGCGCTCAGAATCATAATTTTTTCATTAAACTCTCAGTATCAATTTCCATTTTGCTGAAAGCGAACCACTTTTTGCCCAAATCTTTGAGCGAAGCTCCGATGTGGTAAACCGTATCGTCGATGCAGAGGAAGCGGTCATGTGAATTTGTGAAAACTTCTAATTTAATCGGAGAATATTGGGAATTATGCTTCTCGATATCAAGCTGCAACTGCGGTGAAATGCTTTTGGTCAGGATTCGGACATCAACGCCGTCACAATGTTTATCGAGCATTTTAAGAACGCTGTCATCGATGTAATTGTCGAATAATATTATCTGTTTTTTTGCGCTGCGGATCAGGTCGCACACAAATGTATAGGCATCAAAAATCTGACCGTTGAAGAAAATTCCCTCGGCCGGAGGCAAGGCCGTGCGGACAAAAAAATCTATTTTCTCTTCTGTCTTGCTCACCCGGTTTTCCAGACGTTCAATCCTCTGGTTTACGGCATAACCTTTGAGAAGATAGTCTTTTAGAACTCCGTTAGCCCAAATTCTGAACTGCGTTCCTCGAAGTGATTTGACACGATAACCCACTGAAATAATTACATCTAAATTGTAGTAATCAACCTGATATGTTTTTCCGTCAGAAGCAGTGTAGGCAAATTTTGCCCAAACTGATTTTTTGTTTAGTTCGCCCTCGGAAAAAATAGTCCTGACATGTTTGCCGATAACACTTTTATCCCTTTGAAAAAGTTCCGCCATCTGATCTATCGATAGCCAAACGGTATCCTGGTCGAATGTTGCCTGAATGCGAGTTGCTCCGTCTTCTGTGACGTACATGATTAAACTGGTGTTGTTTTCAGTCACTGCGTTTTATTTCCTCTGCCTAACGATTTTAAAAGTAAATCTTTCAATAAATTTCAAATTGTCACAAGAAACAAATGTCGAGCGTCATTATCAATATATTGAAATAAATCAAGTTTTTGGTTTTGTATTTGATAAATTTTTTAATGAAATATTGTTGATAAAATTTAATGTAATGTCAATAATCCAAGATGGTATATAAAAAAGACGCATGAAACAAAAGAACTGGTCACCATTTGTGACCGGTTCATTCCGTTTACCACTCGAATGTTGCCCAGCGGTCATTCATTTTAGGCAACAGCAGTGCGAAGAGTTTTCCGCGGATGCTGTGTTTCTTCATTTCTTCGTTGAAGCTGTGTTCTTCGACAAGGCGGAATCCTTTGACGAGATCGGCTATCTCCTGACCGGAGTCGGTGCCTGAGACAAAATGGGCGTTCGTGTTTTTTACGGTATCGTGAAATTTCTCGTTTTTTACCATGAGTTTGTTGTTCTGCTCTGCGATAAGAGTTCCGCCGCCTGGGAAATTTTCTTTCAGGACATTCAGAAAAGTCCGTATCTGTTCCATTGTTAGATACATGAAAAGGCCTTCAGCAAGAAAGATGGGCTTTGTTTTTCTCTCGGAAAGGGCTTCCTGAACAGGCTTGCACCAAGACGGATCCAATATGTCTCCGGCAATCATCGTTACTCTCTCTTTTTCAGGGAAAGCCTTTTTTCTTGCCGTGATCACATCGGGCAGATCCAGGTCGAACCAGAATATTTTTCCGTTGTCAACGCGGGAGAACCGGTCGTCGAATCCGGCTCCGAGATTTATGACCACTGTTTCGGGAGTCTTTCTGATGATTTCCTTCAGCTGTCTGTCGAGCATGATCGTGCGGGCAATAACTCCTTCGTGTGACATGAATTTGTCATACTTAGAAATATCAATGCCGAGAGCTTCAACGATTTCCACGGCTTTTTTGTCGGTTACACGCGGATTTTCACGCCTGCTTTCGCTTGCTTTTACCGCCAGCGGAATAAGTGCGGTTGTCTGAACATCGCCTAACTGCAAATTCATCTTTTTCTCCTTTTTATGCTGGTTTTCTTATCACGCAGTGAAGCCGCATAAAGCCTCTTTTTTCAAAAAATTCCATTTTGAGCCCTGAGTTTTCGCAGAGTTTTTCTATATCGTTTTTCCAGTATATACGGACATCACCGAAACCAATAAGATTGAGGACCGGCAGCTCGATATGGTTTAAGTACCAGCGTATAAACGAGTGGCTTGATGTCATGTCGCGCAGGATCAGGCGTCCGTTCGGGCGGAGGATCCTGTAAGCGCTGTCAAAAAACTGCTGCGGATTGGGATAGTGGTGAAAACTTTGGCAGCAGATGAGAACATCGAAAGAGTTGTCAGGGTAGGGCGGATTTTCGCAGTCGCCGACAAGAAGTTCAACTCCAGGCATATTTTTCGCCTTTGCGACTTCGATCATTTTGGGAGTCAGATCAATGCCTGCATAATGTTTGTCTGGATATTTCTCTTTCAGCAGTGTCAGCATCGGAGCGGTTCCGCATCCGCAGTCAAGCAGGTCGTTGAAATCCTCTTTTTCCAGCTCCGCAAGCACGTCCGGATAGTCTTTCTGGCACAGTTTGTAAACGCCGGCTTTGTCTGTCTCGTAAACAGAGGCCGCTTTGGAAAATTCCTTGATTGATAAATCTTTGTAGTCGCTGTCTCTCATGGTATCTCTTATTTTTTTCTATTGAGTAAATTTTAAAAGAGCAGATCAAAAAAAACGAAGGGAAAGAATCAAGAGGGACGGTGCGGTTTATTAGTCCGAAAAGTTCTTTCCCTTTTTTTATTACACGGAGGAGTTGTTAGTCACTTTGTAAATGAACTTTTTCAACGTTTTGCAATGCTCTTTATTTCGTATCCTGTGCTTTTTATTACTTTCCTCAGTTCTTCCTCGTCAAGCGGTTCGTCGCTTGTTATTTGAGTGAGGCCTGTTTTGTGCGACGATTTGACTTCTTTTACCTTGAAATTGTTGCGTATCGCGTCGTTGACATGGCTTTCGCACATGCCGCACATCATTCCTTCGATTTCAAGGACTGTCAGGTGTTTTGAAGTGTGGCAGCTTCCTGACATCGGACAGCAGCCGCAGTTGCATCCGCATGAAGATTTTCCCTGTTTCTTGTTTTTTACAATATTGAGGATGATGGCGGCAACCACCGCCATCAATATGGTCAGCACAAGGATTGTTCCCATTATTTACCTGCCGTAACGGAAAGTTTTGTCGCTTCGCTGTATTGTTTGAAGAAAAGCATGTAGATCATTCCTGCAAGGCAGATGAAAGCGGCTATCATGAATATTATGTTGAAGAGAGAGAAGTTGCCTGTGAAGAGGTTGCCGAACTGGTTGATCATAAGTGCGACGGCATAAGCGAAGCCGCACTGATAACCGATTGCAAACCATGTCCATTTCGTGTTGTTCATTTCACGCTTGATAGCACCGATCGCAGCGAAACACGGAGCGCAAAGAAGGTTGAAAACCAGGAACGAATATCCGGTGATTCCTGTGAATGCCTGAGCCATAGCTTCCCAAGCCGTCATATCGCCTGCGCCGTAGAGAATGCCCATCGTGCCGACGATGTTTTCTTTTGCGACAAGTCCGGTGACCGATGCGACAGCCGCCTGCCAGCTTCCCCAGCCGAGCGGAGCGAAGATCCATGCAATGCCTTTGCCGATATATGCTAGGATCGAAGAATCAAGCTGGTCTTCGGCGAGCATTCCGAAACCTTCGTCAGTCCAGCCGAAGAATGAGGTGAACCATACGAGGATCGTTGAAACAAGGATGATCGTTCCGGCTTTTTTGATGAATGACCAGCCGCGCTCCCACATTGATCTGAGAACGTTTCCGAGTGTCGGCATGTGGTAAGCGGGAAGTTCCATTACGAAAGGAGCGGGATTTCCTGCGAACATTTTTGTCTTTTTAAGCATGATGCCGGAGATGATGATTGCCGCCATTCCGATGAAGTAAGCCGAAGTTGCGACCCATGCCGAGCCGCCGAAAATCGCACCTGCGACCATTGCGATGAAGGGGACTTTCGCGCCGCACGGAATGAATGTCGTCGTCATGATCGTCATACGGCGGTCACGCTCGTTTTCGATAGTTCTGCTTGCCATGACGCCGGGGATGCCGCAGCCGGTTCCTACAAGCATCGGGATGAACGATTTGCCCGAAAGTCCGAATTTGCGGAAGAGTCTGTCAAGGACGAAAGCGATACGCGCCATGTATCCGCACGCTTCGACGAATGCGAGCAGGAAGAAGAGGACGAGCATCTGCGGAACGAATCCCAGAACCGCACCGACACCGGCTACGATACCGTCAAGAATAAGGCCTTTGAGCCACTCAGCACAGCCGATCGCATCGAGGATCTTTTCAACGAGAACGGGAACACCCGGGACCCATGCGCCGTAATCAGCCGGATCGGGTTCGTCGAAGCCTTTTTCCTCGAAGTAGGAGAGAGCCTCTTTGAAAGACATTCCGTTGGCTTCGTTTTCCGCGTCGTCGTCAGCCACTTTGACTTCGCCGTCGTAGAAAACGTTGATATTCGAGTGTTCGAGAGTTTCCTCGTCTTCGACATCGTAAGCGACATACTGTTTTTCGGGCTGGAGTTCTTTTGCGGCTTTCATCGTCTCTTCCGCATTGATTTCCTCTTCGCCCTCTTCATTTTTTGCGGTTACGATTACTTCGTAAGCGTCGAAAGCGTTGTGTGCTGCGCCGTATTTTTCAGCTTCTTCCTCGTAGTCGCCTGTTCCGATCCCGAACATATGCCAGCCGTCGCCGAAAAGGCAGTCGTTAGCCCAGTCGGTAGCGTCCGCGCCGACTGTTACCATTGAAATGTAATAGATAAGGAACATGACGATCGCAAAGATCGGAAGACCGAGCCAGCGGTTCGTCACGATTTTGTCGATTTTATCGGAATTTGAAAGCTCGCCTGCGTTCGCCTTTTTGTAGCTCGATTTCAGAATTTCTGCGATGTAGATGTAACGCTCGTTCGTGATGATGCTTTCCGCGTCATCGTCAAGCTCTTTTTCTGCCGCTTTAATGTCCGCTTCGATGTGGTCGAGAATGCCTTTTTCGATTTTGAGCATTTCAAGAACTTTGTCGTCACGCTCGAAAACCTTGATCGCATACCATCTCTGCTGTTCTTCGGGCATGCCGTGAACGACTGCTTCTTCGATGTGGGCTATGGCGTGTTCGACAGGGCCCGAGAAAGAATGCTGCGGCAGGGTCTTTGTCTCTTTTGCCGCTTTGATTGCCGCTTCAGCCGCTTCTGTAATTCCGTCGCCTTTAAGAGCTGAAATCTCGACGATTCTGCATTTGAGCTGTCTCGAAAGTTCGGCAACATCTATTTTATCACCCGATTTTTTGACGAGATCCATCATGTTGAGAGCGATCACGACCGGAATTCCAAGTTCGACAAGCTGAGTCGTGAGGTAAAGGTTTCTTTCAAGGTTTGTCGCGTCAACGATATTTAAAATTGCATCGGGACGCTCGCCGATAAGATAGTTTCTCGCAACGACTTCTTCCAGAGTATAAGGTGAAAGCGAATAGATGCCGGGAAGGTCCGTAATGATAACGCCTTCATGTTTTTTCAGTTTTCCCTCTTTTTTCTCGACTGTGACTCCCGGCCAGTTTCCGACAAACTGGTTTGAGCCTGTGAGAGCGTTGAAAAGGGTAGTCTTTCCCGAATTGGGGTTTCCCGCAAGTGCTATTCTGATTTGTTCAGCCATTTTTTCCTCCTACTCAACTTCAATCATTTCTGCATCTTCTTTTCTCAAAGAAAGCTCGTAGTTTCTGACAGTGACCTCGATCGGGTCGCCGAGAGGAGCGACTTTCCGCACGAAAATTTTAACGCCTTTTGTAACACCCATGTCCATGATGCGCTTTTTTACAGCGCCTTCGCCGTGAAGTTTGACAACTTTCACCGTTTCGCCGATTTTTGTTTCGCGTAAAGTTTTCATTTTATACCTCCAAAATTAGACTTTAAACCATGATTTTGCGGGCCATTTCCTCGTTTATCGCGACCCTGGACTCCTTGACTTTGACAATTACGTTTCCAGCCAGAGAATTTACGACCGTGACAGTTGCACCAACCGTAAAACCTAAATTTTCAAGATGGTGCTTTACTTCGTCACTGCCGCCGATTTTCTTAATAACCTGTTCGTTTCCTGCATCCGCTAAAACTAATGGTATCAATGCTTTCTCCATTAAAAACTGCCTAATATCACAAAACTCATTTTGTTAAAAGAGCAAAATTGAATTAGCTAAGACTAATAATAGTTAGCTATAACTAATTGTCAAGAGAAAATTATGAAAAAAATAAAATTCATGTGGAATGTCTTGCAAAGTGATTGTTTTTATTTGTGAAAAGTAAAAATATTTATTTTGGAAATATTACTTTTTAAGAATTCTCATCGCATTGAGAACCGCTATCACGGTGACTCCGACATCACCGAAAACAGCTTCCCACATTCCGGCGATCCCCAAAGCTCCGAGAACAAGGAAAACTCCTTTTATTCCGAGAGCCAGCGCGATATTCTGAATGACAATGCTTTTTGTTGCTTTTGCAACATCTATGGCTTCGAGAAGTTTCGAAGGTTCGTCCGTCATGAGTACTACATCGGCCGCTTCGATTGCAGCGTCGGAGCCGAGACCTCCCATGGCGATACCTACATCGGCTCTTGCCAGAACAGGTGCGTCGTTTATTCCGTCGCCGACAAAGGCGAGCTTTCCAGAATTATCGCTATTTTTCTCTAAGATCTCGATTTTTTCGACTTTTTCTCCGGGAAGAAGCTGCGCATAATACTCATCGATCTTCAGTTTTTCGGCTACGGCCTGCGCAATTTTCTCGTCGTCACCGGTCAGCATGGCGATCTTTTTCACGCCGAGTTCTTTCAGACTTGTTACCGCTTTAAGGCTGTCTTCCTTGATTTCGTCGCTTATCAGAATGCAGCCTGCATAGCGGTTATTTACAGCGACATAGACTTTTGTTCCGGTTTCATCGCACGGCTGGAATGAGATTTTTTCGTCTTTCATAAGTTCTGAATTGCCTGCGAGAACTTTTTCACCGCTGAATACCGCGCTTATGCCGCGCCCTGAGATTTCCTGATGAGCGGAAACAAGGCCGTTTCCGATTTCTTTTCCGTAAGCCGCGGAAATTGATTTCGCAATAGGATGGTTGGAAAAATATTCGGCCGCGGAGGCGTATTCAAGCACTTTTTCTTTGGTAAAGCCGTCAGCCGGAATGATTTTGGTGACATTAAAAACCCCTTTGGTGAGGGTTCCGGTTTTGTCGAAGACGACGGTCCCCAGGTTGTCGAGTGCCTCAAGGTAGTTGCTTCCTTTCACAAGCACGCCGTGTTTTGAAGCGGCTCCGATGCCTCCGAAAAATGTGAGCGGGATCGAAATTACAAGAGCGCATGGGCATGATACAACAAGGAAAACAAATCCTCTGTGGATCCAGTCGGTCCATTCTCCTCCGAGAAGAAGGGGAGGAAGGATAGCCAGTAGCGCAGCGAGAATAACGACCGCCGGAGTGTAGTAGCCGGCGAATTTTGTTATGAAATTTTCTGTTTTCGCTTTTCTTTCCGATGCGTTTTCTACAAGGTCTATGATTTTGGAAACTGTCGATTCTCCGAAATTTTTAGTCGTTCTGATCGTCAGAGTGCCGCTCTGGTTTACGCATCCCGAGAGGACTTCGTTGCCTTCGCGGACACTTTTAGGAACCGATTCTCCGGTTAGAGCTTTCGTATCGATCATCGAGTTTCCGTTAGTCACGATGCCGTCGAGAGGGATCTTTTCGCCCGGTTTCACGATAATTGTTTCTCCTAAAGCGACATTTTCGGGAGAAACAGTCTCAGAAACGCCGTTTCGCAGCACTGTAGCGTGATCGGGACGGATATCCATAAGGTCGGAAATCGATTCTTTCGAGTGTTTTACTGCGAGCGACTGGAAAAATTCTCCGATCTGGTAAAAAAGCATTACCGCGACAGCTTCGGGATATTCGCCGATGACAAAAGCCCCGACAGTGGAGATCGTCATCAGAAAATTTTCGTCGAAAACTTGTCCGTGGGCGATATTTTCCACCGCTTCAAGGACAACATCGTAACCGAGAATGATGTATGCAGCTATCAAAAAGCCCAGTTCGACATGCAGCGGAACATCTGCCGCAAAAGCAAGAATAAGCCCTGCAAGATAGACAAGAGCTCCGATAGAGAGGCGTAAGATCAGTTTTTTGCCGCCTGAATGTTCATGCTCGTGATGATGTTCACAGGCGTGACAGCAGCGGCATCCGTGTTCGTGTTTACAAGATTCATGTTCGTGATGTTCGTGTGCCATAACTGCCTCCTGATCAATGCGTTTCCCGGTAGTCCGGCATCAGTTCTTCAAGATGCTCGAAGCCGGTGTCGATAATTTTTTTGACATGGTCGTCTGCCAGCGAGTAGTAGACTATCTGCGCCTCGCGCCGGAATTTCACGAGTCCCGCAAGACGCAAAGCCTTGAGCTGGTGCGAAACCGCCGATTTTGTGAGCCCAAGCAGCACGGCGATGTCGCAGACGCACATTTCGCTCTGTTCGAGAGCGTGCAGGATCTTGACTCTCGTATAGTCGCCGAAAAGCTGCATAAGATCCGCCAGGTTCAGATATTCATCATCTGACACCATTTTTGATCTAACGTCGTTCACAATGTTTTCGTGTATCACATTGCAAGTGCATAAAGACTCCGAATCTACCATTTGAGACCTCCTCTTTTATTAGTTGAACAAATGAACAACTAATCATTACTTGTTAAAAAAGTTTTGTCAAGAGGGAGGAATGTTTTTTGTGTTGAGTTTGAGGAACTAACGGCAGTTTTCAAATAATAAAATGAGAAAATTTTTTCTGGCATTTTTTTAAAGGATGGATAGAGTTGGCGCATGTTTGTTGTTGGAACGCCGATTTTTTATATCGCCCTCCTTTTTTTAGGGCTTTTTCTGGTATTGAAAAAATTTTTTAAAGGGAGTGCGTTCAAAATTGTCGGTATAAATTTTATTGTAATTCTTTTTTTGATTGCGCTTTTTGATTCGGCTGCGGCTATTTTTGCTGGAAATGCCGATTCGTTCAGGATCGCTGACAATTTTTACCATCACGGTCTTAAATCATATGTTCTTGACCAGACTTCGTGGAAAGGTGACGGCGTTTCATTTTATACGATAGCCACAAATTCGCTCGGTTTTGTAGATGAGGTAAACCGCGAAGTTCCGCTGAAAAAAAGCAGGAAGCGCGTGATGTTTCTCGGTGACAGTTTTATGGAAGGTGTCGGTTATCCGTGGAGTCAGACTGTTCCGGGCATAATTTCTGAGCGTTTTAAAAAATATGATGTCGAACTCTTGAATGCATCAGTCATCAGTTATTCTCCTAAAATTTATTATCTGAAGCTCAAACATTTTCTCGAAATGGGGCTTGAGATCGATGAACTCTATGTTTTCATTGACATTTCCGATATCATTGACGAAGTCGTCTACGATTATTTCGTGCCGAAAGAATTTAGCGATTTCGAACGGAAATGGCAGGCTGTCGATAATTTCTTTATAAAAGGTTCCTATCTTTACAGATCGGCCAAAATAAATTATTTCATCGCTCAGGAAAATCCTTATAACGAATTTTCACCTTTCTGGGGCGGTCTGAACGGTTTTTACACATGGAAACCGAAGTGGACTTTCGACGGTGCTGCCTACAAACTTTACGGAGAAAAAGGTATTGCTTCGGCAAAAAAGCATATAGATCTTCTGCGCGGACTTTGCGAGAAAAAAGGAATAAAGCTCCACATAGGTGTATGGCCTTGGGAAATTCAGGCTCTGAATAAAAACGGAAGACTTCAATATGACATCTGGAAAAAGTATACTGAACAATATAATATTGATTTTATTTCACTTTTTGATACATTTGAAGCAATGTCGCCTGAAGAAATCCATAGTATTTTCATTCCGAACGACATTCATTGGAACGAAAAAGGAAACAAAATTGTGGCGGATTATATCTGGCAGCATATTTTAAACAACATGGAGGGAAAAAATGAAGCTTCTGAAAGAAATTAAAGGCGATAAAATCGTTGAAAAGATTGAAAAACTGGTAAAAATTCCGTCACCGACTGGTTTTACCGGCAAAGTTCGTGATTTTCTTGTCGAAAATGCCGAAAAAAACGGGATTTCATACAGAGTTACCAAAAAAGGCGCTGTCGTTTATTCGTTCGGTTCGCAGGATAAGGAAGGAACATTCTTCGCGGCGCATGTCGACGCTCTCGGCGCGATCGTTACAGCTGTCGACGATTCTTCGGAAAGAGTTAAGATCACAACTGTTGGCGGTTATCCGGCGCTTTACATAATCGGTGAGATCTGCACAGTACATACCCGCAAAGGTGCTGAATTCGTCGGAACTTTCCTTCCTGAAAATCCGGCTGTCCATGTAAATTCCAAGCTGAAAGAGATGGTTCCCGATTTCGACAACTGCTCACTCAGGATCGATCTCACGCTGAAAAACGGCGAAAAGCTGAGCGATTTTATAAGTGTCGGCGATTTTGTTTCTTTGGACTGCGGTTTCAGATATGTCGATGGTTATGTAAATTCGCGTCATCTCGACGACAAGGCATCTGCCGGAATTTTTTTGTATCTTTCTGAAATTATTAAGAAAAACGAGAATAAACTTAAAGGCAGGATCTCGTTTTTCTTCAATGTGACCGAAGAGACAGGGCAGGGGATCGCGGCTACTCCGCAGGGCGATGACCTCATCGTTGTCGACATGGGCGTTGTCGGCAAGGGAACAGCCGGAAGCGAAAAGTGCGTCAGCATCTGCGCGAAGGATTCGTCAGGCCCTTACAACTATGACCTTACAAACGAACTTATAGATCTTGCCGAGAAGAACGGAATCCCTTTCAAAACCGATATTTTCCCGTTCTACGGCTCTGATGGTTCGGCGCTTCTGCGCTCTTGCAGCGATACGAGAGTCGCCCTTATCGGCCAGGGCGTCAACGCAAGCCACGGCTACGAAAGAACGCATGCCGACGGCCTTGTTGCGACCGCTTCTTTGATTCTCGCATACATTTTCCGTTAAGCCATGAAGAGACCTGACGGCTCGCTCATAAGCTTTATGAGCAATCTTGTAAAAGCAAACGGCGGGATCAACTGCGCCCAGGGAATTCCCGGCTTTGATCCGCCGGAAGAACTCATTGAAGAGTTGATTTGCGCGGCAAAGCAGTCTGTCCACCAGTATCCGGCGGGAAACGGCAACCCTAAACTCCGCGGACTTATTGCTTCAGGCCTTGCGGGAAACTGCGGACTTACTGCCGAAAACATTCTTGTCACGAACGGCGCGACAGAGGCTATTTCGCTGATTTATCTCTATCTCAGGCAGAAAAACGGCGGAAAATTTACCGTTCTTTCTTTTGATCCTGTTTATGAAAGTTATTCAAATCTGCCGAAAATCTACGGCGACAGATTTTTATGCGAATATCCCGACGAATCCGGAAATTTTGATTTTCAGGCACTTGAAAAGAAGGTGGAGGCTGAAAAAGTGAACCTGATTCTCGTCTGCTCGCCGGGAAATCCGCTCGGGAAGATCTGGAAAAAGGAAGAAATAATGGCTCTTTACGAAATCTGCAGGAAAAACGGCGCGGCACTTGTTTTTGACGCGGTTTACAGCGACCTTTACTTCGGTGAAAAACCTTATCTTCCGTTTGATCTGGCCGGCGAAACGCTTTTTGTGGTTTCAGCTTTCTCTAAAATGCTTTCGATAACGGGCTGGAGAGTGGGGTATGTTATTGCCGGAAAGGCTCATGTCGAAAATATGGCGAAGATCCACGATTACACCGGACTCTGTACTCCGTCGATTCTCCAGATTGCAATAGCGGAGTATCTTGAAAAGAATGATTTCGGTAAAAGTTATCTTGAAACTTTGCGCGGAAAAATAAGGGAATCCTTTGAAACCATGCATCCGGTACTTGAAAAAAGCGGTTTTTCAATGCCTTCGATCGACGGCGGATATTTTATCTGGGCGAAAATTCCGGAACCTTTCACCGACGGTTTCGAGTTCGCGATGTCGCTTTACGAAAAAAAGAAAGTCGGCACTGTCCCCGGCATTCATTTCAGTGAAAAAGGTAATGATTTCATAAGGATAAGCATCGCAAAGCCTGCGGCGGAAATAGCCGAAGCGGCTGAAAGAATCGCGGATTTTCTGCAGACCAGCCGCTAGTTCAGGCGCTTTTCATGCATTCTCCTTTAGATTGGACTTTGTAAAAATTTAATTTATAATCCTGTTCGGTTTTTGGGAGCGAGTGTCTATGGATAGATTGCGTTTCTGTTTTCAGATTTTAAAAAGAATCGTTTTTCTGGTTCTTTTTTTTGTGATTCTCGCATTTCAGAACTATCTTTTCATCCATATGGAAAATCTGGCTGCATGCTTTCCTGTCACTTTGATAACAACGCAGAAAAGTTCGGCCGAAAAGATAATTGCCGCTTCTGAGATCTGTTCTGTTTCGGTGCAGAGCGAGCGGATGACTTTCGATTCATCAATTTTCAATCACTATGAAACGCTTCCGGTCAAGGAAATTTATCTTTATTCGGTGAAAATTCCGTATAAAAACTGGAATGAAATCAAAAATTCGGAGGATATCATTCCCGAAGCCAATCCTTATATCGGCGAGATCGTTTCGTTCTATCTGGAATCAAAGATGAAATGCTGGGTTTTCTCTTTTGTTTTTTCAGCACTTCTGGGACTGTTTTTCGTTTTTGAAATTGTTGCTTCCAATAAAATGCCACGCAAACGGTTTTTTATAATATCAATAGTAAATTCAGTTGTTTGCGTTGTTTGTTCAGCTCTTTTGATCTATCTTTTTCCCATTTTTGTCATGCCGCTTTCGGCAACTTCGGCGGGAGTTTTTTTCATGGCTTATCTTCTTATGACTTTGATGAATTATAAACTTTTGAAAAGGTGATATTATGTATCGGTTTATGTCTTTTGTCTTTACGCTTGTTTTCTTTGTTTCATGCAGTTCCGGCGGTACCGGTCCAACTGCGGAAACAAATGACGGTTCCGATACCGCTCCTGAAATTACTGATGAAGATTCAGGTGAAATTTCAGACGAAAGCGATTCCGCTTCCGCTTCAGATTCTGATTCCGGAACAACGGATGAAAATTCTGATGAAATAGAAGAAGATGGTGATTTCATTGATGATTCAGATAAAACTGAAGAAGCAGGTGCAGATTTAGATAACGGATCCGATGAACCTGCGGTTCCCGATGACGAAGAACCGGCCGATGAATATGAAGAAACTGACGATTTTGACGGAGATTCGATTCAAATCAGGATCGTTGCTGGAAACATCTCAAGTAGAAAGGAAAAAGTCTGTTCGCAATGTTATGATCCGGGGCACGGGATACGGATTTTTCAGGCCTTGAAACCCGACATCGCACTGGTTCAGGAGATGAACTACAAAAACAATTCGGCAAGCGACTACAAAAATTTCGCGCAGCAGATTGTCGGAACAAACCATTATGCAGTTGACAGTGCGGATTATCAGATTCCGAACGGAGTAGTGAGCAGATACCCGATAAGATCGCATGGTTACTGGAAAGATCCGAATATCAGCAACCGTGCTTTGATGTGGGCTGTCGTCGATATTCCGGGGAAAAAGGATGTTTTTGCGATCAGTGTCCATCTGCACACAAGTCCGGACAGCGATCAGGTCAAAGCGGCGCAGGTCATCGTTGATGAAATTGCAAAACTGAAATCGTCTAATCCTGACAAATATTATTATGTCGTAGGCGGTGACTTCAACGGAACCAGTGCCGTCGATTCTTCAGGATTCGGTAAAAACCACACTTTTTATGTTGCCGGACCTCATCCTGTCGATGTTGTTGATAAAGACAAAACTGAAGAAAATAAAGGCAACAGCAATACTAATGCCGGCAGAAAGAGTCACTATGATTTTGTTTTAGCCGACTATCCTTTGCATGAATTTCAAATTCCCACGGTTTATTATTCATCAGAAGATCCAACGAAAACAAAGAGTTACACAGACGGACTCGTTTTTGACACCCGCATTTACACACAGAGTGAGCTTGATGAGTATTTTTCTCCGGCACAGACAGGCGATTCAAAAGCTGATGAGATGCAGCACATGGCTGTTGTCAAAGATTTTTTGATTGAGCTCAAATAAATGAAAGAAAAGTTTTTGCCCACAAACAGATTTGAAAAAATTTACCGATTCGGTGAAGTGACTTCCACGATGGATGTCTGCGAAGAGCTGATAAAATCAGGAACTTGCAGGGGAATAGTTGTCGCTGAATCGCAGACTGCGGGGCGCGGCAGAAACGCGAAAAAGTGGGTCTCCGTTGCGAACGGCAACATCTATTTTTCGTTTTTTGATGAAATCGATTCTGGAAATCCGATAAATCTCATTCCGCAGAGATGCGCTGTCGCGGCATATTCGGCGGTTTCGCAATTCGTGAAAAATGCGGCTGTTCAGATAAAATGGCCGAACGACATACTCATAGAAATGAAGAAAGTATCGGGAATCATTGCAAAAACCATGCTTTTTGAAGGAAAGAGGTTTTATATCTGCGGGATCGGGATCAATGTTTTTCCGCCGGCTGAAAACGGCATGAAATTTGTCTGGGAACCTGCTTCGCTTTCTGAATATAGTGAAGTTTCGACGGAAGAGGTTTTAACAGCTCTCGTTAAAAGCACAGATTTTGCTTTTTCTGCACAAGATGACGAAATTATTGGTGTTTATTCAAAGAATGTCGATTGGATGAAAGGGCGCGTAATTGTGTTTTCGCAGGATCTTGTTAATAAAGAAAAAGGAAAAATCACCGGTTTTTCGGATGATTTTTCGGTAATAAAAATTATGACAGACGAAGGTTTGAAGGAGTTTTCGGCTCTATCGATTTTATCAATAATTTAAGTAGGTTGTGTAAATGAAAGAATGGAATCCTACTAAATCCAACAGATTCCTCATGGGGGTAGCTCTCATCTTTTTGGCGTTTTTGCTCAACTTTATTCCCTCAAAAATAGCTTTGGCATTGAATTTGCCGGTATTTTTGGATTCAATCGGAACTGTTGTCGCCGGAATGATCGGCGGAAACCTGCCGGCCGTAATAGCCGGATTCTGCGGGAACGCTGTTAACGGAATTTCAGACATAACGACATTCTATTACGGTATTATAAGTATTATGATAGGTGTCGCTGCCGCTATTTTCCAGCGGAACGGGTTCTTTAAGAAATGGTATGGAATCATTGCGGCAATATTTGTTTTTTCCATTCTGGGCGGCGGTGTCGGTTCGATCCTCACATATTTTCTGTACGGATACGATTTCGGTGAGGGGATATCAGCTCCGTTCGCCGTTGCGATATATGAGCATTTAGGCTTTTCTAAGTTCTTTTCCCAGCTTTCGGCGGATATAATTATTGATCTTTTTGACAAAGCTATCGTCGTGGCATGTTCGCTTTCGGTTTATCGTGTTATTCCGGAAGCATCCAGAACAAGGGCAGAGCAGCTGTTTCTTTTTTTCCCTGATTTCGACGGCAAATACAAAAAGGCTTTGTATCACGCAAACATAAAACGCTCGCTTCTTAAAAAAGTAATAGTTCTGGTTATCGTAGCTGAAATTCTTTTGGGAACTGTGGCGACCATAACCGGTTTTTTCCTTTACAGACAAGTCGCGATCAGCAAATTTACCGAAATTGCGGACGGAGTAACAAAGGCAGCTTCAGTTGTAATAGATGAAAACAGGATAGAAGAATTTCTTGAAAAGGGGCGTGGTGCTGAAGGGTATGCCGAAATAGAGAAAAAACTTTATAAAATAAAGGAAAGTTTTCCGCAGACGATGTATCTTTATGTCTATAAAATAATGGAGGACGGCTGCCATGTCGTATTCGATCTTGATTCCGAAGGCGGTGCGGAAGCCAGCCAGCCCGGAGAAATCATGAAATTCGATCCGACATTCGTGCCGTATCTGCCGAAACTTTTCAAAGGGGAGGAGATCGAACCGATCATTTCAGATGACCAGTTCGGTCAGCTTCTTACTGTCTACAAACCGCTGACAGGTTCGACTTATGTCGCCGCCGACGTTACGATAGCGAGTATCATTGCCGACGAGGCTAAATTTATAATCAAACTGATCTCTGTTTTTTTCGGACTTTCGATAATAATCATGAGTATTGTTCTAGAACTGGTCAACCGCGGCATCGTCAATCCGGTCAACCGGATGGCTTATGCTTCGATGAAATTCGCCTACGATCTGCAGGAAGGAGGCGATTCATCTCTTAAGCTGTTGCAATCACTCAATATACATACTTTTGACGAAATCGAAAATTTGTATCTTGCTATTTCAAAAATGGGGCGTGATTCGATCGATTACATCCACCAGCTCAACAAACAGAACGACCGGATCATGAGGATGCAGGAAGAGATCATTCTCAACTTCGCGGAAATGGTCGAAGCCCGTGACATCAGTACAGGAAACCATGTCAAAAAGACGGCATATTATGTCGAGGCGATCGCGAAAGAACTTCAGAAGGAAGGGAAATTCAAAGATATTCTCACAGATTCCTACATCAAAGTTCTGAAACGCTCGGCACCTCTTCACGACATCGGAAAAATCGCGATTTCAGACCTTATTCTGAATAAACCCGGCCGGTTTACCGATGAAGAATTCAAAATCATGCAGAGCCATACGACGGAAGGGAAGAACATTCTTGCAAAAATAGAGGCGAACGCAGCTGATATGGATGAAGGTTACCTGAAAGAATCTATGGAAATGGCGCATTATCACCATGAAAAATGGGACGGTACAGGCTATCCGACCGGAATAAAAGGCGAGGAAATTCCGCTTGCGGCAAGAATTATGGCTGTTGCCGATGTTTTTGACGCACTTGTCGCCGAGCGTGTCTACAAAAAATCATTCCCATATGAAAAAGCGATGGAAATTATCACCGAAGGCTCAGGTAAGGCTTTTGATCCGCTTGTTGTAGAGGCGTTTACAAACATTTCAAAAGAGCTTTACGACGAAAGAACGCGCATTTCTGGCGGATCAAAACAGTGAAAAACTGATTTTCTGTTTTCTAAAAGAGTGAAATTAGTGCATCAAGAAGTTTTATGTTGAATTTGTGAAGAAGCGGCATAAGACCGCATATCCAGAGAATTATTGCCAAAAGAACTGATATGGTGACTATAAAAAGCAGCCTGTTTTTCATAATTTTTCCCAGACATACCTGACTGCGTTGGTGAAAATTTTGAGTCCGAGTGCTTCCGGCATTTTATCCATTCTTGTCCATTCAGGGTGCTGTGTGCCGTTCACAAAAACTTCAGGATGCGGCATCATTCCGAGAACATTACCTTTTTTATTGGTGATTCCGGCGATCGCAAGCTCGGAACCGTTGGGATTTTCGGGGTAGTGCTGCGTGATTTCACCGTTTTCATTTACATATTGGAAAGCGATCATGTTGCTGTCCTTGATCATTCTGAGGTCATGCTGCTGGGCTACGAATTTGCCTTCGCCGTGACGGACCGCGACATCGAAAATGTCTATCCCCTCAAGAAAAGGTGAATGATTGTCACTGTTTGCCTTTATGCGTACCCATCTGTCCTCGTATTTTGCCGAATCATTGTGGGTGAGTGTCGCTACCTGTTTTTTAAAAACTTCCTTTTCATCGCCGGGAAGGACCCCCATTTTTACGAGCGTCTGAAATCCGTTGCAAATTCCGATGACAAGTTTGTTCTCGAGGATGAATTTTTTGAGCTTTTCTCCCATTTCCTTCTTGATTTTAAGCCCTAAAACCCTGCCGGAAGCAATGTGGTCGCCGAACGAAAAGCCGCCGGGGAAAACCATGATCTGAAAATCGTCGGTATTGACTTCGCCGTTGATTACGCGGTTGACATGAACACGCTCGATCCTGTCAGCTCCCGCCATTTCAAAAGCCCATGCGGTCTCGACATCGCAGTTAATACCGTAACCTGTAAGTATCAGAACGCTAACTTTTTCCATTTTTATCCTCCCAAAACAGATCAACAACAAGCGCGGAAATATAGCACAAGTTTAATTGATTGCAAGTCTCCGCGCTTATTATATTGACGGTTTTTGCTGTGCGGCGGGAAATCTCCGATCCAGGATGAAATCAGCTCAAAATCAAAAAAGAAAAAGATTTTATTGAATAGTTCGGTAACTTTGCTATAAAATGCCGGTCAAATTTTGACCCTGTTGTTTGCAGAGAGGAAAAATGATAGAAGAAAACCTTGTCAATACTTTGGAAAAATCGATCCGCGCAAATTGGGATCTTCCGTGTTTCAGCGATTACGGAAGTGATTCGCAGCTTTCTTTTGCGGGGGTTGCTGAAACGATTCTGCGTATTCACGAAATATTTAAAAGTTTCAGCATAAAAAAAGGCGACAAAATTTCTTTGTGCGGCAGAAATTCGTCAAACTGGGCTGTTGTTTATCTTGCAACAGTAACTTACGGCGCCGTCATTGTTCCGATCCTGGTAGATTTTTCGTCGGAGGAGATAGCATATATCGCCGCTCATTCCGATTCGAAGCTCTTTTTTGCCTCTGATTCTGTTTTTGATAAAATCGCAGCTCTTGTGCCCGAACAAACAAAAGCTGTGATTTCATTGGAAAATTTCGATTTTTTCTTTGTTAGGGACGAAGAAGAAAAACATACTGTTCTTGATAACGACAGGTCCTTTTGCGAAAATATGAAAAAAAATCCGCTTACCGGAGATAGTTTCCGTTTCGAGGAAATATCCAACGACACGATAGCGGCCATTGTTTACACATCGGGGACCACAGGTTTTTCAAAAGGGGTGATCATAAACCACAATGCGCTCATGGTGAATGTGAAATTTTTCGTCGATCACCTTATGAAAACGGAGAAGGGAACAGTGCTTTCATTTCTGCCTCTGGCTCATTGTTTTGGTTGCGCATTCGATTTTCTGTCGCAGTTCGCACGCGGCGCCCATATATATTTCCTTGGCAAAATTCCTACCCCGAAAGTAATTCTCAGAGCTTTTGAAGAGATAAATCCGGTCATTGTTGTCACTGTTCCGCTGATCCTGGAAAAGATATACCTTTCCAAAATAGTGCCGCTTCTCGAAGGTTCAATTCTCGGAACTTTGATCAAGATTCCTTTGATAAACAAGCTCGTTTATGCTCAGATCGGCAGAAAAATAAACGATGCTTTCGGCAACAACCATTTTGAGATTCTGATAGGCGGAGCTGCTTTCAATCCGCAGATCGAGGATTTTTTTGCGAAATGCGGAGTCCGTTTCACTGTCGGTTACGGGATGACGGAATGTGCACCGCTTATCGCCTATACCCATTATTTTGACGGCCGTCCTGTCGGCAGCTGCGGCAAACTGATCGGTGATCTTCAGATGAAAATAGATGCTCCTGACGAAAACGGAGTCGGTGAAATTTGTGTCAAAGGAGAAAACCTTTTTCTCGGATATTACAAAATGGAAAAGGAGACTGCCGAATCGATTGACGGCGAAGGCTGGTTCCACACCGGCGATCTCGGCAGTGTCGATAAAAACGGATTCCTGTATATCAAAGGGAGGATAAAAAGTATGATCCTCTCCGCTTCGGGGCAGAACATTTATCCTGAAGAAATAGAGGCAAAAATAAATTCGATGCCTTATGTCGCGGAATCGCTTGTAGTCGAGGCAAAAGACCACAAACTGGTCGCGTTTGTATGTCCCGATTCGTCTAAATTAAAAAAAGACGGAGTCGATGAAGTACGGCTGAACGAAATCATGCAGGAAAGCCGCCTTAAACTTAACGAAACGCTTTCTTCTTTCGCCAAACTTTCGGATATAAGGATCTATCCGCAGGAATTCGAGAAAACATCTACAAAAAAGATAAAAAGAAGGCTTTATTCCGATCTGGCCGACAGATAATTTATGCGGTCCGGCAGTAGCTGTCATTAGGAGTTTGCGCGGAGTCAGTTATGGACGAAAATATCAGAAAAGTTCCGAAAAGGATCGCTCAGACAGTTATAAACTCGCTGAAAGGAGGCGTTGTGCCGAGGATCGGACTGCCTTACATCACGGTCGGGCGGAAAAACGAGATCGAGGCTCTTTTGCACGATGTCAATATCGTTTCGGAAGGCGGCGCAGCTTTCAGATTTATCGTCGGGCGTTACGGTTCGGGAAAAAGTTTTCTGCTCCAGACGATCAGGAATTATGTGATGGAACGCGGTTTCATCGTCGCAGACGCCGATCTTTCACCGGAACGCCGCCTGCAGGGGACGCACGGGCAGGGACTTGCGACTTACCGCGAGCTTATCGGCAACCTTTCTACGAAGACCAAGCCCGAAGGCGGTGCGCTGACCCTTGTTCTTGACCGCTGGATAAGCACGGTCCAGAGTCAGGCTGTGCAGGAAAGCGGTTTGGTGCCGGGTGATCCGCGGCTTGCTTTTTTAGTCGAGCAGAAAATTTACGCCGTGACTTCTTCGGTCAGCGAACTTGTCCACGGGTTTGAGTTTGCAAGACTTCTTTCGGCATATTACCGCGCTTATGTAAACGGCGACGACGAAACGAAGGCGAAGGTCGTCCGCTGGTTCCGCGCTGAATACGCCTTGAAGCGCGAAGCTAAGGAGGAACTCGGTGTAAATATCATCATAACCGATGACGACTGGTATGACTACCTGAAACTTTTCGCGACATTTTTCAGGCTCGCGGGCTATGCCGGGCTTCTGATAATGATCGACGAACTTGTAAATGTCTTCAAGATCCCGAATGCTATAACTCGCCAGTATAATTACGAAAAAATGCTCACTATGTATAACGATACCCTCCAGGGGAAGGCGAAATATTTAGGAATAATCATGGGGGCGACTCCGCAGGCTCTTGAAGACAAAAGGCGGGGGATCTACAGTTACGAGGCGCTTCGTTCGCGTCTTGCCGAAGGAAAATTCTCGAAGCCTGGAACGCGCGATCTGCTTGCGCCTGTCATCAGGCTTGAGGCTCTGACGGCGGAAGAAATGCTTGTTCTCTGCGAAAAACTTGCTTCGATGCATGCAGATCTTTACGGATATACAGGGAGGATCGGTACAGACGATCTCGCCGCTTTCATAAAAATCGAATACGAAAGGATCGGTGCGGACGGAAACATCACCCCGCGTGAAGTCATCCGCGATTTTATCGAACTTTTGGACATTCTTTCGCAGAATCCTGCTCTTACAGTCGAAAAACTTCTCAAATCCGACAGTTTCAGCTATGCGAAATCGGAGGCTGTTTCCGACAACGCCGATGAAAACTACGCCGAATTTGAGATCTGAACCGTTTATAGAACGGCATGATCAATAAATTGATTTTAAAGAAAACGAGATGGTTTTGTGTCAGTCGACTACTGGACACTTTTCGCTTTCTTTGGAAAATTGTCCAATAGAAGTGGACAAAAACATCTATTTGTGATAAATTGTCCAGTAGAAGTTCTTATTCAGGAGGGAAAATGATCAAAAGAGAAAAATATATTCAGGCCATCCGTGAATTTTATGACAGCGATCTGATAAAAATAATAACAGGCATCAGGCGTTGCGGAAAATCGGTCATTCTCGGTGAAATCCATGACGAGATAAAGGAAAAGTCCGACAACACGATTTATCTGGATTTTGAAGACACGGCTGTTCTTTCGGCTATATCGGATGAAGCAGCTTTGATTTCATATATAGAAAATTACCGCAAAGATTCATTATGTTATGTTTTTCTTGATGAAGTGCAGCGTGTTCAGAGTTGGGCTGGAGCATGTCGGACTCTCAGAATCCGGAACTGCTCTGTTTTTATCAGCGGTTCGAACTCCAAACTTCTGTCGCGTGAATTTACGAAAGAACTTTCAGGCCGTTATGTCTCGTTCAGAATCCATCCTTTCGTATACAAGGAACTTGCGGAATACGGGCGTGAACTCGGCAAAGAAATTACGCTTACGGACTATATTGTCTGGGGCGGATTTCCGAAAAGGATCGAATACAGCAGCGAAAGCGGTCAGAGGATATATCTCAATGAATTGAACGAAACAATTATCCTGAACGACATAATAAACCGCTACAACATTAGAAAAACCGAGATTTTCAAGCGGCTTGCGAATTTCATTTTTCTTTCAAACAGCAGGATTTTTTCAGTCCGCTCTGTGGCGAAATACATGCAGGGAGTCGGTTTGCCGTGTTCCGTCACGACAATTGCAAAATATATCGGATATCTGGAAGAAGCCTACGCGATAGCGACGATAAAACAATATTCCACGAAATCAAAGCGCGAGCTGGAGTATTATTCAAAAGTTTACAATGAAGATGTCTCCTTGAATTCGATCCGCGTGATGAACAACAGATACGATCTCACGCACAACTTCGAAAATATTGTTTACAACGAACTTGTTTACATGGGCTACACACTTCAGGTTTATTTAGACAGCAGGCACGAAATCGACTTTATGGCTAATAAAGGCAACAAACAGTATTATATTCAGGTAGCATACAGCGTCGCCGAGGAAAAGGCTTATGAGCGGGAGTTTTCCGCTTTCGCGAAACTTGACAACACATGTCAGAAAATAGTGATCACAAATGACGATATCGACTATTCAACAAGTACTGTCCGGCACATAAAGTTCAAAGATTTTGTTTTGATGGATGAGCTGTAAAGCGAAGGAGGGGCTTTAACCGTGGATATTTACAACAGATACGCGCCGTTTATTCAGGATTACATTTACCGTTCGGGCTGGAAGACGCTCAGAGCGGTGCAGAATGCTGCCGGAGACGCGATCTTCAACAGTGACGAAAATGTCCTGCTCACCGCTTCGACCGCTTCAGGAAAGACCGAGGCGGCGTTTTTCCCGATCCTTACGCTTCTTGACGAAAATCCGTCTTCTACGGTCGGAGTTCTCTACATCGCGCCGCTCAAAGCCCTTATCAACGACCAGTTCGAGAGGCTTAACGGGCTTTGCGAAGAGGCGGGGATCGCCGTCACACGCTGGCACGGCGATGTTTCGCAGTCTCAGAAAAGAAAACTGATAAAAAAACCGTCCGGAATTTTACAGATAACGCCCGAATCACTTGAATCGCTCCTTATCAATAAGCATATGGAAATTCCCAGTCTTTTCGGTGATTTGCGTTTTATAGTGATCGACGAGATCCATTCGCTTCTCCGCGGAGACCGAGGCGGACAGACTTTCTGCCTGATCGAAAGGCTCTGCCGCATGGCTGGGTGCAATCCGAGAAGGGTAGGGCTTTCGGCGACTATCGGAAATCCCGCCGAAGCCGGTAAATTCCTTGCCGCGGGAAGCGGAAAAGGGACTCTGATCCCCGAATTTGACGGCGGAAAAGAGGTGTGGCGCCTTTCGATGGAGCATTTTTTCAATACTCCGCCTCAGGCCGACGAGGGAAAAGAACTTGAAACAACTGCACCAAAACCCGAAGAGGCGACAGACACCGCACCTGTTGCTGCCGATCCCGGAATCGGCTATATTTTCGAGCATACACGGGGAAAAAAGTGCCTTGTTTTTACCAATTCGCGCGAAGAATGCGAGTCTGTCTGCCAGAATTTAAGGCAATACTGCGAAATTAACGGCGAGCCAGACCGCTTTCTCATCCATCACGGCAACCTTTCGGCGTCATACCGCGAAAGTGCCGAGGAAGAGATGAAGGATGATAATTCACTGATGAGTGTCTGCGCCACGGCGACGCTTGAACTCGGAATCGACATCGGCAGGCTGGAGCGGGCTTTCCAGATCGACGCTCCTTTCACGGTTTCAGGTTTTCTTCAGCGTCTCGGACGGACGGGAAGACGCGGAAATCCTTCCGAAATGCGGTTCGTCATGCGCGAGGATCATCCCGAGGCGCGTGCGATGCTTCCCGAGATGATCCCGTGGTTCCTGATCCAGGGGATCGCCCTTGTCCAGCTTTATATCGAAGAGCGTTTTGTCGAGCCGCCGCGGACTGAAAAAATGCCGTTTTCGCTGCTTTACCACCAGACGATGAGCACCCTTGCATCATGCGGAGAAATGACTCCGGCTGAACTTGCTTCGAAAGTGCTGCCTCTTTCGGTTTTCCGCCGGATCACGAAGGATGACTACCGCATTCTTCTGAAGCATCTCATTGAAACCGATCACATAAACAGAACAGAAAACGGCGGCCTGATCCTGGGACTGACTGGTGAGAAAATCGTTAATAATTACAAATTCTTAGCCGTTTTTCAGGAAAATATCGAATACACCGTCCATTCTGGTTCGGAAGAGCTCGGAACGATCGTGAAACCGCCGCCTGCCGGAGAAAAAATCGCGATCGCAGGGCGTGTCTGGGCCGTAGATGAGGTCGACCACAAACGGCGCGATGTCTACTGCACGCTGGTGAAAGGGAATATTCCCGCTTATTTCGGCGATGTAGCCGGTGACATCCACACTCGCATCCTTGAGCGGATGAAAGGGGTCCTCGGCGAAGAGAAAAACTATCCGTATCTCATGCGTCATGCCGTCTGCAGGCTTGCCGACGCCAGAAAAACCTTTCTGAATGCAGGGATCGCGAGTAAACCGCTTGTTTCGCTCGGCGGAAAAATGTGGGTCCTTTTCCCATGGCTCGGAAGTTACGCTTTCATTGCGCTCGAGCGTTTTTTAAAGCTAAAATGCGCCAAAAGGCTAGGTCTCAAAGGCTTGAGTCCGGCACGACCTTACTATCTTCAGTTCACGATGCAGGCAGCTGAGGAGGAATTTTACAAAGTCGTTTCCGAAGAAGCTTCAAAGGATTTCGACCCGATGGATCTCCTTTATCCTGCGGAAAATCCCGTTTTTGAGAAATACGACGAGTATGTTACGGGTGAGCTTGTCAGGAAAGGTTTTGCGTACGGTGTACTTGATATTGCCGGAATGAAAAAACGGGTCGCGGAATGGAAAAGATAGATATTCTTGACTTTCAGGCCTTAAAGAGTATAAATTTGCGGCTTTTGCGGGCGTAACTCAGTTGGTAGAGTGTCGGCTTCCCAAGCCGGATGTCGCGGGTCCGAGTCCCGTCGCCCGCTCCATTTTTTAGATGGTGCCGCGTGAAGATAAAGAATTTTCTCTCATCGCTTTTTCTTCTTTTTATAGGTTTTATCTTTTTGATAAAATTTGCCTTTTATCCGCTGACAGAGTTCGTTCTTTCGGAATATTTCGGAATCCACTATGATTTCAGGACGCCTCACCTTGCTTGGGATGGTACTTTCACTATAAATGATGTCGTCTTTTCCAAAGGTGAAGGGATAAATGTGAAAATCGAGTCGCTTTCGCTCAGGATCGGAAAAAAGTTTTCAGGTATTTTCAAAAACCACATTACAATCGGTTTGTTTGAGGCTGTGAATACCGATATTGTTATTGATACCGGAGCTTTCGGTTCGAAAGAAGAGGAAGAAAGCGAACCGTTCGAATTTCCGACGAAACCGCCGTTTTTTCCTTTAGAGGAAATCAATATCAAAAACCTCAATTTTACTCTCAAAAACGGCGAAAAGACTATTTTGGCGGCGAAAAAGAACTCGCTTTCAGGGAACGGTTTCTACAGGCTTGATATGCCGGATATTTTTGTCGCTGCCGCTTCTGCTATGAAAAAAGACCTGAATCTGGATCTTACTGTTGATTTCACTGCGGACGACAAGGATTACGCTCTCAATGAAATCAGGCTGAATTCGGAAGGGATCTCGATAAATGCCGAGCAGCCGCAGGAAAACAAGGATCTTTTTGCGGGCACGATAGCCGTAAAACTGGACGAAATAGGTGAAATGTTTGGAATAAACCTTTCCGGAGAATTTTATCTCGGTTTCGAGTCCGAAAATATACCGACATATTTTTCCAGACTTGTGAAAAATAATTTCTACAAAAAACCGCAGAATGCCGCCGATTCGGAAAAAATAAATCTTGATATTATGAGTGCGCTTCCTGAAATGGATCTTCTGATCACTGTTTCGGATCTGAATGCCGAAGGTTTCAGACCGTGGGATATTCACGGAAAAATAAGGATCACTCCGACCACAACATTCATTGAAAGGCTGAATTTTTTCCACAAAAACAAGGTGAGCATATCTCTTGACGGTGAATTTCCATATGCGAAAAGAAATGTTAAAGGATTTGTCAGGCTCTACGATTTTGATTTTGACGACTGTCTGAGAAGAATGACGACAAGCGGACTTGTCAACATGATCGCTTCAGGAACGGTTTCATACCGTTTCGAGATAGATAAGCTTAAGGCGGAGGATATGACAGCCGACCTGATCGTCACAGAATTCGATGTCATGCACAAGAAGCTTCTTGATCTGCCCCGCGATGTCTATGTCACAGGTCATCTTGCGATAAGTCCAGACGGTGTTGACCTGAAAGATGCTGTGGCCAGAACAAAGAACGATTCTTCTCATCTTATGCTGAAAGGTTCGTATTACGGTTTTGCCGACACGATGAAATTCCACATTCCGATCGTACGCGGTTCATGGATCGACCTTGATGACATAAGGATGATTTCGGGCTTTAAAGTAAGAGGAAAGGGACCGATCGAGGTCCTTGTCACGAATTTTTATACAAATCCGCTTATTACGAGCAATTTTAAGGGCAAAGCATGCCACATGGCCGGGTTCAACTCTGATTTCTGTGATATCGACATTAATTTGAAGGATTTTGTGTTTGATATTCTCATCAACGAAATCAGACAGAAGACAATTTCCTCAAAAGATTCGATAGTTTCTATAAATTTCAACGACGATGCCTTTCCTGTCTACTTTAAAATAAACAAGGCAGAGGGAAAACTTTCCGATGCTTCGGCTCTTTTTGGGGTAGACACAGAAGATTTCACTGGTACAGCAATGCTTCAGGCGGAAGGGCTTTTTAAAAACGGTTTGTCCAAGCTGAGTGCGCAGGCCAAGATCAAAGATCTTAAAAAGAAAGGCAAAAACGGTGACACGAAAATCGTTGATTCGATAGAGGTCGATCTTTTCGAGAAGGATGCGGAACATCTCGGCGGAAAAGGGGAGATCCTTTACGGAAGGAACTCTATAAAAGTCGATGCCGAGCTTGCCAAAGCCGATCTGGACAGCAATATTTCGGCCTATTTCGATTCGTTCTACCCTGAGGATTTTGAATTCTACGAAGATATTTCGTTCGGAAAGCCGACTCTGGATGTCAGGCTGACAGGACTTCTCTCTTCACCGAATATCACCGGGCATCTTGAAATTCCAGGCATTGAAGCCTACACGGTGAAAGCGGGCAATCTGGTTGTCGATGCCGCTTATTCCGGCGAAAACATGGATGTTTCCGTCAACGGAACTTTGGGTGAAAGTATAAAGTTTTTGGTTGAAATGCCAGAACTCGACAAAGAAAAGCTGAACGCTGAAATGTCTGTCGACAGTTTCAGGTACAACAAAGACGACCTTTACGCGAAAATATCTCTTGATGCTACTGTAAAAGGGGAACTGATCGATATCGATGTCAAAAGTCTCAAGGTCAAGAAGGATGCATTTTTCGTGCAGAATGTAAAACCGTTTGTGATTTCAGGCGATTTCTCGGGACTTAGGCTGAAGGAAAAAAGTTATTTTGAAGGCGAAACGACCAATTTTTACATTGAAGGCGGCATAGGTTTCGAAGATTTGAATCCTGACATGCATGCGAACGGAATATTTTTTCTAAGGCCTTTGGGGATGTCGGAAAGTTTCCGCTCCAGAAACCTGGACGGCAGGCTTTATTTCGACATTGCATATAAAGATTCCATTCTGAACGGCATGCTTACAGTCTCAGATTTCTCGTACACACTACCGGATCCGAGAATCGTTTTCAAAGGATTCAACGGACAACTTCAGATCGAGAACAACAAATGGACTCTTTCTCAGCTCAGCGGCAATGCCGGAGACGGAAAACTTACCGCGAAAGGTCAGGGAACCGGATTTATGCCGCTTGAAAATGCCTCGGTGAATGTGTCGGCTGTCAATCTTACTGGAAAATATGCCGCGATAGGTGATTTTGCGGTTTCTGCAAATGTTGATTTTATTGCTTTTTCCGAGGATCAGTTTTCTCTGAGCGGCGATATCGAGCTTAAAAATGTGATTTACAACCAGCCGCTTTCGCTGGACAGCGATTTCCTGAAAATGATTTCCAAACTCGGTAAAAAGAAGGCCAGCGCGCAGCTTGACAAAAGTAATCCGATGGATCTGAACCTGAAAATAACAGGAAAAAACAACATCAGGATAAGGACAAATCTGATTCAGTCCGATATTTTTATGGATTTGGTTCTGAGCGGCACAAGCCAAAAACCCGATCTTAACGGATCGATCATCCTGAAAAACGGAAAACTTGAATATAAACAGAATGATTTCAGTGTCACGCGAGGAAACATCTCGTTTGAAGGCGACGGAATAAATCCTTTCCTCGATTTTGAATCGACGCGCAATGTAACGACAAAAATCCAGGACACGAACAAGGATTTCAGAATCACCATGTATGCGATAGGCCATCCTTTCGACGGAGAACTGGAAATTACTTTCGACAGTACGCCTCAGCTGGATCAGGAGCAGCTGCGTTCGCTTCTTCTCTGGGGAAATGTCGGCGACGAGTTCTCAGGTGATCTGGCGATCGCGGCGGCGACAGACATCATGGGAATAACGACGGAAGTCAGGAAAAACTTCAAGCTTTCCAAATTTGAGCTTGTTCCTAAGTATTCGGAACTTGACGAAAAAACTGTTCTTAAACTTATTGCGGAAAAAGAAATTTACAGAAATCTTTTCCTTATGCTCGAATCGAATCCGTCCGATACGACCGACCAGATCGTCGAGCTGAAATACAGGACGAAGTGGTTTGAGTCCGTTCTCGGCTGGAAAAACAAGGATATGCTCGAGACTAATTACGGCGGTATCGGTTTTGATTTTAAACTGGAATATATTTTTGAATAGGTGAATTATGAATTCTCTTTCAATGCTGAGTGACGAAGAGCTTGATGCTCTGATCGAAAGTGCCGACGAACTGTTTAAAAAAGGAAAATGCTGTCCGATAAAGTGCGGCGGCAGAAATCCACGTTTCTGCGGAGCGGTTGAAGACGGGATCAAAGTCGCTAGTTTTGCCGTTCACGACGGTGAAGAGCCTCCTGTGAGCGGCTGGAACGGTGCCGGAAACGTCTTTTTTTCAGGCTGCAGCGCAAAGTGCGTTTTCTGTCAGAACTGGCCTATAAGCCAGGAAAACAACGGTGGAATTTATTCGATAGACGAGTTTGCCTCTCATATAACTAAATTATTGGCAAAAAAAGTACACAATATCAACCTCGTCACGAGCGACCAATATTTGGGCAAAGTGCTACGTGCATTCAAAAATATCAGGAATGAAATCAAAGTTCCGATCGTTTATAACTGCAACGGTGCGCAGACAGAGGAGCTTTTTAAAATCATTCTGAAAATCAGCGATATCTTTCTTTTTGATGTGAAATATGTTACAAATGAAGCGCCTAAAGAATTGTGCGCGATAAAAAATTACGCTGATGTTGTTTTAAAATGTCTGGATATGCTTCTTGAAAAAAATATCCCGTGGGTGGAAAACGATCTCGGAATTCTGCAGAAAGGGCTTATAATCAGACATCTCGTGTTGCCGAATTATATAGACAATTCTTTGGAAACATTGAGAGTTTTGAATGATTATAAAAAGCGCGGACTGGAGTTCAAAATTTCAGTTATGAGCCAGTATTTTCCGGCTTACAAAGCTCTTGACAACCCGAAACTGAACAGAAGACTCTTTAAAGAAGAATACGAACAGGTTGCGGAACTGGCTGACAGCTACGGCTTCGACGGCTGGATCCAGGATTTGGATGATGAAGAAGAAAGCTAATAAAATTGAAGTACTATGTACATCCGAGCAGTTTAAGAAAATTGTTGAAAAAGCAGAAAATTTAGGTATGGAGCCAAATGAATTTGCCCTTTTCACAATGCTCAACAGCCAGATCAAAGTCGTGATCGGACAGGATCCGCTGCTTGCCAGGATTGAAAGAGCGGTCGATCTTTTCGACAGCGGAAAAATAACGGAGCAGGAATTTAAAACTGTAAAAAAGAGACTTTTTGCCGAACTAAAAAATGAACAAAAATAAACTTTTTATCGTTTCACTTGTTTTTTTTATGTTTTTTCGTCTTTATGCTTTTGAAAAGGAGGGTTCCTGTGAACCGTCGCTGGTTTTTCCTGAAATTTTTATGATCGAATCTCACGGAACATTTTCATATACGCTAGCCGGTCTGCTGCATGAAGACACAAAGGCGCTTTTTTCATATCTCAATTCTGTCAGTTTCTCGCAGGAACAGTTTCCTTCGCGCTACCTTTATTATTTAAGGACGCGGCAGTTTTTTCCAGCGCTTTCGCTGCTCATGGCCATGGTGAACCTTGAGATATATCCTGATTCTTTTGGCAAACCTTACGACGAGTTTTTCAATCTTCTTCAGATGGCGGCGAATGAAATTAACGAAAATCCCGAAGAAAATAACGGTTTTTCTTTGGAAAATGCGGAAATTCCGCAAGACAGGAAAGAACATGTAAAATCGATGATTTTCGGAAACAACGACGGAAAACCGCTGGATTCCAAGGCTCTTTCAGACATGCTTGCAGCCGAAATAGTTCTTAATTTTGCCACGATAAACATGCGGAACAAAATGCAGGGCAGGGAAACGGTGATTTCGCAAAAAATCGTGTTTTATATTCTTTCCTCTTCTTTCAGATTCATATTTTCAAACCTAGAGCGCGGAGTAGATCTTGACGAAGATCCCTTTTTTAAGGAATTTTTCAATACCATGGTCTCTATGTCGAAAGACGGCAATTATATTATGGATTCTTTTGTAAATAATTTTATTAATCAAATATACGGAACCGGAAATGAATTAGGCTTATACCGCTATGTTCTTCTGAGAAATTTCGGTATGATAAAGAATGCTGCAGACGGATGGCTCGAACTCAAAGACATAAAAACGGCCGTCGGCTGGATCGAAGCAACTAAAAAGGAGAAAAACCTTCAACCGTTCTCTTCTTATTTCGTGAAAGATGAAAAATCGTGCGGGTTCCTTTCCGAAAAACTGAATTGGATTTCGGGAATGAAGCATCTCGGCAGTGAGAGCAGGAACAACATAATACGCGACATGAAAATTTCTATGATGCTGGAGCAATGCGGCGATCTTGACTATCTCGGTCTGGAACGGAAAAGTCCGGGATCTGCTGCTGAAGATGACGAACCGTATCCTGAATGGGCACTTTATCTTTCATCTGCTTTGAGAAAAGTCATGACTTCCGAAATGAACGAAAAAGAAGCCGTGAAAACGCTTGAAATGGGGCTTTTCGCCGCTATTTTCACAATCAGGCCGAACGGAAACGAATCTTTGGATATTTATGAACTGATGATGTTTATTTACAGGCACAAAGAACGCAAAAAAGTGCTGGAAGCGATTTTCCGGAAACAGATAACTCACGGAAATTTGGACAAAGACATCGATTCTTACCGTGAAGCACTGAAGAATCTGGACAAATTTCTTTATAATTAGGAAAAAATGAACAAGAGTGACGCCAGACTTTTAAAAAAATACATGAATTTCATAAAGCTCGAAAAGCGTATGGCTCTGAACAGTGTCGAGGCATACGAGCGCGATCTCACCGATTTTCTGGAGTATCTTGACTCGCGCGGACTTTGTCTCACTCAGGCCGATTCGGTTAATGTCAGCAAATACGTCATCCATCTTTCGCGCGATAAAAATTTCAGCGACCGATCTTTAGCGCGCGCCATTTCAAGCATCCGCGGATTTTTCAAATTTCTTCTTGAAGATGACTACATTATCCCCGAAATGCTTGAGATTTTAGAACCGGTCAAACTCAAAAAAGCGTTGCCGGTTTTTCTTACTTATGAAGAATTGCAGCGCCTTTTTTCGGTTGTCGATACTTCCACTGCATCGGGTTTCCGTGACAGAACGATTCTTGAACTTTTCTATTCGTCGGGACTGCGTGTTTCGGAGCTGATCGACCTCAAGCTCGGCAACATTTTCAGAAAAAAACAGCTTCTTCTTGTTTTCGGCAAAGGGAGCAAGGAGCGCGTCGTTCCATACAGCGACGATGCCGCGGTCTATCTGCATGAATACATCGACAGAATGCGCTACCAGCTTATGAAAAAAGGGGATTTCAACGAGTATGTCTTTCTGAATAACCGAGGCGGAAAGCTGACACGTCAGGGTGTTTGGAAAAAGCTCAAGGAATTCGCTGCTTTAGCAGGAATCACCAAAGACATTTCGCCCCACAAACTGCGCCACACGTTCGCGACGCATCTGCTTGAAGGGGGTGCCGATCTCAGAAGCGTCCAGATGCTTTTGGGGCATTCGAGCATCAACACGACCGAAATTTACACCCATGTCGAGCAGGAGGCGATACACCGGGAATTTGATAGAAAACATCCGCGCGAGAACATAGATTTTGAGGATAAAGACGATGAGTAGAAAAGTTTACGCCGTGATTCTGGCTTCTGGAAAAGGGGAGCGGATGAACTGCGGCTTCCCGAAACAATTCATTGAAATTGCTGGGAAAACCATAGTCGGGCGAAGCATCGAAGCGTTTGAAAAAAACAGCGGTATCGATGAGATAATCGTGGTTTCGGAGCCTGCCTGCATAGAAAAAATCACTGAGATCGTTAAGAACTCAGGCTTTAAAAAAGTGACAAAGATCGTTCCCGGAGGCGCGGTCAGGGCTGAAAGTTCATCTATCGGAGTAGGGGAAATCGCGGAAGACGACGCAAAAGTCCTTATTCACGATGTTGCCAGACCTTTCGTAAGCCAGAGAATAATCGATGACTGCATCTCGGCACTTGATTCATCCGATGCTGTCCACACCGCGATCAAAGCGACCGACACCATAATCGAAGCTGAAAACGGCAAAATGACTGCAACCACCGAAAGAAGCAGAATGATGCAGGTCCAGACCCCGCAGGGATTCAGGGCAAGCGTCATAAAAAAAGCTCATGTAAATGCAAAAAAAGAAGGCTTCGCAGGGGCGACCGACGACTGCGGGATCGTTTTCAAATACGGGCTTGCCGACATCAGCATCGTCGAAGGAGAGCGGACAAACATCAAAATAACTTACCCCGAAGATATTGCTCTCGCCGGAATAATCGCGGGAAACAAATAATCGTGAGGTCGGATCATGGAATTTGCTAAAATAGGGACTGAACAGATAATTCTCCTTACACTGCAAACGGTTCTTATGATACTTTTACCGCTTGTGATCGCGATTGTCTGGACAATAAGGAAAAAGGAGAAATTCTCGACAGTTATTATCGGTGCGGCGACTTTTCTTCTCTTCGCGCTTGTTCTGGAAAAACCGATCCAGAATCTGCTGCTCTTTCCCGACGCAATGGGAGTCACGCAGCATGCCGCAAGCCGCTTTATAAACGCTCATCCGGTCCTCATGGCTTTTATGGCAGGACTTTTTCCCGGACTTTTTGAAGAGACCGGGCGGCTTATTGCGTTCAAGACACTTCTCAAAAACAAAAAGAATAAGGAAACCTCCGTTTCTTACGGAATTGGCCACGGCTGTTTTGAAGTCATGCTTATTGTCGGAGCGACTTCCGTCACATATCTCGTTTATGCCTTTATGATCAACAGCGGAACATTCGGAACAGTTGTCAATCAGGTTATGTCTAAGGCACCGGAGAAGGTCGACGCGCTTTATAAACTGGCGGATCAGCTGGCGGCATTTTCCGTCGCAAATCTCGGAATGAGCGTGGCGGAACGTGTTTTTGCCGTGATGTTCCATATCGGACTTTCGATAATTGTCTTCTGTGCCTGCCGGGATAAAAATAAACTTTGGCTATATCCGCTTGCGATACTGCTGCATACGCTGATGGATTTTATTGCCGCCATGGCTGTGTTCAAGGTTTTCACACTCTCCGACATTGCCCTTGAAGGGATTGTCGGCGCAACAGCTGGGCTCACATTCTGCGGAGCATACTTTCTGCTTTACAGGAAGGACAGGAAATTTTGTTGATTAGTTGGAAGAATAATCTTAAAAATGTCGCTTCTACAACCCTTGTTTTTAAGTGTTTTTTTCAGTATAATTTAGCGTTTTTGTTTTTTTAACGAAGAGCTGAACTGTGATCAAGATTGAAAAATTAAGATTTTATTATGAAAACGATAAGGTTTTTGTTACTGAACACGCCGCGGAGCGTTTCCGTCAGCGCGGAATAAAGGCTAAAGATATTCGTGCTGTAATAAACAATGGCGAAATTATTGAGCAATATCCGGATGATTTTCCTTTTCCGAGTTGTTTGATAACCGGATATGATGAAAAGGGCAGTTGCATTCATGTTTGCATGAGCGACGAAGGAAGTTGCGCCAGAATTATTACGGCATATTACCCTGACAAAAAACTTTGGAGCGAAGATTTTAGGCAAAGATTGGAGAAATAGGATGAAATGTTTGGTATGCAAAGCGGAAGAAATGAGTGAGAGCACTAGCACTTATTTTACTCAGGTCGATAACTGCTATGTTATCATTGAAAATGTTCCATGTTTTAAGTGCAGGCAATGCGGAGCGGTCGTTTACTCGATGTCTGTTCAGGAAACGATAGATGACATTTTGGAAAAAGTCAGAAACATCGCAAGCAAAATCTTTATCATGGATTATTCCAAAGTCGCATAATTCTTTTGTAAAAATTCGCAAGTAAAATCAAGTTGTTATGAGGTTTTTGTGTAGGGGGATGATTTTTTTAATAAAAATCGGATTTTGTGGTACTAAATATAAGAGAAATTCGGTTTTTTAACTTTTGGAGGTTGTCATGAAAAAATCGTTGTTATTGGCACTGGTTGCTGCATTTTTTCTTTTTGTTGCCTGCGGCGACAAGAAGGAGAACGGGCAGGAGCAGGAGCCGGGAAAAACCGACAGCGACATAGTGGAAAACCAGGAAACAGAGGATGAAGACAGTGCAAATACCGAGCCGACAGGCAATGCCAAGCAGACCGACGGCGACTCTGAAAATATTGAAAATCAGGATGTATCTGATGAAGATGTGAATCAGGACAATCTGATCTGCACTCAGGAATCGAAGGAAACTCTCGGCGGAGAAGGATGCCGCTACCGTATAAAAGACGACCCGACAAGACATGTCGAAATCTATTGCGGATGCGACTCTTTCAAAGTCGATAACGTCGCCTGTGACGATGAAAACAAGTGTGTTCTTTCCGGAGAATGCGGTGAAGGCAGATGCTCTATTGAATTTCGCGATTATGACAAAGAACTTTTTGATGCTTTTCCTTTTGAAAGAGAAATCTTTACAAAATTCAGAAACGAACCGACAGGTGTCTGTACTGTTGCAAGACTCAAAGACGGCACACTGTTAGCTGCTGTGAAAAACGGGACATGGGTAAGTAAACTTGCTCCGGAAATTAGTGCCGGACAGAAAATAATACCGACTTGTGAAAATGTTTGTATTGAAACGAACGAATCGTGGATGGATGAACCTTATTACGATTATGTTTACTATCCTCCTGTTGAATTTACGATCGGGGAAAATGCGCCTGTGCTCGTAAGCAACGGTCAGGTCGTGGTTTCTGAAGGTTACGAATATTATGTTTATGGCAGCGAAACCATAAGTCCTGACGATCCGGATCACAAGCTTTACCACAACGAGGATACAGAAATGCCTGATCCGAATTACGGCATTTTTGATTTTGTTATAGTCAATACCAATGCTCTGAAATAAAAAGCAGAGCTGTTTGTCTGATTTTTAAGAAAAATATCGCGAAAAATGCTGTTAAAACTGGACAATATCGCGGAGTTGGTGTAGGAAAGCGCACTAAACGGGATTTATCCCGCGTATTAGTATTTTATAAGGAGATCTCAAGTGAGTGTTGATTCCGAAAATGTAAAAAAGAATGTTGAAAGAGCCGTCGAGCAGTTCAGGAACGGCGGGATCGTAATAGTTGTTGATGACGAAAACCGCGAAAATGAAGGCGATTTTGTTGTCGCGGCAGAAAAAATCACCCCCGAAACTGTTAATTTTATGATAAAGAACGGCCGCGGAGTTCTCTGTGCGACGATAACCGAGGAACGCTGCAAGGCTTTAGGTCTTGAAATGCAGGTGAACAACAATACTTCGCTCCTCGGGACACCTTTTACGGTAACAGTAGACTTGCTCGGACACGGCTGCACGACAGGTGTTTCTATGTTTGACAGAGCTTCGACGATCCGCGCCTTGGCAGAAGATTTTACAAAACCGGAAGATCTTGGCAGGCCCGGTCACATCAATCCGCTTCGTGCAAGAAACGGCGGAGTTCTTGTCAGAGCAGGGCACACCGAAGCATCGGTCGATCTGGCGAAACTTGCAGGTCTCAAACCGGCAGCCGCTCTGATTGAAATAATCAATGACGACGGCACGATGGCGAGAATGCCGCAGCTTATCGAAATCGCCAAAAAGTATGATTTTCCGATCCTCACGATAGAAAACATCATCGCTTACAGGCTTATGACCGAATCTCTGATCGAGCAGGTCGCTGACGCTGTCCTTCCGACACGCTGGGGCGGTGAATTCAAGATCAAGGTTTTTCGCAACAAACTTGACGGTCTCGAGCACGTCGCTCTGATAAAAGGCGACATCGCTGACGGGAAACCGGTCCTCACAAGAGTCCATTCCGAATGCCTGACAGGCGACGCTCTGGGAAGCATCCGCTGCGACTGCGGATATCAGCTTCAGAACGCGATGGAACTCATCAAGGCCGAGGGCAGGGGAGTCATCCTTTATCTGCGCCAGGAGGGCAGGGGGATAGGACTCGGAAACAAGATCAAGGCTTACCATCTTCAGGACGAAGGCATGGACACGGTCGAAGCGAATATCGCGCTAGGTTTCCCGGCTGATCTCAGGGATTACGGCATCGGTGCCCAGATTCTGTCTGAAATCGGCGTCAAAAAAATCAGGCTTTTGACAAATAATCCAAAGAAAATCAAGGGCTTGACCGGTTATGGCCTTGAAATAACCGAACATGTTCCGAATGTCTGCGGCGTGCAGAAAGAGAACAGAAGATACCTTGAAACCAAACAGAACAAGATGGGACATACAATTTTTACCTCAAATAAAAAGAATTAACAACGGAGATTGAAATGGAAGTAAAAACTTTTTCAGGCGATCTTAGTGCAAAAGGAAAAAAATTCGCGGTAATCGTTTCGAGATTCAACAGCCTTCTTTCGGAATCGCTTCTTAAAGGCGCGATCGACTGCCTCGAGCGTCACTATGCTGAAAGCGTTGAAGTAATCAAGGTTCCAGGCGCATTTGAGATTCCTTTCGCGGCAAAAAAAGCGGCTCTTTCCAAAAAATACGACGCGATAGTTTGTCTTGGCGTCATCATCCGCGGCAGCACCCCTCATTTTGACTTCATCGCGGCGGAAACAAGCAAGGGAATAGCCCAGGCTTCGCTTGAAACAGGTGTTTACATGTCTTTCGGCGTCCTTACGGTCGATTCGATCGAGCAGGGCATAGAAAGAGCAGGTACCAAGGCAGGAAACAAAGGCTTTGACGCGGCGCTTGCAGCCATCGAAATGCTTAATTTGTCGGATAAACTGAAATAGCGGGAAAAGTTATGGGATTAAGAAGACGTTCAAGAGAAAAAACTTTGCAGATTCTTTACAGTCTTGAATTTAACAAAGACATGACTGTTGATGAAGCTGTAAAAACTTATGTTACATATTTTAACATTTCGTCACTTAAGCAAAACGAGAAAAATGAAACAGCCGTAAACAATGAAGCGCCATCATCGGAAGAAGAAAGTGTTTTCATAACATATCTTCTGAATACGGTGAAAAACAACATTAACGAGATCGAAAGACTTATCGAAGAGGCTGCTATAAACTGGCGGATAGAGCGTATCGCGCTCATCGAACGCAACATTCTGAGGATGTCGGTGGCTGAACTTATCGACGAGAACAACGGTGTTCCGTTCAAAGCGACGATAAACGAAGCTATTGATATCGCTAAGAAATTCGGCAGCAAAGAATCTAGTTCGTTTGTTAACGGCATAATAAACAAAGTTGCGGATATTATTGACATTAAAAGCAAAAAACTATGAAACTTAACGGTGAAAGGCTGGTTCCGTTCTGCACGGTCATACTTGTAAGAATAGACAAATACGAAGATCTGTCGGCACAGATAAAGGAGTGGTGCGAAAGCGACTCGTTCAATCCGCAGGGAAAGGTTTATCTTGTTGACTGCGACCGGAATAAAGTAAAAATGTTCTCTTTGAACGAGAGAAAAATAACGACATTCGAGGATGAATATTCGTTTTTCGAGCTTGTCAGATTCATTCAGAAAGCGAAACCTTCGTGCATCATCGATTTCTGCAACAATGCGCGTTCAAAAGCCGTTGTGTTCTTTTCCCATGCGGGATGCGCGATATGCAAAAGGAGCTTTTTTTCACTGTTTTTTGCCGAAGCAGGATACAAAAAAGAGGCGCTCGGAAACCTGAAAAAGACCGCTCCCTGTTTCTTCAACAATAATCAAGAAAAAGAGAACGGCCGTTTCGTCTATAGAACAACAAGTAGCGCCGATATTCCGGCTGAGTTTATGGACCAGACCGAAGAAGAAGTCGAAAAAGAGGAAAAGCTCGTGATCGATTTAGGCGGAATTCCCGAAAAGCCGGCCGGCAGGATCCTGTGGGTGCCGAAAAGAACGACGGCTCGCGGAATGTGGGCTGATTTCAAAAATCTGACATATTACGCCGAAAAGGAAAATGTGGTCATTGATGTCCATTTAAAAAATGAAAAAGCGAAAAAAAGATTCGACAGCGTATTTTTCATTAAGGGACGAAAAATGGACCTCGACCGATACTTGAATCCAATTGTCTGTGAAAATCTCTCTGACGCGATTTTCGGAAGCCGCTCTCCGAAATACAAAAAAATTATATTTTCTTTCGGAATGACATTGGAATTCCTCAAAACAAAATCATTGCTCAGACAAATGGGAATGGAAAAATCTTCAGATAATTCAGCGAAATTGACCACAACAAAGAAAATAGGTAACTACTTGAAATGATTTTTCTTTTTATATCAACAACTTCGCATAACATATATTATGTAAACTAAATGGGGTAAAAAAGGCTGTGGTTTCTGCGCAGATTTCGGCAATCTCTGAAAAATTGATCGGATGCTTTGAGAGAAATTCTCTGCCGCAGACGATCCTTTTTCACTCGCCCGCTATTTCCAATATCGATGCTCTGATTTTTTCGTTTGCGAAGAAACTTATGAAACCGCGCCGCGAAATCGATGACGAAAAGTTCGTCTCGCTTTGTTCGGCCGGACAGTTCTCCGACTTCATCAATGTGGTCAAAGGCTCGACAGGTTCGATCAAGGTCGACGATATTCATCTTGTCGAAGATGCTTTGAAATATGCTCCGTTCGAATCCGAAAACCGTATCGTTTATTTTAAGGATGCCTCTGCAATGACTGAGCAGTCCCAGAATGCTCTTTTGAAAAAAATCGAAGAACCGCCGGAGAGAACTTTTTTCTTTTTGGCCGTAAACAAGCGAAATTCGCTTCTTCCGACTATTCTATCGCGTTCGGTCTCAATTTTCGTTCCTGCGGCAAATACGGAGGCCGGTTTTTCAGAGCTGTTTGATTGTTTTCCTTTTCTTGCCGATCTGGCATCCGATTTCGGTGGTGAAATATTTTCGGCGGAAAAAAACAGACTTGAGCACTTTTGTTCTGAAATCAATTTCAAAAGTGTTACCTGTATAAACAGACTTTATGAGGAAATTACCGACAATACCGCGAATCAGACTTTTTTTTCATCTTTTCCGTCTGAAAAAGCGGACTATCTGAAAAAAATGATGATCAGGATGAGGCTGGCGATAGTAGCTTTCTTTGTTCGGGAAAAAAATCCTGAAATTACTAGGAAAATAACCGGATTTTTGTCGAACCAGCAGTATTTTTCGCCGGATGCTTCGATCTTTTTTATGTTGTAATCAATAACCGGAGGATACAAACTTATGGATAATAATAGAAAATTTACAAAGCTTGACCGCAACATGGATGTTTCCGAGGAAGAATTCAGGACTTTACAGGAACTTGAACGGAACGACGACGGTTTCAAGGACGAGGAAAACACTAAATACAAGAAGGCCGGAAGTCCTATCGCACCGCTTGGCGGCGGCGACGCGCTCTATTTTGACTATACCGACGAATATCCAGCTTTCGAAGACGTTATTGCTATCCAGTTCCAGCCTGCCGGGAAAGTTTACTGGTATTTTTATCCCGAGCAGAAAAACCCCGGAAACGAACTCAAACAGGGCGACATAATTGTCGCATACAGCGAGCGAGGTATGGAACTTGCAGAAGTTCTCAACAAAAGCATGGAAGATTACAAGCGGCAGAACAAGATAAATTTCATCAAAAACGGCTTTGTCAGAAAGGCTGAAACTGCCGATTTCGAACGAGAAAAACAGCTTGAGATCAAGGCGCAGTCGGCAAAAGAAGTCATTCTCCGCATCAACAAAGAGCTCGGGATCAAAATGAAGATCATCAAAGTGAAATACACTCTCGATGATACAAAGGCGATCTTCTACTTTTCGGCAAACGGCAGAGTCGATTTCCGTGAGCTCATCAAACGCCTTGCCTACGAGCTGAAACGCCGCATCGAAATGCGTCAGATCGGTGTCCGTGACACAACGAAGATCATGGGCGGTCTCGGGCCGTGCGGAAGGACTCTCTGCTGCCGCAAACACATGCACAACTTTATTCCTGTTTCAATAAAAATGGCGAAAGACCAGAATTTCAGCCTTAATCCTAACAAAATTTCTGGCATCTGTGGCCGCCTTTTCTGCTGTCTTGGTTACGAAAACGCGACTTATGAAGAGCTTAGAAAGGATTATCCGCAGGAGGAAACTGCTATTCTCGACAGGTCTTCAAACCGCAAGGGCTATGTTAAAAAAGTGAATGCCATCGGTCAGAACATCACGGTTTTCTTTCCCGAAAACGCTGAGAAAAAAGAGAAAGCCGAGGAAAAAATATTCCCGAGATCGGCTCTTGAATTCAATAACGGCTGGTTCATAAACCTTCCTCAGAGCGAGTCTGCCGACCATGATCTTGACAATATCACCCCGATAGTTGCCAAGGAAAAAGAACTTCTGAGGGAATCTTCTAATCCTGAAAATCAGGAAAAAGCTGAAAGACCGCAGCAGAATCCTAACAACAAGAAACCTGCCCCGAAAGATTCATCCAATCCCAATAATCCTAACGCTAAAAGAAATCAGAACTGGCACGGAAACAGAAGAAATTTCAAAAAATTCCCGCCTAGAAAAGACGGAAAGGACAATCAGGGCGGTAATCAAGAATAGTAAACATAATGTTTATAGATACGCATGCACATATTTTTATGACAGTTACTGAAAGAGGAATCTCTCTGGAGGATATAATTTCTGAACTGCATGAAAATCAGGTCGATACGGTCGTCGATATCTGCGGAAGCGAACCTGAACTTGAGTATCATCAGAAAGTCAAGGAAATGTTTACAAAAAACAACATAAATTTTTACGCTGCCGCTGGAATCCACCCTCAAGAATCGTCGAATTTTATTGATTTAGATATTTCATGGATTGCAAAAAATAAGGAAAATATCATCGCTGTCGGCGAAGTCGGATTAGATTTTTTCTACGATTTTTCTCCGAAAGAAATCCAGTTAAAAATGCTTCGAACCATGATTGAGCAATCTATAGAACTTCAAAAACCCATTTTAATTCACGGAAGATGCGGGGAAGCCCAAATTTACGACATGCTCAACGAGTATGGTTTCGATGATAAAAAGGTGCTTTTTCACTGCTATACCGGCGACCTTGAAACTGCCCAGAAAATACTCGAAAAAGGGTGGCTGATCTCGTTTTCGGGAATTCTGACTTTTAAGAAATCTGCTGATGTCCTTGAAATATTCAACCATACAAATATAAACAATATGTTTTTTGAAACTGACTCGCCTTTTCTTGCTCCGGTGCCCTTTCGCGGAAAACCGAACACTCCGGGGAAAGTCAGATATGTTTACAACTTTGCGGCCAATCTTTTAAATATGAAACAAATTGATCTGGCCAGACAAGTCAGAGAGAATTTTAATAAGTTTTTTAATTTAAACATTTAATGCATAAAATAGCAGCATTCACAACGACGATCCCGGTCGAGGTCGTTCTTGCTTCAGGATACAGACCGTTAGATTTAAACAACATTTTTGTAACGGATACGAACCCGTCATCGCTTGTCGAAAAAGCTGAATTTTCAGGTTTTGCGGGAAGTTCCTGTGCCTGGATCAAAGGGCTCTATTCAGTCCTGGTCTCTCCGGAACACAACAAGGATATCGACATTTTCATCGCCGTGACCGAAGGCGACTGCTCGAACGCAAAGGTTTTGGAGCAGATAGTGGCTGCCGAAACAGGGATCAGAACTTTTATCTTCAACTTCCCCTACTTCCGTGAAATTGACAAAATGCGCAGTGAAATCAGCCGTTTTGCCGAATTTATGGGGACTGACTACGCATCGTGCGTCCGCACTTGGAAAGAACTTTCATCTCTCAGACGCAAACTGAAGATCATTGACGAAACCTCATACCTCTATCCAGGCAGCGTGACAGGCGAAGAAAACCACCTTTTCCTCGTTTCATCATCCGATTTCTGCGGAGATCCAATTGAATATGAAACTAAAGTTGATGATTTTATTAAAGAATTGGAATATAAAAAGCGTTTTGCAGACCCGAACCGCAAAAAAATAGCATACCTCGGAGTTCCGCCAATCGTTCCAATACATGCATTTCTCGAAGAAAGAAACGCGACAATAGTCTACAACGAGATCCAGCGCGAATTCGCAATGCTCGATGAATATCCGACGATCGAAGAACAGTACACAAACTACACCTACCCCTACTCCGCTTCATTCCGCTTCGAAAAAGCGATCGCCGAAATTCGGAAACGCAACGTCGACGGCATAATACACTATGTCCAGTCCTTCTGCCACAGACAACTCGAGGACATAATCCTCCGCAGACTTCTTGAAAGCAAAGGACTCAACATCCCGCTTCTCACTTTGGAATTCGACAAACCTTCAAACAAGATCGACGCCAGAGTCGCGACAAGGATCGAAGCCTTTCTGGAAACGATTTAATTCTGAAAACAGATTAAAAAATCAGCATCTTTCGTAGATATGTTTCTGGAATATCCGTTGTAGAGACGCCATATTATGACGTCTCCACCGGTAAAAAATGATTTATTTGAACGATTTCAGAACGTTGATTACGTAGTCGATATCGGCTGCGGTGTGGTCTGCGTTGATCTGGAAACGGATCTCTTCGTCGCCCTTCGGAACTACCGGGTAGTTCATAGCTGTTGCGAGAACACCGTTCT
>Ga0265299_10000316_pt1 | contig 62577 bp, 51 predicted proteins | sample AusTroGonzalo_MG_4_FD_193485 | JGI IMG/M metagenome (GOLD analysis project Ga0265299, IMG submission 193485) | Bovine rumen microbial communities from tropical cattle in Woodstock, Queensland, Australia - Gonzalo_02 | ecosystem: Host-associated > Mammals > Digestive system > Stomach > Rumen ...
GAAGCACCGTTCATGTAACGCTTGTTACCGAATACGTTAGCGGTTGACCAAAGCAGCTTGGCACCGGTCTCTTTCTGCTTCTCCTTGATGTAAGCAACGATAGTCTTCATGTTAGCCTCATACTCTGCTACGCTCTTGCCCTCTGAAACCAGGTCAACATCGTGGAAGCAGAAATAAGGAATACCAAGCTTCTGCATGAACTCAAAACCGGCATCTACCTTGTTCTTAGCGGTCTGAAGGGGATCAGCGTCCATCCAGGGGAAAGACTTTGTACCACCACCGAACTGGTCAGCACCCTCAGCGCACAGTGTGTGCCACCATGCCATTGCAAAGCGCAGCCAATCCTTCATGGTCTTACCCATGATAACCTTGTTCTCGTCATAGTAATGGAAAGCCATAGGATTCTTGCTGTCCTTACCCTCGAATTTGATTTTCTTCAAACCGGGAAAATACTCTTTTGCCATAATTGATTTTTTATTAATAAAGTGAATAACTATTCTTTTTTACGCCCTTGCGTGCGCGAAAGGCAAAGTTACGTTTATAATTCAAATAACCAACGTTTCAGGACGTTATTTTTTGTAACATCAGAACTCGTTGAGATACATGTTAAGGATACGCTTCCAGCGTGCATAAGCCTCCTCATACTGAGGTACAAGCTTAAGATCCGGCTCAATGACGCTCATCTTCTCCAGAGTAGCGAATGCCTCATCGTGATCCTTGTAAACGCCAGCGCCTATACCGGCACCCTTTGCAGCACCTACTGAGCCGTCTGTATCATAAAGCTCAATGGTAGCACCGGTGATACCGGCCAGAGTCTCGCGGAATACGGGGTTGAGGAACATGTTGGCATTTCCGGCATGGATCTTTGAAATCTCCATACCCATCTCGACCATAACATCCATACCGTACTTGAATGAGAATACGATACCCTCCTGCACGGCACGTGCCATGTGGTTGCGATTATGTATGTTGAAGTTGAATCCGTGTATGCTGCAGCCCACGTTACGGTTGCCAAGAACACGCTCTGCACCGTTACCGAAAGGCAGTACGCTTACACCGTCGCAACCTACGGGAACAGCCTGTGCAATCTTGTTCATGTCACCGTATGAGAGGCCCTCAAGCATGATGTTACGGCGTGTCCAGGCATTCAGGATACCTGTACCGTTGATGCAGAGCAGCACACCCAGACGGGTCTGTTTGGCGGTGTGGTTAACATGGGCAAAGTTGTTCACTCTAGACTGCGGGTCAAAGTTTACAGAACCGTTCACACCATATACTACGCCCGATGTGCCGGCTGTAGCGGCAATCTCACCGGGATTGAATACGTTCAGTGACAGGGCGTTGTTAGGCTGGTCACCTGCACGATAGGTAACTGGAATGCCGGCCTCCAGACCCAGCTCCTTAGCGGTAGCCAGTGACACACGGCCCTGCTCTGAGAATGTAGGTCTGATCTCAGGGATGAGTGACTTGCTGATGCCGTAGTAGTCCAGCAGGAACTCGGCCACGTCATTCTCCTTGAAGTTCCACATCATACCCTCGGACAGACCTGATACGGTAGTGCATGTGGTACCTGTAAGACGCATTGCGATGTAGTCACCCGGAAGCATGATCTTGTCAATCTTGGCATACAGCTCAGGCTCGTTCTCCTTTACCCAAGCCAGCTTGGCAGCGGTGAAATTACCCGGTGAATTGAGCAGATTTGTAAGACACTGGCCCTTACCTATCTCACGGAAAGCCTTGTCACCATAAGGTACGGCACGTGAGTCACACCAGATGATTGCAGGACGCAGAGCCTTGCCGCTCTTGTCAACGCAAACCAGTCCGTGCATCTGATAAGAGATACCTATAGCCTCAATCTCTGACCCCTTGGCACCGGACATCTCCTTAACCTTGGCGGTTACGTTCTTGAGATATGTCCACCAATCATCGGGCTCCTGCTCTGCCCAACCCGGATTGAGGGCCTTGATGGGAGCCTCCGAATCAGGGTAGAAAGCTGATGCCACACTCTTTCCTGTCTCAATCGACACCAGGCTGGCCTTCACTGAAGAGCTGCCTATGTCATAGCCTAACAGATATTTTTTCATTTTTGATATATTGTTTGATTGTTTAAGTCATCATCATCAGAATACAAGGGATAACTGTATATTACAGGCGTTCCGTCATAATCCATGTAGAATTCAACCGTACTGCCCGGCAGATGCAGGCGTATGTTGAACCGGCGTTCAGAAACCATTCCTTTGAAACCGCCCTGACGCTTCCCTATTGTAAAATCAACCCCATAATCCGTTTCAGTAAAAGATATAGGTATTACAGAGTACTCACCGTTGAGATATGCGTTTGAGATTCCGTCATCCTCATAAAGCATAAAGCGCCCGTCTGTACCGGCATAACAGTCAACAGTAAGTTCGTCTGCCGGATGCTCATCAGTATAATTCACATCATTGCCCGATACAAGAACGGCTCCCGACGGAACATACAGCGGGATGCGTTCATAAGGAGCATCGGCCATAACGGTCTGACCACCGGTATATACGGAGTCAGTATAATAGTCATACCACCAACTGCCCTCAGGCAGATATACGCTTCTGGACGTTGCCCCGTATTCATAGACAGGACATACCATAAGTGATGGGCCGAACATATACTGATCTGATATGTCACGGGCCATGGCATCATCGGTATAATCCATTACCAGACCGCGCATGATTATCCTGCCGTAAAGCCATGACTGACCTGCCAGTGAATAGATATAAGGCATCAGGCGGTAACGCATCCTGTTGTAATAGACTATTGACTTGTATGCAGGATGATCCGCCGGTGCAATGTTCCACACCTCACGTAAAGGGAACTGTCCGTGAGCACGGTAAAGCGGACAGAATGTGCCGAACTGATACCAGCGTGTCTGGAGTTCGCGCCACTCCTTAAGGTCAGCTGTTTCAACATGAGAGCGGTCATAGAAACGCTGGGCGTTGGCATAACGGTTCTCTACACAGAATCCTCCAATATCCATTGTCCAATATGGATTACCGCAAAGTGAGTAGTTCATGCCGGCGGTTATCTGTGAGCGCATATCCTCCCAACGGGTACCGATGTCACCGCTCCATGATGCAGTGGAATAACGCTGTAGTCCGGCAGTTCCTGAACGGGTAAGCTGGAACACGCGTTTGCTTGAGTCTTCTTTCATAAGACCGTCATAGATAGCCTTTGCGTTCATAAGCGAGTATGCAGTGAGATACTCGGTCGATGAGCCCAGTTCTGTTGGTCCGCAAAGCGCCTTCCAGTAATCCATGGGCACGCAGTCACGTATATTGGGTTCACTGGCATCCATCCACCAGGCATCAACGCCATAGTCATAAAGATGCTCCTTGAGCTGGTTCCAGAAGAGTTCACGGGCACCCTCGGAGTATGCGTCATAGAATGAGCCTATGTAACCCGGCCCCACCCAATCACGTATGCTGTCCTCAATGGCACGCTTGTACATCCAGCCGTGAGAGTCAAACTCCTTGTAATGCTCTGTTGATTCATAGAACTTAGGCCAGACGGAGAGCATGAGATGTGCATTCATGTCATGCACGCGGTCAATCATTCCCTTTGGATCTGGATAACGTGTCTTGTCAAACTCATGTGAGCCCCACGCATCCTCCGCCCAGTAATTCCAGTCCTGGACAATATTGTCAAGACCTATTCCGCGGCGACGGAACTCACGCACCGTCTGAACCACCTCATCCTGGTTCTGATAATGCTCGCGGCTCTGCCAGAATCCCATAGCCCATTTGGGAAGCATATTGGCATCTCCTACAAGGCTGTGCAGTCCGCGAATCACACCATCCATATCATCGGCCGACATAAAGTAATAATCGGACTCAGGAACCATCTCATTCCACATGGTCAGCTTGTCTCTCTGCTCCTGGTTTACAGGGGCATAGGCACGCAGGCCGCAGTATGAGGTAGATCCATCCGGACGCCACTCAATGCGCAGGTCATATCTCTGACCCTGCTTCATCTCAAAGTCAAACTTGTATGAATTTGGGTTCCACGCCGTGCGCCAACGCTCGCTCACCACCTCCTCGTCACCCAGGAATACCCTGATATAGCCCGCATAATAAAGGATAAAGCTATATGTTCCGGACTCTACAGGTTCAAGCGAGCCCTCGTACAGCACTCTCTGTCCCAGACGCGGAAGGTTACGGACAGTCTCTGAATCAACATAGTATATTGAATCCTCGTCACGCACCAACGGAGTACGGCCACGCATTCCGTAGTATGTACCCGTAAGACATCCCTGCTTTCCGTCCTTGTCAAACAGTTTAAAAAGACGGTTAAGCTGCATATACGGCTCAGTATTGCCAAAACGTCCCTGCGAGTACGAATCCCAAAGGATTCCGTATCCGGCCGATGAGATCACAAACGGTATGCTTATCTTGGTGTTGTACTGGAACAGTTCCTCATTCTGTCCCTTGTAGTTCCACTGGTCAGACTGATGCTGACCAAGTCCGTAAAGGCCCTCGTCATCGCGCGTATCAAAGCGGTTAACGGTGGAGTAGCCGTCGAAATCGTCAACTGTTATAGGGGTAAAAGAGGCAGGCTCGGTCTCGGCAGTAATGGGATTGCCGCCGGCATCGGTAAAACGTACACGGCCGTCAGATTTGCTGACAAATGCGCTCAGACCAGCCGTCTGGAGCTCAACCTCATCATTATCCTTGCGGTTGTGCACGGCAAAACCGGTCTCATGTGCAGCACCGGGCACAACTATAAGACTGTTCCTGTCATGGAAAGACTTGTCAGGGGTGGCGGTAACGCGTATGACGCGGTCAGACATCACTGTCAGGCGCACCTTTTGAGGGCCTCCGGTGACCGGCTCACGCACGTTCACCACGACGCCGTCACCAAGTGCTTTGTACTCCTTCTCAGCACATGATGCCGATGACAGGAGTGCAAGTACGGAGACAACAAATAATGGCCGGATTCTCATACACATTACTCAAAATATCCTACAAACTTAATGCTTTTTCCCAATTGGAGCATTCTTAACCCTCTTATTTTTACACCTATAATAAAAAAATAATGGAGAAGACCCTTTATGTCCTCTCCATTACCGTTTATGTGTGTTTATGGTCGTGTCTTACTTCTGCAGAAGCTTGCCGTCTGAACCGAGTACCTCTACAATCTTGTGGATGTACATCTTCTTCATGTTCTCGCGAGCGGGCTTGAGATACTGACGGGGATCAAAGTCACCCGGGTGCTCAGCAAGATGCTGACGGATGGCAGCGGTCATGGCCAGACGTGAGTCTGAGTCAATATTGATCTTGCATACAGCGCTCTTGGCGGCCTTGCGGAGCTGCTCCTCGGGGATACCGATAGCGGCCTCGAGCTTGCCACCGAACTTATTGATAGTGTTAACCTCATCCATAGGAACTGATGAAGATCCGTGCAGTACGATGGGGAATCCGGGGAGCTTCTTCTCAATCTCGGCCAGAACGTCGAATGCCAATGGAGGCGGAACGAGAACGCCGTTTACGAGTGTGCACTGTGCAGGAGTGAACTTGTGTGCACCGTGTGAAGTACCTATTGAGATAGCAAGTGAATCGCAACCTGTGCGGGTAGCGAAATCAATTACCTCCTCGGGCTTTGTATAGTGTGACTCAGCAGCTGAAACCTCATCCTCAACGCCAGCCAGAACACCCAGCTCAGCCTCAACTGTTACATCATACTTGTGAGCGTAGTCAACAACCTGCTTAGCAAGAGCAACGTTCTCCTCATAAGGAAGGTGTGAACCGTCAATCATTACTGATGAGAAGCCCATGTCAATGCAATCCTTGCAGAGCTCGAAACTGTCACCGTGATCAAGGTGGAGAACAATCTCAGGATGAGCGCAACCCAGCTCCTTGGCATATGCAACAGCACCCTCGGCCATGTAACGCAGGATAGTAGCGTTGGCATAGTTACGGGCACCTTTTGATACCTGCATGATAACCGGTGACTTGGTCTCGACTGCAGCCTGAACGATAGCCTGCATCTGCTCCATTGTGTTGAAATTGAATGCCGGGATAGCATATCCGCCCTTAACGGCTGCGGCAAACATTGCGCGGGTGTTAACAAGACCCAGATCTTTGTAGTTAACCATAATTCTGTAGGTTTTATTTAGTGAAAATTTTATTTCAGTTTGATTTTCGCCGCGAATTTACACTCTTTTATCCCTATTTTAAAAAGCATACACTAAAAGTTATCAACTCTTTCACAAAGTTTAAGGCAATCGGTCTTTTTTGCGAACTCCAGTACACAATATAATAATTCCAGGAGAACTTTTAAGGGTATCAGTATCTGAAACTCCGCCAAACTATCGGTTTGGGGAGACAACACCTCCAGGCTACTCCGAACCGATAGTTCAGCTCCTGCAAAGGAAAAAATGACTACGATTAAATTTCTATGCGAACAGTGCCTGGGTTAGGTTCTGTGACTAAACTGCTCATTCCCTTGACCATCATCAATGAGAGTGAATCCTCACCGGTATTGTCAAGTATGGTGGATGTCGCATTTTCTTGATAAAAAGTCATACTGATCCCTGATGTCTTTTCACTATATTCAATTGTCAACCTTACCGGACCACAGAAGGGCATTATTCCGCAAAGCATTTCCTCTGTTATATGTTGTACCTTTTCAAGAATCTTGGTTCCAAGGCCGTATTTGTTGCAGAATGTATGGATTTTTCCAAACAGTCCGTACAAATCAAAATGACGGTTTTCAAACACAGACTCAAGGGTGCGGATTCTGTTGATGAATGCTCTTGTGGCTGGTTTCTGCGGGTTTTCAAATATCTGTTGAGGTGTTCCCTCCTCATAGACAACACCCTCATTCAGGAACAGGATCCTGGTACTCACGTCACGGACAAACTGCATCTCATGACTGACTATGCACATTGTCATACCCTGGTTTGCCAGATGACGGATAACAGCCAGCACCTCACTTACCATAGTGGGATCCAGGGCCGATGTAGGCTCATCAAACAGGATTATCTCCGGTTCCATGGCCAGGCATCGGGCTATGGCCGCGCGCTGTTTCTGACCGCCAGACAGTTCCTTAGGCAGGCATCCGGCCTTATCATGAAGGCCCACCGTATCCAACAGCTCCATACCTTTCCTTTCTGCCTCTTCTCGACTCTTTCCAAGCAGCAGTATGGGGCACATGGTCAGGTTATCCAGGATTGTAAGATGCTCAAACAGATTGAAGTTCTGGAACACCATACCCATCTTGCGCCTTATCAGGTTAATATCGGTCCTGCGGTCCAGTATATCGGCGCCATCCACCTCTACGACTCCTGACGTAGGCTCCTCCAGACGGTTCAGGCAGCGCAGCAGCGTACTCTTGCCGGTTCCGGACGGCCCTATTATGGATATCACCTCACCCTTCTCTATGTCACAGTTTATATCCTTCAACACCGTCAGGCTCTCACCTGCGGGCGTTTTGAACTCTTTCTTAAGATTCCTTACCTTAATCATAATCTCCTGCTTTTAGAAGTGAGTTGTCTTTCTATGGTTTCCAGTCCCATACCAGTCAGCCAGGCCAACAGGATATAGACAACCGATACAAGAATGAGCGGGAAAAACGCATCAAGCGTACGCGCCCTGATTATATCACTGGCCTTGGTCAAGTCAACCACGGCCACATATCCCACTACCGATGTCATCTTTATAAGCGCAATCACCTCACCTTTGAGAACATGAATAATCCTGCCCAGAGCCTGAGGAAACGCAATCTTGCGGAACACCTGGAACCGGCTCATTCCCAGAGCGGATCCGGCCTCCCACTGTCCCTTGTCAACGCTTTCCATACCTGTGCGGAACACCTCACCAAAGTAGGCTCCATAATACAGACCAAAACTCATCACCGTCACCCATGTCCCCGTCATCCTGGATGACGCGAATATCACATAGAACATAAGCATCAGGATAACAAGCAGCGGGATTCCGCGCAGCACATCAATCACAATCCCCGTAGGCAAGCTCACCATACGCCTCCGGCTCATGCGCAGACGGCATAGTGCGGCACCGGCCATAACCGCCGCCAGGATGGACAGGACCGATATCCGTATGGTAACCCACAGTCCGTCGGCCATGAGCCTCCAGCCCTGTTCCTCAACCAGATTGTTGCGGAAACTCTCTTTCATGCGGTCCAGAAAACCGGCACGGACTCCAGCAGCCCCTCCTTCCGCGCTACGGCATACCGCAGCGCCGCCGCCTTCAATATACGGATTACTGAAAAGCACCTGCCTGGCACGTTCCTCGGTCATGCGCATATGTGATAGTATGACATCTATTTTGCCCGAATTCAACGCCGGAATCAGGGCACTGAAATCATATATCTCATAATCAACCGCATACCCCGCCTCCTCACAGAACCGGTTGAAAAAATCCACCTCTATACCGGTAAGACGGTTATCCTTAAGGAAAAGATACGGATAGTTTATGGTTATTCCCACGTGCAGCGCTCTCCTGCCGGGTTCAGCCTCGTGCCGGGGCACCGCGAATGAGGCATAGGCCATAGAGTCCGGAGCCGCCTTCCACTCATCAAGCCAGCTGTCATACTCACCGCAATCAATTATACGCTTTAAATGGTCATTGAACCCGCGGCAAAGCAGCGAGTCCTCCTTACGGAATCCGGCTCCGGCTGTACCCTTGAGTATATTCTTGAACTTTATTTCCAGACCGCGAGACTGCAGGTTAAGCATTGCCGCCTGATACTGGTCCAGGATACAGAATTCCGCCCTTCCCTTCTCTACGGCCACAAGCAATTCGCCCAGACTCAGCCGGACTATATCCACTCCGCCAATCTCAGAAAGCATCAGGTCATATGAGCCGCCCATGGCCACAGCCACGCTATGACCTCGCAGATCCTCAACAGAGTTTACGTCCGAAAGATCCTGTGTCATATGCCCCTTGCAGGAGCTTAACCATAGAGCAGCTGCAAGCAGAATCATGAACAGTCTCCCCGTCATATCCTACGGCTTTTAGGGGTTACTCTTTTCTCAAGAAGGTCAAGCAATGCCCCCATGAGCAATGTCAGCAGCAGATAGACCGCAGCCACAAGCAGCAACGGGAAAAAGGCGTCAAATGTGCGGGAGCGTATTAGGTCACCCGCTTTGGTAAGGTCCACCACGGCCACATAGCCTATTATTGAGGTGCTCTTGACCAGAGTTATCATCTGACCTTTATAGACCGGAATAATCTTTGCCAGCGCCTGCGGCAGGATAACTCTTGTGAATGTACGCCACGGAGTGAGTCCCAACGCAAAACCTGCCTCCCACTGTCCACGGTTCACGCCCTCTATGCCTGAACGGAAAATCTCACAGAAGTATGCGCTGAAATAGAGCGTAAAACATACTATGGCTATCCACATGGGTGATAGAGCAACCTCTGAGAGAATCACATAAAACAAGAGCAGTAGCAGTACCAGCAGCGGAATGGCACGCATCAGCTCTACATAAAGTTTTACACCCACGCCGGCCCATCTCCTTGAATTCATCCGTATGGCGCAAAGCATACAGCCCATCAGGGTAGCAAGTAGGATTGACCATAGCGACACCCTTATGGTATTGTCCAAGCCATCGGCCAACATCAGCCATCGGTCCTCAAACAGCAGGTTGGAATAAATGCTTTCTCTTAATCCAGGCATCTTAAGACAATATCGATGCGCAAAATTACCTCTTTTATTGTCAGATTGTATATCCGCACAAAAACTGCCGCAAACATTTTGTCATTACAACAAATAGTCATACCTTTGCGCGCTGAAACCCCCATAAACATGTTCCGCCTATATTCCGGTGGACGCAAAATGGAGAAATTAAAAACAAAATAAGTTATGAAAAAAGGTATTCATCCTGAAAATTATCGTCCTGTAGTATTCAAGGACATGTCAAACGGTGACTGCTTCCTGTCTCGTTCAACTTGCGCAACCAAGGAGACAATCGAGTTCGAGGGTCAGACCTATCCCGTAATCAAGATTGAAATTTCTAACACTTCACACCCCTTCTTTACCGGTAAGTCAAAGCTGGTAGATACCGCAGGTCGTGTGGACAAGTTCATGAGCCGCTACGCAAAGAGCCGCGGAGGCAAGTGATCATCACGATAAAAAAGAAAGCCGGTGCAAATGCATCGGCTTTCTTTTTTTATTTGCGTCTGAACCGCTTACCGTTCCAGGTATAAATCAGAGGTTCCGGTTTGAACCAGGATTCATAACGTTCCGCATCCTGGCCCAGGTCAGCCAATGACGTGTATCGGAACTCAAGGCTGTCTCCTACCGGTATTACGGACTGAAGCCTGAGCATGCAGCGCTTTTTGAATATATCCAGAGAATCACTTTTGAGCGCCCCCCGGACAAGATAATCATCCAATTGGGGCAGCGTTATAAGATCATGGACCGGAACAGGCTGCCAGTCTTCCGTATAGAAACAGAGACGTGAATCCTCATATTTTGCGCTCGCAGTGCGTATAATGCATATCAGGTTACTTCCTTTTTTTGTTTTGAACAGCACCATATCCAGTCTTCCGGACTGTGATGTCTCAACGGTAAGTACATTATCCTCAAGCCTGGTCATCCTGCTCTCACCTCCAAGTTTATTGTTCACCCGGGCTTTCATTCCGCTGTCCATATAGTCCAGAAAATCCATCCTGTCACTACGGGTCAGCGTAGGTGTTATTGAATCGGGCATGCTCACAAAAAGAGTCCGCAGGTCCTGGGCATTTGAGGCAGTCAGCGCAAGTGCCGTCAATAAAACGGAAACAATCCTCTTCATATCACTCTTTCAAATAAATGTCATCCGGATAATCTATCTTGCACAGGAACAGTCCCTGGGCGGGAGCAGAATCACCTGCCGAGCACCGGTCCTTCTTTTGAATAACCGCACCGAACTCATCGACCGTCATCCTGTGACGTCCAACCTCCATCAGCGTTCCAACAATGGCCCGCACCATATTCCTCAGGAAACGGTCGGCAGTTATGGTAAACACCCATCGGCCATCAGGAAGCCTGCTCCACACAGCCTCGGTAACACGGCAGTCATTGGTCTTGGTATCGGTATGAAGCTTGCTGAAACTGGTAAAATCAACCGTTGAAAGCAGCAGTTTGGCCGCACTGTTCATCAGTTCAAAATCAGGTTCGTTAAGCAGATACCACGAATAGTTCCTGTCAAAAGCACTCTTGTCAAGAGTCACATAGTATTTATAGGTTCTGGCAACCGCATCAAAGCGGGCATGAGCATCGGATCTTACGGGATAAATACTGTGTACGGCTATATCCTGAGGCAGGATTCCGTTCAGTTTATGCCTCATCCAATCCGGATCCTGTGGCTCATCAAGATCAAAATGGGCAATCATCTGGGCGGCATGCACACCGGCATCAGTGCGTCCGGCTCCAGTCACATCGACCTTTTGACGCAGGAACAGCGCCAGAGCCTCCTCAAGAGTCTGCTGAACCGACGGCGAGTGCGGCTGAATCTGCCATCCGCTATATGCGGTGCCGTCAAACTCCATATCAATGAAATACCGCATCACTCCTTTTGTCCTGCAAGATTCATAATATGTACGGCCACAAGCGCTGCAGTCTCAGTACGCAGACGTGACGGGCCAAGTGAGACAGGCTTGAAACCGGCCTTGAGCGCTATCTCAATCTCCTGGGGACTGAAATCTCCCTCCGGGCCGATAAGCACGACCATGTCATGTCCCGGCGCTACAGCATCCTGCAGATTGACCTTGCTGCCAGGCTCGCAATGTGCTATATATTTATCTCCGTTAAAGTCCGTATCCATAAAAGAGCGGAAAGTCGTCATACCGTTAAGAACGGGCAACGCAGCCTTCTGTGACTGTTTCATGGCCGATACGGCAATCTTCTCAACGCGCTCCATCTTTATGACGTCGCGTTCAGAATGCTCTGTCTTTAGGAACGTTATCTCATCCACACCTATCTCAACAGCCTTCTCCACAAACCATTCGTTGCGGTCCATGAGTTTGGTGGGAGCCAGCGCAATGTGCAGATGACCTTTCCAAAGCGGTTGCTGACGCTCCTCACTCTCAATGTGGATCATGCATCTTTTACCCTGTGCTGCGGTTATGACAGCATTGTAAAAAGAGCCCTTTCCATCAGTAATACGCAGGCTGTCGCCCTCTTTCATCCTCAACACACGCAGGCAATGCCCCGCCTCCTCCTGGGGCAGTTCCATATCGGTTTTAATATCCGGGCAATAGAATAACCACATACCGTTATCAGATAAGGTCAGATGTATCGTCGCTGTTTGTGCGGCTGTTTATCTCATCCCTGAGCCTTGCCGCGAATTCATAGTTCTCAGTGGCTACAGCCTGTGCCATAGCCTCCTTGAGAACCTTAGTACTGGCTGTAGTTATAGGAAGCGAGTATGCGCCGTTTGATTCCAGACGCACACAGTTGCGTTCCAGCAGATCCTCGTCAATATATATGGGTACACCGCTGCGCACGGCCAGGGCAAGCGCATCAGACGTACGGCTGTCAACATACGTCACGTTCCCGTCCTTTTCAATATAAAGATGAGAGTAGAAAATGCCTCCCTTGATTCTGTATATATCAATCTCTACAAGGGAGCCGTCAAATGATTTAAGAGTCTTGAGATAGAGATCATATATACCAGGACGGGGCATCTTGTGATTGTAGAGGCTTACAGCAATGGCCTGAGCCTCAAGCGGACCCACAAGCACAGGCAAGTGGCGTGTTCCGCCTTTTTCCCTGAGCAGTGTCACCAGCGCAAAATCAGCAGGCAACCTGTTCAGAATCTCGCCCACCTCCATCTCTATCTTGCCTTTCCCTATCATACTCACGCAAAAATACTAAAAAAAGGTATTTTACTCGGTTTCTGCGTTTTTTTTAAACAATTTCCCATTAGGGCGCAGCCCTAACCGACCGGAGGGAGGCCTTTCGCGGAGCGAAATAAAAAAAGGTTTTTAACTCGGTTTCTGCGTTAAAAAACGCAGAAACCGAGTTGTCTCGCGACAACTCGGTTTCAAATTAAATCTAATACCATGAAAAACACATGACAAAGATATGTGTTTAATTTATATACGATTCCTATTCATGTAAAAATATCTAATATTTAACATATTTTTACATAAAATCCTTTATTCTACTGATAAAACAAGACCTTTAAGGTATTCTCCTTCAGGATGGAAAATATTTATGGGATGGTCTGCCGGCTGGTGTAACTGATAGAGAATCTTGACACTACGTCCGGCCTGAGCGGCAGCAGTGAATACCGCCATGCGGAACTGATCCTTGGTAACCACCTGCGAGCAGGAGAATGTAAACAGTATGCCGCCGGGCTTGATTTTCTCAAAAGCCTTCTGGTTGAGCCTTCTGTATCCTATCAGGGCATGCTTGAGCGCATCCTTGTGCTTGGCAAAGGCCGGCGGGTCCAATATAATAAGGTCATATATGGGATCCATGCGGTCCAGATACTTGAAAGCATCCTCAGCATATGCCTCATGACGCGTGTCGCCCGGGAAATTATCCTTGACACCGCCCGATGTCAGTTCAATAGCACGGGCCGAACTGTCAACAGAGTGAACCAGTTTTGCTCCGCCTCTCATGGCGGCCAGTGAGAATCCGCCGGTGTAACAGAACATATTAAGCACCGAACGGCCCTTGGCATATCTCTCCAGCAGGGCACGGTTCTCACGCTGATCAATGAACAGGCCAGTTTTCTGACCGTTTATCCAGTCAACAGGCATCTTCATTCCGTATTCCAGAGGAGTATCATCGGACGGGCCACCCCATATGTAACCGTTACCGCGGTCTATATCCGCTTTGAACGGAAGTGTGGTTTCTGATTTGTAATAGATTCCGCTTATCGAGGAGCCCATCACATCACGCAGCGCCTCGGCAATGACAAGACGGTCACAATGCATACCCACCGAATGGGCCTGCATAACGGCTGTACGGCCATATACGTCAATAACCAGTCCGGGAAGGTTGTCACCTTCACCATGTACCAGACGGAATATGTTATGGTCCGTACGGTTTGTCAGTCCAAGTGAGCGGCGCAGTTCATAGGCAACTGACAGCCTCTTGAACCAAAAAGCGCGGTCAACAGGCTCTTTTTTGAAGGAAAGGACACGCACGGCTATGCTGCCCACCTGAATATGACCCACTGCTATCCATTCTCCTTCACGGGTATAGACGTCAACAACATCACCCTCCTCGGGCGAGCCTTCGATACTGGCTATCGCACCCGAGAAAATCCACGGGTGGAAACGTCTCAGGGACTCATCCTTACCCTTTTTCAGTATTACACTCTTCTGCATCTTTCTTGACAATTCTGTAATCACCCGTCTCTTTGAGTTCTGTCAGATAGCGGTAAATTCTGAGACATGCCCAGGCATCAACTGCCGCATACTGACGCTGACTCTCAGTGAGGCTCTCTATTTCCCAGTTGCTCAGCTGCTGGTTCTTGGAGATACGCTCCTTGAAAAGCAGGCAGTACATCTTTTGCAGGCCTTTTTCCTCAATACCCATGCTGCCGCACAGATCCTGCAGCTCAACAAACCCTGCGGGTTTGAACTTGCGGCGGCTTGCAAGCGAATTAAAGTCATCCTTGACTGACAGGCCCACCTTGATTATGGAAGTATCTGACAGGAAGTCTGAAACGCAATCCGGTATTCCCATCTTGTTGAGACGGAACAGATAGGCCCTTTCATCAGTTGACAGCTGCAGCAGAGCAATCTTGTGTCCCTGCCCGCGGGCAAATGACGGACGGGTCTCGGTATCAAAGCCCACCACCTTGTACTGACGGAGCGATTCAATGGCCTTGCAGGCTCTCTCCTCCGTATCAATCTCTTCAATAATACCGTTAAACACCACTCTGGGCTTATCGGCAACCTCTGACTTGTCTATCTTATCAGGCAGTTCAATCATAATATAATGGTTCTTCAGGGTTAAGATCAACGTTGTATCTGACATTATGGACTGCACGCAGGGTATTGGTCAGCGTCTGTCCCCAGTACGTACGGAACCCGTCCATGCATACGGCTACAGCCTCTTCCATAACCTCATCAAGACCGCTGCGATAAGACTGTACAAAGTTCTTGAGTGCCTGATAGATATCGGCCAGTCCCTCGGATATGCACATGCGTACGGGGGTATCGCTGTACTTCATATCCTCAACAAAGACCTCCAGATAATCATCGTTTTCACCGAACTTTTCCTGGATCATACGGCGCAGTTCCTCATAGTCTGCCTCGGTAACCGACTCCTCCATATAGAGTCCTTGAGGCTCTGGAGAATTTACCATTGTAGCCTTAAGATAAACCAGAGGCAGCAGTTTTGAGAGCACATCCACCACTCTGGAAGGTTCTTTGTCAAATACCTGTTCCAGAAAAGCGCAGTACTCTGCCGCAACTGTCACAAACTCAACCGTGTTTTTGTCAAATGCCGCCTGCTTGTCCATATCGTATAGTTAGCGGCTACAAAATTAGTCACAAATCGCCGATAAGCCCACCCTATTTTGATTTTTTATTATCATAAATAGTTACTATCTTTGCACATTTAGAAAACTACAAGGTTTAAGACAGCACATGGGCTTGACAAAAAAGGATACAAAACCCCGCACAGGGACGCAGAAACCTGAAAAAAAATTCAGTCTGACCAATATATCCGACACACTCCGCAATGAGACATTCCTCTTTACCAGCGGAGCCATCCTTACCATAGCGGCCATTTTCATCGTGGTTGCCTACATATCGTTCCTGTTTAACGGAGGGACAGACCAGAGTGCCGTCATGAACGGTACTGCCGATATAGAGAACAGTACCGGAGTACTGGGCGCAAGCGTATCGGAATTCTTTGTAAACGGATGGTTTGGTTTTTCATCCATCCTTATCCCCGTATTCCTTACAGTGTGCGGCCTCAACATGATGCGCATCACGCATTTCAGGCTGCTGCGCTGGTTCATAAGCTGCGCGTTCATAATGATATGGACCTCCATATTCCTGCAGCTGGTGCTGTCCGGACTGATGAAGAACTCATTCATCATACCGGGCGGATGTCACGGAATGAACACCATGCTGTTCCTTGAAAAGTATATCGGCGTTCCGGGACTGCTGCTCCTGCTTGCCCTGGCCATGCTGCTATACTGCATCTACCTGACACGCCGCACCATTGAGGTGATACGCGGAGGTGCCGACCGCATGAAACGCGGCATGATGCACCGCCAGGAGAATGTTCAGGAGAGTGTTCAGGAGCCGGCCGATGCCCCGGTATCACAGCAGAAGGCCGATGACACTGACATATACGCTACCACTGATGACGTCATCATCCCGGACCCGGAACCCGTTGAGGCCAAACGGGACGATATCAGCGCACCGCAGGATGAAGTTGATGAGCCCGAGGTCATAGCCAAGCCCGCCGATCCGGCCAAGCCCGAGACATCGGCCCAGGAGATAGAGATGACCATAACCGCAGCCGATGAGGATGAAAAGGCCGAGGGTAAGATACAGGAGCCCTATGACCCGCGTCTGGACCTGTCACACTACAAATTCCCCACCCTGGATCTGCTCAAGCACTATGACAATGACGCTCCCGCCATTGACAAGAATGAGCAGGAGGCCAACAAGAACCGCATCATCAAGGTCCTGCTTGATTTTGGAATAGAGATTGAGACCATCAACGCTACGGTAGGTCCCACCATAACACTTTATGAGATCACTCCCGCCGCCGGCGTACGCATATCAAAGATACGCAACCTGGAGGCCGACATAGCCCTGAGCCTGGCCGCCCTGGGCATACGTATCATAGCCCCCATACCCGGCAAGGGAACCATCGGCATTGAGGTTCCTAACGCCAAGCCCGTCATGGTATCCATGGAGTCCATCATCAACAGCCGCAAGTTTGCCGAGAGCAAGATGGAACTGCCGGTTGCCCTGGGCCGTACAATCACCAACGAGGTATTCATGTTTGACCTGGCCAAGATGCCGCACCTGCTGGTTGCCGGTGCCACCGGTCAGGGTAAGTCTGTAGGTCTGAACGCAGTGATAACATCACTGCTCTACAAGAAACACCCGGCCGAGCTCAAGCTTGTCATGGTGGATCCCAAGATGGTTGAGTTCAGTATATACGCCCCCATAATAAGGCACTTTTTGGCCAAGATGCCCGATGTTGATGACTCCGAAGCCATCATAACCGATACCACCAAGGTAATCCACACCCTCAAGTCACTCTGCATTGAGATGGACAGCCGTTACGAGCTGCTCAAGAACGCCAACGTACGTTCCGTGATTGAGTACAACAACCTGTTCAAAGACCGCAAGCTCAACCCTGAGAAGGGACACCGTTACCTGCCCTACATAGTTGTGGTTATTGATGAGTTCGGAGACCTTATCATGACCGCCGGCAAGGACATAGAGATGCCTATAGCACGTATAGCCCAGAAGGCACGCGCCGTGGGTATGCACATGATCATAGCCACACAGCGTCCTACCACCAACATCATTACAGGTACCATCAAGGCCAACTTCCCGGCCCGCATGGCCTTCCGTGTTAGCTCCATGATTGACTCCCGTACCATTCTGGACCGTCCTGGCGCCAATCAGCTGATAGGCCGCGGTGACCTTCTGTTCCTGTCGGGCAGCGATCCCGTGCGTGTGCAGTGCGCCTTTGTGGATACCCCCGAGGTTAACGCCATCTGCCAGTACATAAGCCGCCAGCAGGGTTACACTGAGGCCTACCCGCTGCCCGAGTATGTTGACGAGAATGATGGCGGACCTATTGAGAGCGGTGTTGAGATGGGTAAGTTTGATCCAATGTTTGCTGAGGCAGCACGTCTGGTTGTCATAAACCAGTCAGGCTCCACATCACTCATACAGAGAAAGTTCTCCATCGGTTACAACCGTGCAGGCCGCCTCATGGACCAGTTGGAGGCCACCGGCATAGTGGGCAAGGCCGACGGAAGCAAGCCGCGTCCCGTCCTTGTGGCCGATGAGGTTCAGCTTGACCGCATCCTTGAAACATATAATCTGCTCTGACACCAATGCGCAAATACCTGTTCATAATACTCTCACTCATAGGCATGTTGCCGCTGCAGGCGCAAAACAACGCCACGCAGCTGCTCCAGAAAACCGTATCCAAGCTTAAGCAGGACGGTGCTCTGAGCATAACCATTGAGGCCCAGACAAGAGACGAAAACGGAACTGACATCATTGACCTGGAACTCAAGATGGACGGTACCTCATTCTGTGTCAAGGAGGATGACAACATGATGTGGTTTGACGGCAAGACCCTGTGGAGAGGCAATGATTACGGATCAGGCATTGAGGAGATATACATTACCGAGCCTACCGCCCAGGAAAGGGCACGCTATGACATCATCGGCCTTTTGGAGCGCCATAAGGGCTTTGAGGTTAGCGGCAACGGTAAGGACACATTCACCCTGACCGCCTCCAACCAGGAGCGCAGCATAGAGGGAATTAACAGCGTGACCGTGCAGGTTGACCCCTCAACATTTACCATCCGCACCGTCAGCGTTGTGTTTGCCCAGGAACTTGGCGGCATTACAGCCACCGCAAAAGTAAAGAGCTACATCCCGGCCCGCAGTTTTGACAAGAAGACATTCATATGCCCCGTCCAGGAGTACAAGGATGCCGAAATTATTGACCTTAGATAAAACGTAAAGCAATATATGGAAAGAGTAAAATGTCTCATCATAGGTTCCGGTCCCGCCGGATTCACCGCATCAATCTACGCCTCACGCGCCAACCTGAGCCCCGTGCTCTATGAGGGCCCGCAGTCAGGCGGCCAGCTAATAACGACCACCGTAGTGGAGAACTTTCCCGGCTATCCGCAGGGAGTAAGCGGCTACGACATGATGGAGGATATGCGTACGCAGGCTCTCCGCTTTGGTGCCGACATACGCATGGGCATAGTAACAGCCGTTGACTTTAGCGCAGCCCCCTACACCGTCACCATTGATGACGGCACACAGCTGCAGGCCGATACCGTAATCATATCCACGGGTGCATCGGCCAAGTACCTGGGTCTGGAGGATGAAAAGAAATACGCCGGACGCGGAGTGAGCGCCTGCGCCACCTGTGACGGATTCTTTTACCGCAAGAAGGTTGTAGCAGTGGTAGGCGGCGGCGACACCGCATGTGAGGAGGCCAACTACCTGTCAACCCTGGCCAGCAAGGTCTATCTGATTGTACGCAAGAACTACCTGCGTGCCAGCGACATCATGCAAAAACGTGTGCTTGAGAACCCCAAGATAGAGGTTCTGTTCAGTCACAATGCAGAGGGCCTTACCGGTGACGCCAAGGTACAGGGCGTAAAGCTGGTCAAGGACCTGGGTCTGCCCACCGAGCAGCACTACGAGCGCGAGATTGACGGATTCTTCCTGGCCATCGGCCACAAGCCCAACTCAGATGTGTTCAAGCCCTGGATAGAGACCGATGACAACGGCTATATCAAGACTCAGGGAGCACGTCCACTCACCAACGTACCCGGTGTGTTTGCCGCAGGCGATGTGGCCGACCCCATCTACCGGCAGGCCATCTGTGCCGCCGCAAGCGGTTGCAGAGCCGCAATGGAAGCCGAAAGATACCTCAATAAGTAATATAAATCCAATAACGAATACAAAATGAAGATTTCAGAGATTCTTGCCAAGAAGAAGACCTTATCATTTGAGATTTTCCCTCCCAAGAGAGAAGAGGATACATTCACACTGATTGACAAGACCATCAAACAGTTGGCCAGCTATGCCCCTGATTACATGAGCGTAACGTACGGAGCGCTGGGCAACACCCTCTCCAACACTGCCATGATAGCCAAGAACATAAAGGAGAACACCGGTGCTCTGCCTCTGGCTCATCTCACCTGCGTGGCCTCAACCCGTCAGAAGGTTGACAGCGTATGTGATGAGCTGAGTTCATACGGCGTGGATAACATACTCACCCTGCGCGGTGACATTCCCAAGGACACCACCACTCCCATATTCTCCGATTTCAAGCACGCCAGTGACCTGGCATCATACATTAAGAGCAAGTACAACGGCAAGTTCGGCATGGCCGGAGCCTGCTACCCCGAGAAGCACCCCGAAGCCGATACCATAGCCACCGACATTGAGTTCCTCAAGGTCAAGCAGGATGCCGGCATGGAGTTCTTCAACAGCCAGCTCTTTTTTGACAACGAGGTGTTCTACCACTTCCTGCTCAAGGCCCGCAAGGCAGGCATCACCGTACCTATCATTCCCGGTATAATGCCCGTAAACAACTACAACCAGCTTAACCGCATGATACAGATGAGCGGCTGCAAGGTACCACTCAAGCTGCTCAACCAGTTTGACCGTTACAAGGATGACAAGGCTGCCATTGAGGAGATTGGACTTATCTTTACCAGTTACCAGATACTTGACCTTATGGCCAATGATGTGGACGGAATACACATCTACTCCATGAACAAAAGCGGATTCATAAGCAAGCTCATGGACAACATCAACTACGTGGCAACCGATTTCTTTAAATAAACCGCGAAAGCATCATAATGACAATAGACAAGATACAGATATTTGACGGAGCACAGGGAACCGTGCTTGCCGATGCCCATCCCAAGGAGGACGGCGATGAGGGCAAGCCCAAGCATAACGGTGTGGCTGTACTCAACCTCACCAACCCGGCCCGCGTGCAGAAGATGCACACCGATTACCTGGAGGCCGGAGCCCAGTACATTACCTGTAACTCTTTTGAGCTCAACCCCGTCAAATGGCAGAACCCTGAATACACATGGCAGGAGATAGCCGATGCCGCCATACAGAACGCCCGCACAGCCGTGGGCAACCGTGCGATGGTGATGTTCGACGTCTCCACCTCCGGTCAGCTCATGGAGCCCGTAGGCCCATTTACCTTTGAACAGGCCTATGACAACTTCCGTCAGGTAGCCCTCTACACCCATGAACGCGTTGACGGCTATCTGCTGGAGACATTCAGTGACCTCTATGAGCTGCGTGCCGCCATACTGGCCATACGTGACGTATGCAGCAAGCCCATATTCGCCACAATGACCTTTGATGACCAGTGCCGCACCCTTACCGGCTCCACACCGGAGATTGTGTCACTCACCCTCTCATCACTGGGTGTTGACGTGCTGGGTGTGAACTGCTCCACCAACCCCGCAGGCGTGGTTGAGGTGGTACGCCGCATGAAGCCGTACGCAAACTGCCCCATCCTGGCCCAGCCCAACAAGGGCCTGCCCGAGATGCGTGACGGCGGAGTGGTATATAACTGGACCGATGAGCAGTTTGCCGATGCCGCCAAGGATCTTATTGAGGCCGGCGCCTCCATCCTGGGCGGATGCTGCGGTTCATCGCCATCCACCATCAAAGGCATATCCAAATACAAGGGACAGCCCGCCCCAGCCATATCCAAGCCCGACGGAACATACATCTGCTCATCCACCGTAATGCTCAAACTCACAAAGGGTCTGATATGCGGTGAGCGACTCAACCCCACAGGCAAGAAAAAGCTCAAGGCCGCTCTTGCCGAGGGAAACTTTGAATACTTGCAGCATGAGGCACTGGCACAGAAAGATGCCGGAGCCGATTTCCTGGACCTGAACTGCGGCGTACCAAACTCTGATGAGAAAGCACTGCTGTGTGAGGCCGTACGCAAGGTGCAGGAGGTTTGTGACCTGCCACTCCAGCTTGACTCATCCAACCCGGAGGCCATAGAGGCAGCCATACGTCTGTATAACGGTGTGCCCATGATCAACTCCGTGAACGGAGGTGAGGAATCCATGGCCCGCCTGCTGCCTATCATATCGCGTTTCCAGTGCCCCTCCGTAACCCTGCCGCTTGACGAGCGTGGTGTACCGGAGACCTGTGAGGCCCGTATTGAAATAGCCAAAAATATCATTGAGCGTGCCGAGAGCATGGGCATTGACCGCCGCCTGTTGGTGTTTGACGGACTGGTCATGGCCATATCATCAAACCAGCAGTACGCTAAGATAACCATCAACACCCTGACAGCACTCAAGGAGCTGGGTGTGCTCACCACAGTAGGTCTGTCAAACGTATCGTTCGGTCTGCCGGAACGCGGCACACTGAACCGTAACTTCCTGGCCATGGCATTCATGGGCGGGCTGGACATGCCCATCATGAATCCGATGGATCATGATACCGTTGCCACAGTACGTGCATCAATGGCTCTTACAGGCAATGACCCCGGTTGCTCAGGATTCATATACTTCAACACGCAGGCATCAGAGGAAGAGACAGTTGACAACCTCTTCAATGCCGTATCCCAAGGTCTTAAGGACCGTGTAAAGGAGTGCCTGGAACGTGAGATGCCGGAGATGGGCAAGGACCGCATCATCAATGAGGTTCTTATACCCGCGCTGGGCGATGTGGGTGCACGTTTTGCGCGTAACGAGGTATTCATGCCTCAGCTGATACGCTCTGCCGAGGCTGCCAAGCTGGCTTTTGCCGTCATATCAGAGCAGTTCAGCACCAAGGGTGATGACGAGCCCGCCAAGGGACACCTGGTGATTGCCACCGTCAAGGGTGATGTCCATGACATTGGCAAGAACATTGTCAAGGTTGTGGTACAGAGCCACGGATTCAGCGTGACAGACCTGGGCAAGGATGTACCCAAGGAGGTTGTGCTTGAGGCTGCCCGCAAGGAGAACCCCAACGCCGTAGGCCTGAGCGCCCTTATGACCACCACCGTTGAATCAATGAAGGAGACCATAGCCCACCTTCGTGAGAACGGTATAACCTGCCCCATCATTGTGGGCGGTGCCGTCATGACCCCAGACATTGCAGCGGCCATAGGCGCCACATACTACTCCAAGGATGCCTTGGAGACTGCACATCTTATGCAGAAGATTTGCCTTTGATTTTAAGTTGTTTGTTTGCTTATATACGTTTGCATCAATAGTATTTTATAACCTATTTCATTAACCAACTACATTATGAACAAAACAAGATCTTTTAGAACAGGCCTGAGACATGTTCTCACGTTGTTTGTTCTGTTTGTTTGCACATCGGCTTTTGCTCAGTCCATTGAGACCGACCCGCTGGTTCAGGCCATGCGTGAGGAACTCAACTATAACATGGAGCAGTTAAAGCAGAAACCGGTTCCAGCTTACTTCATGTCACTCAGGATGAATGACCTGTACAGTGCATCAGTAAGCAGTAACTTTGGAATCTCCGTCACCAATGAGAACCGCTCCCGCAGCATCACGCCTCATGTACGTGTAGGTTCTCCGGAATTGGACAATTTCAAATATCAGAATCAGAGCAACTCACGTAACGCGTACATGTCTGCCTCCAGCAGCATCAACGTACCCTATACTGACGGAGCCATCATGGCCGTACGCCAGGGTATATGGAGAGAGACCATGAACCGCTATTCATCGGCCGTAAACAACTACAGCCAGGCTCAGACCCAGATGATGACCAATGTCGATAATGAAGACAAGGCCCCCTGTTTCTCTGATGCTCCCGCAGAGCAGTATTACGAGCAGCCCCTGCCGGAGTCTGACTACAAGTTTGACACCCGTTACTGGGAGGAGCGCATGGAGAGAATATCTGAGGTTTTCAAGGAGTGCCCCAATCTGGATCAGGGTGTGGCTACCATCACATATGATCTGGAGCGCACATATATCGTGACATCCGACGGCTCCACCGTAGTACAGAACCGCAAGGCCATACGTATCATGCTCAGCGCAGTGATCCGTGCCACCGACGGCATGCAATGTCCTCTCTATAAGGACTGGTTCTCCTATTCTTTAAATGAACTGCCATCGGATGATGAACTGATAGAAGCAGCCCGTGACCTCTCAAAGCGTCTCACCGCCCTGCGTAACGCTCCTATTGCCGAGCCTTATGCCGGTCCAGCCATAATGTCAGGATCAGCCAGCGGCGTATTCTTCCATGAGATATTCGGTCACCGTCTTGAGGCACACCGCATGAAAAGCGGCGGCCAGACATTCAAGAAACTTGTCAACACAGCTGTCCTGCCCAAGGATTTCCAGGTTATCTCTGACCCCACCCTGACCCATTATGCAGGCACAGACCTGAACGGTTCATACAAGTATGATGACGAGGGCGTCAAGGCAGAGCGCGTACAGTGCGTTGAGGACGGTGTCCTGACAAATTTCCTTGTTGACCGCACCCCTATTGACGGATTCTACCACAGCAACGGTCACGGACGTGCCGCTGCAGGCTATGACCCAGTATCCCGTCAGTCCAACCTAATCATTGAGACCACCAAGCCCTATACTGATGAGCAGCTGCGTGAGATGCTTATCAAGGCTATCAGGAAAGAGGGTAAGGAGTACGGATATTTCTTCCTCACAGCCACCAGCGGACTCACCTATCTGGGTGACGGCGGTTCCATCAACTCATTCAACGTTGATCCGGTTGAAGTATTCCGTGTCTTTGCCGATGGTCGTCCCGATGAGCTGGTGCGCGGTGTAAAGCTTATCGGAACGCCTCTTGCCATGTTCTCAAGCATTGAAGCGGCAGGCAACAATTCAACAGTATTCACCGGACAATGCGGCGCAGAGTCAGGTTGGGTTCCCGTTACCGCAGCATCACCTATGATATATATAACCAAGGTTGAGACACAGCGCTCTGAGGTGGGTTATGAACTGCCCCAGTACCTTAATGCTCCTGAGTTCTCAAACGTTCAGGGTAAGGATGAGGATATCATATTCCGCGCCATGAAGGATGAGATGCAGCGTTCACTTAACGGACTTAAGGCAGAAGGACAGGAGTCACCCTTCTACATTGACTACCGCGTCAATGTAACCAAGTCACTCAATCTGAATTCCACGCTGGGAGGACTCACATCAAGCACATACAAGCCAAAAGCCATTACCGGAGCTGTCGATATACACGTGGGTGACAGCATGGTTACCAATGAACCTTATCAGGTATCGGCCACTATGGGTGAAAGAGTTAGTTATGACGGCATCCGCTATATCCTGTGGCAGGTAAGTGATATGATATACAAGAATGCGCTCCGTTCATATGACCAGAGGGTAACTGCACTTAAGAACAGCCCCAAGCCTGAGCAGGAGGCTGAGTTGGCCGAGATGCAGATGCTTCCCGGAGGAGAGTTCATAAAGGAGAGCGTTCAGGATATTGAGATAGACCGTGACGCCATAGAGAAGATGCTCAACAGGTTATCGGCCGTATATCTGGAGTATCCGGACCTCTATAACACCAGCGTATCACTCTCACAGACCATCCAGGACGTATATCGTATCACATCCGATGGCCTCAAGCTGCGTATGCCCTACATAGGAGGTATAATAGAGGCTATAGTAAGCGTAAGGACACATGACGGAGCAGAACTCACTGAGAACTATGAGATTCCGTTTGACTGCCGTAGCTACGATGAGGAGGAGTTGATACGTCAAATGCGTATGTTTGCCCAGACCATGATACTCAAGAGCAAGGCTGAGACTGTAAATGACTTCTATCTTGGACCCATCCTGCTTGAGAAAGAGGCAGTATCGGAATCATTCCATACCATTGTCAAGTCTCTGGGTACGGCATCCAACTCATGGAATATTTATACAAGTCTTTACGGCTATGCCATTTCCCTGTCTAACAATTCAGGCATTACCGGATATCAGCTCCTGGGTAAAAGAATTATTGATCCCAAGCTCTCAATTCACCTCTACTCAGACCTTAAGGAGTATAAGGGTGTCAAGATTGACGGAGCCTATGACGTTGACTTTGACGGCATCAAACCTGACCCAGACTTTGTCATGCTTGAGAACGGTATCCTCAAGAGACTTATTGGCGGCCGATTCCTGGCAGCCGGAGCACCCCGCGCCACCGGTCACTCCATGATTCCGGAGTACGGCATACGTCCCGAGGTCAAGATGAGCATACTGCACATTACCTGCAGCAAGACCCAACCGCTCAGCAAGATGAAGAAATCACTCATTGCCGAGGCCAAGAAAGCCGGACTTGACCACACATATATGCTGCGTAACATAGACTACAACTGCTATGTCCTTACACGTATCGATGTCAAGACCGGTCAGGAGACCGTCATCAACGGCGATATCCCCAGCTTTGAGCGCAGGGAGCTGATGCATGTCATCACCGCCTCAAAGGAGGAGAATATCTTAAGCTCTGTCTTTAACGGTGATAACATGACCACTATGATTGCACCGGAGTCCATGTTGCTGGAATCAGTTGAGATGAATATCAAGAAACCCACCAAGGCACAGGAGTTCCAGCTTGTGAACCCGGCCTGGAGGAAATAAACTGAAACTATGGAGAAGCTGTGGAACGCTAACTACATAAAGATATGGACAGTCAACTTTCTGGTCCATTTCTCCTTTATGCTTATCGTTCCACTGCTTCCTCTATATCTTAGCGAGACGTTTGGGGCCACCAAGGATACCATTGGCATGGTGCTTACCGGATACAGCATAATGGCTCTGCTTATTAGGCCGTTCAGCGGTTATCTGGTTGACAGTTTTCCTCGCAAAACTGTGCTGGTTATATGCGGCACACTGTTCTTTGGAGTGTTTGCAGGCTATCTGGCGGCCGGTTCACTGGCGGCATTCGCTGTTTTCCGCACGGTACACGGTGCACCTTTCGGGGCCACCACCGTAGCGGCCAGTACCGTTGCCATTGATGCCGTACCGTCATCACGCCGTGGCGAGGCCATTGGTTACTACGGACTTAGCAACAACCTGGCCATGGCTCTGGGCCCGGCCATAGCTATCGTGTTACTGGGCGCATTCCATAACAACTACAAGGCACTGTTCTGGGTTTCGCTTGCCGCATCGTTCATAGGACTGCTGCTGGAGTTGTCCATTCACCTTCCCAAACGTGATTTTGTGCCGCAAAAGAAGGTTCTCTCACTGGACCGTTTCTTCCTGCTCCACGGCTGGCGTGAGGCTATCGGTATTGCATGCTTTGCTTTCAGCTACGGCATACTATCCACTTATGTGGCCATTTACGGTAAGGAGGAACTGGAAATCACCGGTGGAACGGGTCTTTTCTTTGGCCTGTGTGCCGTTGGTCTTATACTGTCACGCCTTACAGGCGCCAAGTATCTGCGTGACGGCAAGGTGTCGCGCAACGCATCCATGGGTATGTGCGTTTCACTTGTAGGATATTTCCTGTTTGCTGCAATGCACAACCCAGTCGGTTATTACGGGGCGGCACTCATTATAGGTCTTGGCAACGGACATATGTACCCGGCTTTCCAGACCATGTTCATCAATCTGGCTGAGCACTCGCAGCGCGGTACGGCCAACTCTTCCATACTCACCTCGTGGGATGCAGGCGTCGGTCTGGGCGTGCTCATAGGCGGCCTATGCGCGGAGTTCACGGGTTACCACAGCGCTTTCTGGGTCTCGTGGCTTGTAAATCTGTTTGGGGTAATCTTCTATTTCCTCTCTATCCGGGGACATTTTGAGGCTCATAAGCTGAGGTGACTGTTTTATAGCTCCGCGGGACTAAGGTATTAGGGACGCAACGTTACGAGGCTACTCCAGACCTTTCCAGACCCTAAACGTCGAACGCCTCCGTCTTAGTCCCCTGCGGGGCCTAACCGTCGTTGAACGATGCGCCGTTCTTAACGGGATCCTCCAAGGCCTTCCGCTTACGCCTCTCCACTGATGGTCCCTAATACCTTAATCCCGCTCCTGCAACTCAAAAGCTTTGCTGGGATTAGTCGCTTTTTACTACGTCGGCGGGGTTCTCGCGGGAGATTCGGTGGATTTTGAAACCTATGGTCAGGGATACAAAAACCAGCATTACTGCCAGGATGAACAGGTAGAACATGATGGCATACCCTGCACCTTTCTCAAGCGGCTGACCGTTAAGTATTACATGTTTTATAATAAAGGCGCTGAGCGGTATGGATACCACGGTTGAGACAATGAACAGTTTTACATAGAGGTTTGCAAACTGCATGGTTATCTGGCTGGTCTTGGCACCGTTTATCTTACGTACAGCCATCTCCCTGCGGCGGCGTGTGGTATCTATCGATATTGCCGAATATATGCCAAGCAGAGTGATTATGAAGGCTATGATGGCTACAGTCCATGCTATGAATCCTATACTGTGCCATATGGAGTTGTTCTGGTCCATGTAATCATAGAGTGACATCGCCATGTGATAATCACCTTCGTTAAAATCGGGATTGTGATATCTGGCAATAGCCTCCTTTGCCTCTTTCTGATAACCGGGGAGGCATCGTACAACCACGAATCCGCTCAGGACTTTCCAGTTACAGTATATTGACGGGTGTTGGATGCTCGAATAATACCCGGTCGTCAATATGGTTTTATCAAGCAGATTGTCAATATGGCCTACTATAACCAGAGGTACCCAGGCAGTTTCATCACCCGTAAAAATATAATCGGCATCAGGGTAGTTCCTCATGAAATCCCTGACCTTCAATGTATCACCAATATCCAACCTGAATCTTTCAGTAAACTGATCATCAACCATTATCTCTGTTGACCTTACAGGCATACGGCCTTCCCTGATACGGACTCCAAGCATATCCAACATTTCAGCGTCAATGAACGTCCTGTAACAATCCGTTTCATTGGAATAGCCAGACGTATTGAACTCCGTATTCAATGTACTGCCTCTTAGATGCTCATCAAACATGCATACGGCGTGGGTGATATACGGCAGTGATTTTAAATATGATATCTCCGGATCCATCATACTCCTGTTGTCATTATATATCCTGTCCGTTATTATGCAGGTCTTATCCTCCTTGCTTAGCCACGAATAGGGATCTGTCAGATTTGACCTCATCTTAAGCAGCAATGCTACAAGCAGGGTTATCATCAACTGCGCAACAGTAAGTTGAACTCCAAGCATGAAGTTACGTCCGCCGTAACTGCGTTTCAAGGTTCCGCTGATATCGGCTCGCCTTACACGGGTTACGGCAATCCAGGCTATAAGCAAACCGGCAGCAACCAGCATTACTATGTATTCCAATGTATGTGTGAGTATGACATTGGTATCCATAAAGAACTGCGTCACTCCGGGGCCTTGTGAATCGGCAACCCTTATCATTGGAGTTACATATCGGGCTATAAAAAGGCTCAGGATACCTGTCAGGATGGTTACAACGACTATCTGTGTACTTACCATCCGCCACATATCAGCCGTATTTGCTCCGTGTACGCGTCTTAGCGCATATTCTCTCCTGTTGGACAGGATACTGTTTACAAGCAGATGAAAATAGTTGAACAGTGCCACTATAAGTATCAGGATGCCGGGCAGAGAAACCAACAATAAGGACAAAGAGTATTTCCAAAAGCCCATGTCACTCTTTCCTGTCTTTCCTGGTGACCTTGTGGTGAATTTGATTCCGCCTCCTATATTCAGATTACCGTTATTGTAATAGATGTCCTCTGATATTGCCCTGCTGTCATCAAGCCAGATTGAGTATGAGGTATTACAGAAAGTTTCAGGATCAATGCCTTCCTTTAATTTCACCCAAACATAACCAAGACGTCGTCCGCTCAGGAACTCTTCATCCTTACTGAACATCCAGCCTGCCGCATATTCAAAATTCATTATGGAATTTGCAAACGGCAGGTCTTGAACTACAGCCTGTACGGTAACAACTCCAAGTTCTTCAATAAGAATCTCCTGGCCCACTGCGGCATCGGCCGTTCCGTATTGTTTCCTGGCAAAAGACTCAGACAGCGCCAGACAATGCTTGGCATTTGTGTTGCACACGGATTTCCAGTTACCTGCTATCAGCTTAAGCCCGAGTACATCAAGCAAAGTAGTATCAGTATGGATAAAATAATCTGTATTCGCTATGCTTGATTTATCGTCGGCCTTTTTCCATGAAGAACGGACATATGGATTGAAACGCACCAGAGCCTCTATCTCCGGCCTTTGGGCGGTAATCTCCTTTGCCAGGTCAAAGTTCACAGAACTGCCGCCATTTACGTCTGTCATGAAGACAACCCGGTCATCAAGCCAGTTGTCTATCTGGATCATGAATCGGCTTATATACATGTTGAGGCTGAAACAGAACAGCGCAACAGCAAGGCTTACTACTGATATGATATTCTGCATCCGGAACTTGGCCAGACTGCGGAATGCCATTTTGAGATAATGAAGTATCATTGCAAGGACTTTGATCGTTTGTTTGCTCAAAATTACCCCCGTTCCACCCCATCATCCAAACAGAAACAATAAAAACTATATATTTCCGCCCAAAGTGTCAAATTATTGGACACATCTATTCCAGAATTTGGTTGACCAGTAAAAGTGCAACGCTTTTGCAACGTTATTTTCTTTGCTGTGCATACCTTACAGCCTACCTTTGCCTCAAACCAAACACCATAGGATATGAAAAAGATATTTGCTTTGTTATTGTCAGCAGCAGCAACCATCGTTTCTGCTTATGCTCAGGATAAGCCGCAAAAAGGTGATATCATCTACGGTACCGTAACAGACAGCATCGGTCCTGTTGCCGGTGCTATAGTCATAGAGAGGAACGCCAATGAGCGCATCATGGCGCAGACAAAGACAGACATAAACGGCAATTTCTCATTCCGTCTGGTCAATCCCGACAATGAAATATGCTTTATGAGAAAGAAGCAGAACCTGTACAATGATTCCCATGGCGTAAAAATGCCCATAACAGGCCTGCAATATGATATCAACCTGGATCAGACATCCGTTATAGATGAAGCTCTTGCCGGTTTTTCCACGGGGCGGGACATAGTCTTCGGCCCGGATCCGGAACCTGAGGATTACTACTTTCCTTACCGCGATCACATTCATTACTATTCTATTGAGGATTTGTTCAACAATATGGTCCTGTACTTCTGACATACTCTCCTTTTTGCCATTGTGTCCCACAGCAAACCCATCGGGAATACTTTATCTCGCGGGGTCCTGTGGGACACGTATTCATTTTGATGGGATGTAACACAGTGAACGAGCTCAGAGAGCTTAGGAAAGTGATTGATGCGGGACACTTTGGCAAGCATCAAAAAAACAACAAAAATATTTTGTGGTGACGGGGTAAAATGCTAATTTTGCGCCCGATTAGTGCCGCTGAGGTTTGAGAAGTGTTCGCTACAGTTTGCGGGCCACCTCACGGAGAAACGAATAAAAGCAACATTTAATGTACGTTATTGCTGAAATTCAGGGACAGCAGTTCAAGATTGAACAGGGAATGAAGCTGTTCGTGCACCACATTCAGGATGTTGAGGCTGGTGCAAGCATCGAGTTCGAGAAGATCCTTCTCGCCGACAAGGACGGTAAGGTAACCGTGGGTGCTCCTACCGTTAAGGGCGCAAAGGTAGTATGTGAGGTCAAGACCGCACTCGTTAAGGGTGACAAGGTTCTTGTATTCCACAAGAGAAGAAGAAAAGGATACCGTAAGCTGAACGGTCATCGCCAGCAGTTCACTGAGCTTCTGGTTAAGGAAGTAGTAGCATAACCCTAAAAAAACAGAACAGATATGGCACATAAAAAAGGTGTAGGTAGTTCTAAGAACGGCCGTGAGTCTGCCAGCAAGCGTCTTGGCGTTAAGATTTGGGGTGGACAGTATGCAAAAGCAGGTAACATCATAGTTCGTCAGCGTGGCACACAGCATCATCCGGGCGAGAACATCGGTATGGGTAAAGATCACACCCTGTTCGCACTGGTTGACGGAACAGTTCAGTTCAAGAAAGGCCGCAAGGACAGAAGCTATGTTTCAGTAATCCCCGTACAGGAGAAAGCTGAGGCCTGATAAACAAAACAACTTAAAAGAGGCTCACTTCGGCGTGAGCCTTTTTTATTTAAAAGAAAAAAATCCCGATGTTAACACTCAAGCAGATCACCGAACAGACCGACATTGTCATAGCCGGTCTCAAGAAGAAGCATTTCAAGAATGCAGAGGAGGCAATAGCCCAGGCAATCTCTCTGAATGATGACAGAAAGAAGGCCCAAGCACAGTTGGACAACAATCTTGCCGAGGGCAAGACTCTTGCCGCCAAGATAGGACAGGCCATGAAGGCCGGCAACAAGGAGGAGGCCGAGCAGGCCAAGGCCCGTGTTGCAGAGCTCAAAGTGGCTGCAGCCGAACTTGAGGCCAAGAAAGAGCAGGCCGAGAATGATCTGACCGCCCTGCTGTGCACCATCCCCAACATCCCCTACCCTGAGGTTCCCGAGGGCACATGCGCCGAGGATAACTGGGTGGTAAAGTCAAACCTCAAGGAGTGCGTCATCGGACAGGATACCGTAGGCAACTGGACCTGCAACCCGGAGAACGGCGATGCCAAGGTTCCTCACTGGGAGCTTGCCAAGAAATACAACCTGATTGATTTTGACCTGGGTGTCAAGATTACAGGCGCAGGATTCCCCGTATATATAGGAAAAGGTGCACAGTTGCAGCGTGCTCTCATCAACTTTTTTCTGGCCGAGGCCAACAAGGCCGGTTATACTGAGATCATGCCTCCCACCGTTGTCAATCAGGCATCGGGCTACGGTACAGGACAGCTCCCTGACAAGGAGGGCCAGATGTACCACTGCGAGGTTGATGACCTCTATCTGATTCCTACCGCCGAGGTTCCCGTAACCAACATCTACCGTGACGTTATACTGGATGAGAAGCAGCTCCCCATCAAGAACTGCGCATACACACAGTGCTTCCGTCGCGAGGCCGGATCATACGGCAAGGATGTACGCGGTCTGAACCGTCTGCATGAGTTTTCCAAAATTGAAATAGTACGTATTGACACCCCCGAGCACTCAGCTGAGAGCCACAAGGAGATGCTTGCACACGTAGAGGGCCTGCTCCAGAAGCTGGAACTCCCCTACCGCATACTGCGTCTGTGCGGCGGTGACCAGAGCTTTACATCGGCCATCTGCTATGACTTTGAAGTCTATTCCGAGGCTCAGCACCGCTGGCTTGAGGTATCGTCAGTATCAAACTTTGACACCTATCAGGCCAACCGTCTTAAGTGCCGCTACCGCAAGACCGGCGAGAAGAAGGCTGAGCTCTGCCACACACTTAACGGTTCTGCACTGGCTCTGCCCCGTATAGTTGCTGCCATACTTGAGAACAATCAGACTGAGAACGGCATCAGGATTCCCAAGGCCCTTGTTCCCTATACCGGCTTTGAGATGATAGACTAAAAAGACACAAATGAGACACAAATGGACCGCATCCCTGTGTCCTCCTTTCCCACGGTATTGAAAGGACACAGGGATGCGGTCCATTTGTGTCTGCAGCCAACAGCCAATAGCCATCAGCTGACCGCAAAGCGGTTATTTCTTATAAAGCACATTATAATCATAATACTTTTCCGGATAGCGCTCCGCAAAGAAAGAGTAATCAGCAGGCGGAGTTACCACGCAATCCCACGGATTCTTGTGTTCATCATCGCCAATGGGAGCAAAGGCGTTCACGAACATTGTAGGAGCCGATGTGAACGAGATTGTGGTTGCATCCAGGAACGGCTTGAGCGTTTCACGGTCAATCGCATTGACATTGTAGTAATTCCATATCTCAAACGTCAGGCCGTCACCGTATTCAGCATTAAGGTACGCCAGCAGTTCGGATGTCATACCCTGCGTGGTAATACGGATGCCGTTGCTCTGGAACAGGATTGACGCACTGATTTCAAAGACATCACCGGTAAGGGTGTCAATTATTTCAAATGTTCCGGTTCTTGGCTGGGATATACGTTTGTCAACCTCAACCGAATGGGCTATTGCCTGATTCAGATCATCCAGATCACAGTAATAATCCTGACTTACCGGAATAAACAGTTCAACATCCGTCACCGCCCGCACATGGATGCTCAGCTTGGTGTGAATCCAGTCACCGGTAGCATGTTTGTCGTTAACTGAAAGGTTTACTTCAACGTGGTCTATTGCATAGAAATCCAGTTCATCCAGCTCCTCATCATCGGATTCAGTATCATCAGCCTCATCAGGATCCGTTATATCACTGCCGTCGGCGGGTATAAGCTTAACCACCCAATCGGTATAGACACCGTCGCCGTTATATTCCAGGAATCCGCCGTACTGATACGTTGCATAGTCAAAGCACAGATACAGGTTTTTCTTTCCGTCATATTCTATCACGTAGAAACGGTAATGGTTTTCCTGTCTGACGTCAGAATGCATATCGTGATAACACGGAGTCACGACAGGGATGTTTACGCATAATGCACGCGGACCATAGTATGCATTATAGTCATTAATGTAAGTGTCACCGAATGCAATATAATCCATCTGGCTGCTGCCGTTAAGCCATGCCTCCGACTGGACCACATCACCTTCCATGAACTTTATGTGATAAGTCTCGTTCATGGTTCCCACATTCTGTATAAAGTATGTGGTCAGACTGCATTTGGTTCCGCCTTCATCAGGATGCGCCGTCAGATATGACATTACAGCGTCAAACTCAGCCTGAGACACGCTCTCCCCACGATCAGTCAATGCGGGAGCATTGTCATAGAATTCATAAAGGATAGGATACTGAGTCTGCATCCACTCACTCTTGGATCCAAAATCCTGAATCTTATAATAATTACCGTTAACTACAGCCTTTGTGGATATATCCAATGAGGTATATAAGACGTTGTTTCCGGAATAGAGTCTGATATCAGGGGCCTTTACAGGCTTGATATCCAATGCCGAATCATACTGGTTCATTTCAGTTGAACCCGAGCACGATGTAACAGTGCAGGTTAAAAACAGAGATAGCCCGACCAGGGAAAATAGGATAGTTTTCCTGTTCATATGCAGTCCTTTTTAATAAATATACTGCAAAGATACGGCTTGGTTTGAAAAAACCAAGCATTTCCCCTAAAACTTTAGATTACAGGGCGGCGCGGATGCGGACAAGCTTAGTAAGCAGTCCTTCAAGGAGTTCCAGCGGCAGCATGTTGGCGCCGTCACTTTTGGCCTCTGCCGGATTCTCATGAGTCTCCATGAAAAGCCCGTCGGCTCCAACTGCCACGGCAGCCTTTGAGATGGTCTCAATAAGCTCAGGCTGGCCTCCGGTTACACCGCTGGTCTGGTTGGGGCGCTGCAACGAATGGGTGCAGTCAACCACTACGGGATAACCAAACTTCTGCATCTCAGGAATGCCACGAAAATCAACCACCAGGTCCTGATAACCGAATGTGGTGCCGCGCTCGGTAAGCATAATGTTATTATTGCCTGCATCGACCACTTTCTGAGCGGCAAACTGCATGGCATCGGGTGCAAGGAACTGACCTTTCTTTATATTGACAGTCTTGCCGGTACGGGCAGCAGCCACCAGCAGATCCGTCTGACGACACAGAAATGCCGGAATCTGCAGTATATCAACGTACTGGGCTGCCATCTGTGCATCCTCCTCGCGGTGGATATCGGTAACCACCGGAACACCGAACTCACGACGAACCTTTTCAAGCACCTTAAGGGCCTTTTCATCACCAATTCCGGTAAATGAGTCTATGCGTGAGCGGTTGGCCTTCTTGAACGAGCCCTTGAACGCATATGGAATACCAAGACGCGATGTTATGCCTACACATTTCTCAGCAATGCGCATTGCCATATCATGTCCCTCTATCACACAGGGACCGGCAAGCAGGAAAAAGTTCTTGGAAGTGTCAAACAAAGCCATGATTATCCGGGAATTATAAAATTAATGACTGCCTGCTCAAGTGACACCTTAAGCGGGAACGTGTGGTTCAGCGTACGACCGTCAATACAGGTCAGAGTGCCGTCAGCATCCATTATCTCAATCTGTTTGGTACGGTACGGACGCACCTGCTCATGATTTAGGAACTGATTGTGCAGTATCATATAGAGTCCGCGGATGGTCTGCCAGAACCTGGGTCTGTAAACAATTGACATATCAAGCCAGCCGTTGTACGGCACCGCACTGGGAGTCATTCCGTAACCTCGCGAATTACCTATGCAGAGAGTCATTATCTTATCATTAATCTCTTCACTGTTCACTTTGATACGCATCTTATACTGCTTGCGTTCCTTGAACAGGCTGAAGATGGCCAGCAAATATGCGGGGTTCTTCTTTCCGAACCTCTTGCATATATCCGACAGACGAATCGCCTGGGCGCCAAGACCTATGTTTACAGACATAAGGAAATAACGCACACGCTCCTGTCCGTCTTCCTGATATGAGCAGTAACCCACATCTATCTTCTTGGTTTTGGCTTCAATTATGGCGTGTATGGCTTTCTTGTAATTATCAACTTCAAGCCCCCAGTAACTTGCAAAGTCGTTGCCTATACCGTTGGGCACGATACCCAGAGTAAGGTTCTGGCGTATCTCGCGGGGAGAGAACATGATAGCGTTGATGGCATCATTCAAAGCCTCGTCACCGCCCACCACAACTATGGTTCTGTGACCGCTGTCAATAAGCATGCGTGTTATGCGCTCAATGGAGCCTTCACCCCCGGACTGCACTACATCATACTTCACCTTGCGGAACTCCAGATACTCCCTTATCTGATTCCAACGCTTGAGTGAGTTGCTTACACCTGCACGCGGGACATATACTATTCCCCATCTTTCTTCATCGGTCATATCATCTGTCTCCCATTAGTTCAACAATACGGTCCACTTTCTTTTCCGTAGGCCATTCAAAAGGTATCCACTCTATTCTGATGCCACGGCGTTCCATACCGCGGAACCACGTCATTTGACGTTTGGCAAACTGATGTATCGCCACCTCCAGTTCCTGAAGCAGATACTTATATTCCAGCTGCCCTGTCACATACAGGGTAACATATTTGTATTCCAGTCCGTAATAGATAAGGTCATCGGCCGATATACCTCTGTCAAGCAGCCCCTTGACCTCATCAATCATACCCTCATTAAGACGTTTCTCCAAGCGGCTGCTGATAAGTTCACGCCTCGTGTCACGGCTGATGTCAACTCCAATGTTCAGGCTCTTCAAAGCAGGAAATCCGCCTGCCTCAACGGGAGTATTGCGGTAACACTCCTCTATCTCAATGGCCCGGATGGCACGCTTGCATGTATCGACATCGGTAGTGTTATGCAGAGTCTTGTACCCCTTGAGAATCTCTGTAAGTTCTGCAAGAGTCTTACCCTCCAGTGACTTGCGCAATTCCGGATTCTCAGGCACAGGTATCAGTCTGTATCCGCGCAGGACCGATTCAAGATAAAGTCCTGTTCCGCCGCACATTATGGGCTGGGAACCACGCTCCACAACGCTCCTGTATGCCTTAAGGAAATCACCCTGGAACTCATACACGTTGTATTTGCTTCCGGGCTGGGCAATATCAATAAGGTGATACGGTATGGTGTGACCGTTAATATTATAATCAGCCAGATCCTTGCCGGTACCTATATCCATACCACGATATACCTGACGGCTGTCAGCGCTCAGTATCTCACCGCCAATACGGTCGGCAAGAGCTACGGCCAGTTTGGTCTTGCCGCATGCCGTGGGGCCCAGTATGGTTATAAGGTCAAAATTCTGCATAGACAAGGCGAAGTTAAAAAAAAATCCCCGCATTTCTGCGAGGATTTCTTTATTAAGTAAGTATAGATTACTTGGTGATAACGCGAGCCATTTCGCAAACCTTGTTGCTGTAACCCCACTCGTTGTCATACCATGCGCAAACCTTAACGAAGGTAGGATCCAGCTGGATACCGGCCTTAACGTCAAAGATTGAGGTGTGAGAGTCGTTGCGGAAGTCAGTTGAAACAACAGCCTCGTCGGTGTAGCCAAGGATACCCTTGAGCTCGCCCTCTGAAGCCTCCTTCATAGCAGCGCAGATCTCATCGTATGTGCAGGGCTTCTCCAGCTCAGCAGTCAGGTCAACGAAAGATACATCTGAAGTGGGAACGCGGAGTGACATACCAGTCAGACGGCCGTTCAGAACGGGAAGAACCTTACCTACAGCCTTAGCAGCACCGGTTGAAGAAGGAATGATGTTCTCCAGGATGCCACGACCACCGCGCCAATCCTTCTTTGAAGGACCGTCAACAGTCTTCTGAGTAGCAGTAGCAGCGTGAACAGTAGTCATAAGACCACGCTTGATACCGAACTTGTCGTTCAGAACCTTGCTGATAGGAGCCAAGCAGTTGGTTGTGCAAGAAGCGTTAGAGATGATGGTCTGACCAGCATATGTCTTGTCGTTTACACCGTATACGAACATAGGAGTAGCATCCTTTGAAGGAGCAGACATGATTACCTTCTTGGCACCAGCCTTGATGTGAGCCTCAGCGAGCTCAGCGGTCAGGAAGAAACCAGTTGACTCAACAACAACGTCAACGCCCAGAGCACCCCATGTGATGTTTGCGGGATCCTTCTCAGCGAAAACCTGAATCTTGTTGCCGTCAACGATCATGTAGTTACCGTCAACCTTGATGTCGTGGTTGAACTGGCCATGAACTGAATCATACTTCAGCATGTAAGCCAGATAATCGGGATCCAGCAGATCATTGATACCTACGACCTGAATGTCGTTACCAAAGTTCTCAACAGCAGCACGGAAAACCATGCGACCGATACGGCCAAAACCGTTAATACCGAGTTTGATCATTTTGTTTGATTTAGGTTGTTATTATATCGAAAATTCTCTTTCTCCTTAAAAACGGCGCAAAATTAAGAAATTCTTTTTACTTTCGCGCAAAATTACGAAAGTAATAAGGTTAAAACAATTTAAGAATAACAAGGTAATAGAATATGGGCTTTTTCAAGAACATTTTCAGCAAAAAGAAAGACGAGGTTGAAAACGTCGGTGGAATGGAGGACTTCATGACTCTTATCCGCGTTTACCTGCAGGCCGAACTGGCAGGTAACCTTGGCATTACAAACATCAACATGCTACCTGATCTGGCCACTTTCAAGCGCGGCCTTAAGATCCAGACACAGGGCAACAAACTGGGTGTAGCCGAGAAGGCACGCTGCAAGAAGATGATGGGACAGATGTACGGCATATCTGACGGTTTCTTCAAGGAGATTGATTCATGCATACGCAAGAACTGCCGCACCGTGAATATGCTCCAGCCCTTCATGTTCCAGTTCCAGGGTTTCAGCTCTGACTTGATGATGCAGGTTGGCACCATACTTAAGTGGAAGTTCCGCGTACCCTCATTCATGCGTGGTGCCCTGCGTACCATGACCCAGGATGCAGTTCACAAGATCATGACCAGCAATACATGGAAGGATGAGGCCAGTTACAAGACCGTGTTCAGCATCCGTCAGTACCAGCAGCATCTGGGATTCTCCGAGGAATGGATGAGCGAATACGCCTTTAACACTCTTATCCTTGCCAAGAAGGAGCCCCGCAAGAAAGAGGATCTGGAAGCAGCCAGGGAAATGCTCAGAAACAGATAAAATTTTGATACCCGTCCGTTGGACGGATATCATTTTTAACTATATTTGTACTTCAAATACTGATAGTATAGTCACAGTATGACTGAAGACGATTCAAGACTGATTGAACAGTTCCAGGGCAAAATCCGCAAACTGGCTGATCTCTATGATACGGTCAAAAGCACCAATGCCGAGCTGCAAAGCCGTATTGAGGCCAAAGATGAGGAAATAAATCAGCTTAAGGAACAGCTCAACGCTCTTAAGGAGTCATATCAGTATCTTAAACGGTCTAAAGTTCTTGAAGTTTCGGGTCACGATATAGATGACACCAAACGTAGAGTATCAGGACTGGTGCGTGAGATAGACCATTGCATTAAACTATTGAATGTTTGACAGGCATGGCAGAGGCAATGGATGATTTGTTTGAAATAAAACTGATGGTGGGCGGAACGTACTATCCGCTGACGATTCACCGCAAGGATGAACGTCTGTATCGTGAAGCCGCCAGACGTATCAACGATAAGCTCAACAGGTACCGCAACCGTTACCCGCAGTTGAGCGAGGAGAAATACTACGTGATGGCCGCTGTTCACATTGCAATGGTGAACGTCATGTTGGAGGACTTCAATGATACGGCTCCCTATAAGGACAAGATACTGCAGATGGACAAGGAACTTGACTCCATACTGGGTATCGGTGCAGAATCCGGAGCAGAATAGTTTCCCTTACAAATCAGGCAAATTAAGCGCACTTTCCTGTCAGAAGGATGGTCTCCCAATCCTTCCGTAGCAGGTCAGTGCGTATTATATATACACATAAAGGGAGATAGAGTATGTTATACATCATTTCAGGAATTGTTGGACTGTTACTGGGCGGCATTGCAGCCTACATCCTTTCCAACAGCAGATTAAATAAGAAAGTCCAGCAGCGTCTGGAAGAGGCAGAGAATCAGGCGGAAGCCATCAAGCGTGACAAGCTGCTTGAAGTAAAGGAGAAATTCCTCAATAAAAAGGCAGAACTTGAAAAAGAGGTTCAGCAGCGCGACCAGAAACTCCAGCAGAATGAAAACCGTCTGCGTCAGAAAGAGATGCAGCTCAACCAGCGCCAGGGTGACCTGCAGCGCAAGCATCAGGAGGCCGATGCTGTAAGAGAGAACCTGGAGGCCCAGATGTCAGTTATTGAAGGCAAAAAAGAGGAGCTTGAAAAACTCCAGATGCAGGAGCGTGAAAAGCTTGAGGTTATAAGCGGTTTGTCAGCCGAGGAGGCTAAGAACCGCCTGGTAGAATCACTCAAGGAGGAGGCCAAAACCGAGGCTGCATCATATATCAACGAGATTATGGATGATGCCAAGATGACCGCCAGCAAGGAGGCCAAGAAGATTGTCATCCAGACCATACAGCGCATCGGTACCGAGACCGCCATTGAGAACTCGGTAACCGTATTCCACATTGAGAACGATGAGATGAAGGGCCGTATCATAGGCCGTGAGGGACGTAACATCCGCGCTATCGAGGCCGCATGCGGTGTTGAGATTGTGGTTGATGACACCCCTGAAGCCATCGTTATTTCAGCCTTTGATCCCGTCCGCCGTGAGATTGCACGTCTGGCTCTGCATCAGCTGGTAGCCGACGGCCGTATCCACCCCGCCCGTATTGAGGAGGTTGTAGCCAAGGTACAGAAGCAGGTTGAGGATGAGATTATCGAGACCGGTAAGCGTACCACCATTGACCTGGGTATCCATGGTCTGCATCCTGAGCTTATACGACTTATCGGTAAGATGAAATACCGTTCATCATACGGTCAGAACCTGTTGCAGCACGCACGTGAGACTGCAAACCTTTGCGCCGTCATGGCTGCCGAGCTTGGTCTCAACCCCAAGAAAGCCAAACGCGCCGGCTTGCTTCACGATATAGGTAAGGTACCTGATGAGGAGACCGAGATGGCACATGCCGAGTATGGTATGCACCTGGCCGAGAAGTACAAGGAAAAACCCGATATCTGCAACGCCATCGGTGCACACCATGAGGAGTGTGAGATGACCAGCCTCATTGCACCTATCGTACAGATTTGTGACGCCATATCCGGTGCCCGTCCCGGTGCCCGCCGTGAGATTGTAGAGGCCTACATCAAGCGTCTTAACGACCTTGAAAAGATTGCCCTCTCCTATCCCGGAGTAACCAAGACCTACGCCATCCAGGCAGGTCGTGAGCTTCGCGTCATAGTAGGTGCCGATAAGATTGACGACAAGCAGACCGAGCAGCTCTCATCGGAGATAGCACAGAAGATCCAGAATGAGATGACCTACCCCGGTCAGGTCAAGATTACCGTTATCCGCGAGACACGCGCCGTAAACTACGCACGTTAATACAGTTACATGAATAGCAGGAGTTTATACAAGCTGCTGCTAACTGCCATAGCAGCATTATCCTTTACAGACATAAAGGCCGGCTCATCCAGTGAGTCGGCTTTAGTCATTAATGAGATAATGCCTGCCAACATAGACATGTTCCTGGATCCGTCATACAACTACGGAAACTGGATAGAGATATACAATCCCGGAAACGCCGATGTTGACATCAGCGGCTGGTATCTCAGCAATGACACTCTCAATAACAGGCAGTGCCCTTTAGGTTCATCATCACGTATAGTCAAAGCCGGAGGGTTCCTTACGCTGTGGATGGACCATTATGACGACTACTGCCAGCAACAGATTGAGTTTTTTGACTTTAAATATGACAACTGCACCGTAATCCTGTCTGACAGAAACGGCAACACGATAAGCCGTGTTGACTACAAGACCATCCCCGCCCGCATATCATATGCCCGAAAAACCGACGGGGCCCTTGAATGGGGTCTGACAGGCACTCCCACTCCAGGCAAGAGCAACAACGGATCAGAGTTTGCCGCAAATCAGATTCCGGCACCTGTGGTAAGCGTTGACTCCAAACTGTTCACACAGCAGTTTTATTTCAATGTAACCATACCGGACGGAGCAACCCTCTACTATACCAAAGACGGCTCAACCCCAACGCTCCAAAATCCCAATGCCAAGACCAGCAACGGATCACATACGGTAAGCGAAACCAGTATTTACCGTTTCCGCCTGTACAAGGAGGGTATGCTGCCCAGCCCTGTGACAACACGCAGTTACATATGCACCGGAAACAGCTACGGCATACCGGTAGTATCGGTTGTTACAGCCCGTGACAACCTGTACGGCACCGAATACGGTATATGGGCCAAGGGACCACACGGCAAGTCCGGAAACGGCCAGTCTGACCTGTGCAACTGGAACCGCGACTGGGACCGCCCGGTAAACATTGAAGTAATTGACGCGACAGGCAGAATGGTAATAAACCAGGAGGCGGAGATAACCCCCTCCGGCAGGTACAGCCGCGCCTTTGAGCCGCGTCCTTTCAAGGTCAAGGCCAAGAAGAGATACGGCTATGACAACTATTTTGCCTTTACACCCTTCAGCGACAAGCCCTACAACAAGTACCAGAGTTTCAAGATGAGAGGAGGAGGCAACAATTTTACTGCCCGACTCAAGGATGCCGCGTTACAGCAGATTATAATCCGCTCCGGACTCAATGCCGACTGTCAGTCATACCAGCCGGTACACCACTATATTAACGGTGAATACAAAGGAGTCATCAACATACGTGAGCCCAACAACAAGGACTTTGCATACTCTAACTACGGATTTGAAGACGATGAGGTGGACTGCTTCAAGCTTGACCACAACAACGGCAGCGGCGGACTGACGCTTACTGAAGGCAGCCGCGTTCAGCTGGATGAATGGGTAAGACTGTCTGCCAGTGCCTACAAAGAGGAATCATACCGTCGCATATGCCAGATTGTAGATATTGATGAGTTTGTCAATTACATGGCCATAGAGTTCTTCCTGGCCAATCAGGACTGGCCCAGAAACAACATAAAAGCATTCAAGCACAATACTGACGGACGCTACCGTTTTGTAGTATTTGATCTGGACCACTCATTCGGATCAGTGAACCAGGAGACTGACATAAACCCCTTTACATTCTTTGATTCCGAGGAGTACTATACCGATGCCGATAATGACGCCATGTACAAATCGGCCATGGTCACCATTTTCCACGGTATGCTCCGCAACAGCACCTTCCGCAAGAAATTCATTGACAGTTTCTGCATAGTGGCCGGTTCCGTTTTTGACCCGAGCCGTGTAAACAGCATTGTCAATGAACTGGCAGCAGTTGCCTCCAGAGAGATGGCATTCAACAATGAATCCCCTATGAACGATGCCAACCTCATAACCCAGACCATCACATCTGATTATCGCCTAAAAAGAACCAACCAGCTTGCTGCATGGTCATGGGCAAGTCTGGACAAAAACACAAAAGCATTCAGAACAGTCAAAACCGATTTGCCGCAAGCCGTACTCACGCTTAACGGTCAGCCCATACCCACAGGCCAGTTTAACGGTTACGTCTTTATGCCGGCCAAAGTCACGGCACAAGCACCCGTGGGCTACACATTCATAGGCTGGAAAGACAACACAGGCAACATAGTGTCAACAGAAAGAGAGTTTGACTTAAGCCAAAGCTACTCCACACTGACCGCCAGTTTTACAACTGATTCACGCATCAAACGTCCCGTCAGAATAAATGAGATAAGCGCCGACAATGGTGTCTTTATAAATGACTCATTCAAAAGACATGACTGGATAGAGCTTTACAATACCACACAGGCCAGTATCAACATTGGCGGAATGTACCTGTCCGATGATCTTAAGCAACCATACAAATACCAGATACCCAGCACAGTAATTCCGGCCGGCGGTTATCTGATTATATGGTGTGACAAGGATGACGGAAGCCAGCTACACGCTCCGTTCAAACTCAAGAATGAAGACGGGAGTCTGGTTGTCCTTACAGCCGATGACTGGGCCGACACGCTAATCTACAATAAGCACAGCAAGTTCCAGAGCGTAGGCCTGTACCCGGACGCAGGCAACCGCTCATTTGTGATGAACCTTCCAAGTATAGGAAAAAAGAACAAACTGAGCGGCTATGATAACATGGACCGCGATTGGATAACAGGAATCAGGACATCGGCCAAATCATCTAAGGATGACACAATATACAATCTGCTCGGAATACCGGTCAGCAACATGGAAGCAGGGCATCTGTACATCAGCAACGGACGGATGTTCTATTATCACCCCTGATTTCCGCAAGCCTCAATGAAAGCCACTTCAAAAAGCTCCCTAAGGAGGGTTTTGTCATGTATGATATCACGCAGACAGGCCAGTCCATCTGCATTGTGTGACTCCGGAATCCACAGTTTAAGGTATCCGCCCTCATCATATTTCTGGGCCATATGCTCACACAAGCGCATCCAATGCCCCTCTTTGTCAAGCTCCGGATAGTGCTTAAAGCCATATTGCACGGTACGCAGTATTATGCTCTCCGGAATAATCTGACGGTCAGCCTCTGCAATTATCTTTCCGTATATTGTCCGCGGCTCGTGGTCCGATGAAGCACGATGATCCTCGGCCGCCTGCGCAATAGTCTCAATCTGCTCACAAGTAAACCAGCGGAGCAGTTCCCTATCCTCACGTATAATTCTCCCCGACTCCATATGATGGGTCTTGCGATCCACACTCAAACCGGTATCATGATAAGCCGCAGCCGTATAGACCATATCCTCATCAACATCATAGAACCCAGCCAGACGCAAAGCCTCCTCAATGACCGCATAGGCATGCTCCCGCCCGTGACCCGCATCAAACCCGTCATACATGGAAATAATCCGCTCCTCAATATACTCTCTGAGCTCTTTATTCATAAACTGTTAATTGCGTTCCCAAAAATAATCAATCTTTTCCTATCTTTGCAGCAGGAATAGCGATTCCTGTACATATTCACCTGGGGCTGTCTGGCTTTGACAGCGGGCAGGAATGGTATGTAAGCAGGCAGTGCTCTGTCGGTCTGCACTATAAAAAGACAGTCAACAATTATCTGGCAACACAAACTTTGCTCTTGCTGCTTGATCGAAGTACAGTAGATCTGCTTAATCACGGCACAAGGTGCTGTGACAAGACATCACCCGGAAGCTCTTGCTCCGAAGCTCGTCGATACGGTGGTGCAGTCAAATCGGGGATAGTTCCTTTTGGCTTCGCATTAGGGATGAAATATTAGAAGATAAGGTCATGGCCCGGTGGCTCTATCCAAGTCATGGCTCGAAAACTTAAGTAGAGATAAGCCTGTAGAAAGCATATGGTTTCCCCGTTTGGACGAGGGTTCGACTCCCTCCAGCTCCACATGCAAAAAAGACCACCTAAAGGCGGTCTTTCTTGTATGTGGAGCATGTGACATTTTTTTTATTTCGCTAACGCGAAAGCGCTCCTTTCCGTCGCTTGGCGGCCTCCGGCCGCTCTCACCCTCCGGGTTCGCCCCAATACGTTTGAACCTGCGTTTTTACATCGGTACCTATTCGGTACCAAAATTACTGCTTCACAGACAGATCCATGCCATTCTGTGAGAGGTAGAACATATACAGGATCACGTCCTTGTCACCGCGGTTCTCACCGTGATGGACAGTACCTACCATCTCCACAACGGGCTCACCCTCATGCACCACCTTCTCCAAGCCTTCTTCGCTGATAATAGTCAGTTCGCCCTGTACCAGGATACCAAAGTTCATCACAGGGTGATAGTGAATACCTAACTTCTGCCCTGCGGGAATCTCATACTTAATCCCCACTATTTCGGGTTTACCCTGCAGGTAATCCGGCAGTTCAACACCGTCCCAGCTCTGGCTGGTGCGTATCAGTTCGGTACTCTGCACCTGCGGTGTGGCGTCAGCCTCATGAGCCTTAGCATCATTGCAGGAGTTCAGTGACAAAAATACTATAGCCGTGCCGCAAATCAGGGTGGCGGCAAGCACCCATTGAAAAGTCCTCTTCATTGTTTCTTTATTTATTACTGAATTACTAATAACTATATTCCATGTATCATTTTTGATTTACACAAATATGTGAAAAAATCTTTATTATGCATTATACAAAACGTCAATAACAAAAGATTTTGCAGATTTTGAAAGAGAATTTGCAGATTTTGAGAGTTTGACACAAAAGGAGGGCCGCCAAGCTCACGGAGTGAGCGCGTTTACGGAGTAAACTAAAACAAGGTCAGGGTTTCTAACCCAAACTAAAACAAAAAAAAGGCCGCCGTTAGGGCGACCTTTTTTTTGTTTTAGTTTGGATTAGAATCCGCCGAAGCCACCGAACTGGCTCATATCGAACTCCTCAACCTTAACACCGGCGGGAACCTCGAACATTGAAGCGGGAACATCCTTCTCCTCGAACTTCTTGCAGGTAGCACCGAAAGTACCGAAGTCTGAGCTCATCTCATTCTTGAGCTGGATGCCTTTGTAGATCCATACAGTCTGCTCCTGGGGACCCTGGAAACCCTCAGTGGTCATAGAGTACTTGGTGCACTCCTTACCGGCGATAGTCTCCTTACCGAGTTCCTTGATATTGTTCTGCTTCTTAACCTCATCAGTCAGCTTGTTCCAGTTGATCTGGGCACCGCCACCGAATCCCATGCCACCGAATGAAGGCATCTTGGTTGCAGTTTTGGCCTCATCGTTGATCTGAATCTGTGAGCCGTCCTTATCGGTAATAGTGCGGGTCTTACCCTCAGCACCCATACCCATCATGCCACCACCTTCGCGAACCTGAGCGGTCTTGAGACCGTAGTTGTCAAAATAGTACTCGGTGATCATTTCATTTCCCATCATATCCATAGACATGGTGTAAACACCTGACTTAACTCCGTAAGGAGCATCAGCGGGAGCCTGGGCGTTAGCCAGAGAAACTACTGCCATGAGGGCAGCTGCTAAAAACATCTTTTTCATTTTGTTTTGTTAGTTATAAATTAATAATAAGGTGAATTTTACAAATTCATTCTATTATCATATATAACGTCAAAATGAAAGTTAAATAGGACAATAAAAAATTTTGATTTTTTTTCGGGACTTCAGTCAAGTTCCACCTCAACCTCTTCCAGATCATCCATATCAAGGTCATCATCCTCCGGAAGGTCATCAAAGTCAAACTCAAAATCCGCACCGGCAGCAACCAGTTCATTACGCAATTCACCGGCATCCTTGGAACGATGGACAATATGCTCGGTCTTCCAGGTGGAATCCAGCTTGTTGCTTTCACTGTTAAGTTCTTTCCACAGGATATCCTTGAGTTGCTGCAATCCCAGTCCGCTTACGCCCGATATGAACACATGCGGTATGTCAGTGGGCAGATTGGGCTCCAGCATGGATATAAGTTCCTCATCTATCAGATCACATTTGGTTATGGCCAGAACACGCTCTTTGTCAAGCATCTCGGGATTGAACTGAGCCAATTCGTTGAGCAGGATCTGATACTCGCGTACTATGTCGTCCGTATCGGCGGGAACCATAAAGAGCAGGAGTGAGTTTCGCTCTATATGACGCAGGAAACGCAGTCCAAGTCCCTTACCCTCGCTGGCACCTTCTATAATACCAGGTATGTCTGCCATTACGAATGACTTGCCCTCACGGTACGATACGATACCCAGATTGGGTTCAAGCGTAGTGAACGGATAGTTGGCTATCTTGGGCTTAGCAGCCGATATGGCTGACAGCAGGGTCGATTTGCCGGCATTGGGGAATCCCACCAGACCTACATCGGCCAGCAGTTTGAGCTCAAGCACAACCATAAGTTCCTGTGCAGGCTCACCCGGCTGTGCAAAACGCGGAGCCTGACGTGTGGCTGTGCGGAAATGCCAGTTTCCCAGACCGCCCCGGCCGCCTTTGAGCAGTACTATCTCCTGACCGTCATCGGTGATATCACACAGATACTCACCTGTCTCGGCATCATAGGCTACGGTACCGCAGGGCACCTCTATGATTACGTCCTTACCATCCTTACCAAAACACTTGTTGCTGCCGCCGTTTCCGCCGTTTTCAGCAAAGGCATGACGCTCATAGCGCAGGTGCAGCAGTGTCCAGTAGTTGCGGTTACCCTTTAGTATTACGCTGCCGCCCTTACCGCCGTCACCTCCGTCGGGACCGCCGTTGGGAATGTATTTGTCATGACGCAGATGCGCCGATCCACGGCCACCCTTGCCTGACCTGCAAAATATCTTTACGTAGTCAACAAAATTAGATTCTGCCATATATACAAATGCAAAGTGGAATCAGATTGACTCCACCTTCTCTATGATTTCCTGTATCATCAGATCCTTGTCACCCTTAAAGGTAAACTCGGAGAGCACCCCCTCCTGACGGAACCACTCAATGAGCGGATGGGTCTGCGAGTAATACACGTTAAAGCGGTTCTTGATGGTCTGTTCGTTGTCATCGGAACGGCCCTCTATCTTGGCTCTGTTGAGCAGGCGCTCCATAAGGATATCCTCACTCACAATAAGGTTCAGCGTGACCGATATCTTCTCTCCGCGGGCGGCAAGCATATCCTTCAAGGCCTTAGCCTGCACTATAGTGCGCGGAAAACCGTCAAATATCACGCCGGGACCCTGGCGCATGGTGTCATACACATCGGCCAGCATATCTATGATAAGGTCATCGGGGATGAGCTGACCGTTCTCAATATATTTCTCGGCTATACGGCCCAGCTGTGTGCCTTCACGTATCTCGGCACGAAGCACGTCACCGGTAGAGATGTGACTGTATCCGAACTTCTCAACCAGTGCAGCGCTGTAGGTACCCTTGCCTGAGCCGGGAGCGCCAAATATTACGATGTTGTCCATTTAAAAAGCAGTTGTTACTTTACAATCTTATAAATATCACGCAGGTTTCTTCCAAAACCGTCATAGTCCAGTCCGTATCCCACAATGAAACCGTTGGGAATGTTCATGGCCAGATACTTTATGTCAATATCCACCTTAAGCTTGTCCGGCTTGCAAAGCAGGGCGCATACGGCTACAGATGCGGCGTTCTTATCGGCAAGAGACTGCATGACGTCACGCATTGTATAGCCTGTATCCACTATATCCTCAACAATGATCACGTCACGGCCCTCAATTGACTCATTGAGTCCCATAAGCTCCTTTACCTTACCTGTTGTATCAGTTCCCTGGTATGAAGCCACCTTAACGAATGTCACATTGCAAGGTATAGTAACGTTCCTAAGGATATCGGCTGCAAACATGAACGCTCCGTTCAGAATGCACAGAAACAACGGGGTCTTGCCTTCATAGTCCCTGCTTATTTCCTTGCCTACTCTTTTGACCTCCTTGAGAATAGCCTCCTCTTTAAGGAACGGCACGAACAATTTGTCCTTAACCTGAATTGTATCCATATACGTTTAAAAAAGTAAGCAAAAGTAAGCAAAAAAAGGCGGTAAAACCGGACAAAAAACCAATTTTATGCCACACGCTCCAAAGATTGTCCCATTTTTAACAAAATAAGCGTACATTTGCCAAGTACAATTGCCAAATGACAGACCAGGCGTACATAGATGAAACCAGGCGGATGCTTGGAGGATTGCTTCCCTCGGATAGCATACGGACCGTCAGCCAGGACTACATAAAGAGCCTGCTCAAACCGCGCAGCCACAATGCGCACAAAGGTTGCTTCGGACACGCTCTGCTGTATGCCGGCAGTTACGGTATGGCCGGTGCATCCGTACTGTCAGCCAAAGCATGCATGCGATCAGGCGTAGGACTGCTCACGGTATGCGCCCCGCCCGCCAACAATGACATTCTCCAGATATCGGTCCCCGAGGCCATGGTCATACATACCGATGACATGTACGCCACATCTGATCTGAGCCGATACACGGCCATCGGTGCCGGACCGGGATTAGGCAAGAGCGAATCACAGACCGCACTTTTAGACAAACTGCTCAAGAATGCGTCATGTCCAATGGTGCTTGACGCCGATGCGCTGAACATAATATCACAGAACGGCTATCTGCTTGATTACGTACCCGCAGGCTCGGTAATCACGCCCCACCCCGGTGAACTGGCACGTCTTACAGGCAAGACCGATGACCGGACACAGATGCTTGCAAAAGCCATTGAACTGTCACGCGGTACCGGCATAACCGTGGTAGTCAAGGGAGCGCCGACAGTAACCGTGCTGCCGGATGGCACAACGCTCATAAATACTACCGGCAATGACGGCATGGCCACAGGCGGATCCGGTGATGTTCTGACAGGAATAGTACTGGCTCTGCTGGCTCAGGGATACAGTGCTGCTGACGCAGCAACAGTTGCAGTTTACATACACGGATACGCCGGCGATGCAGCAGCCACGGCACTCAGCCGCACTGCCATGACATCGGCCGATATAATAAACAGCCTTCCGCAGGCATGGCTAAAAATGGAACAACTATGAAAAAGAATATTGTCACATCTGCCCTACTGCTGAGCATGTCCATAGGCTTTTCACCTTTGGCTGCGCAGGGGACATCAGCCCCCTACACTCCGGGAATAACGCAGGATGCCATATCATACTGGCTCCCCAAGACACAACTCACCATAACAGTGACCACGCGCAAGAGCACATTCAAGCCGGGCGAGTTCTCACGCTATGCCGAGCGTTACCTGCGCATGAGCGGCGTCAGGGACAAGGCCCAAGAGGTTTGGGAGATAACCGGCGTTGAGATATCATCGGCCGGCATACCGGACAAGGACCAGCTCTACACCCTGACCTTTCCGTCCAAAGGGCCCAGACCGGCTTTTGAACTGACCGACCAGGGTATCATATCGGCCGTAAACACACGTACACAGAAAGAGAACGCGGGCAACACCCTCAAGACCGCTCCCGCCCAACCCGCCGCCAGGAAGGTCAATCCGCAGGATTACATGACTGAGGAGATTCTCATTGCCGGTTCCAGCAGCAAAATGGCCGAGCTGGTGGCCAAGGAGATTTACAACATACGTGAGAGCCGCAATGCCATAACACGCGGTCAGGCCGATTACGTGCCTAAGGACGGAGAGTCACTCAGGTTCATGCTGGAGTCACTCACCGAGCAGGAAAATGCCCTGCTGTCACTTTTCAGCGGCACCGAGGAGACCCAGGAACAGACCTTCAGCATCAACGTGGTGCCTGATGCCCCCACCGCCAAACAGCTTCTTTTCAGGTTCTCCGCCAAATTGGGTGTCCTGCCTATAGACAATCTGGCCGGAGAGCCCGTATGGATTGACATAACTGACCGCAAGGTAATGGACAGCTACTCCAACCCCACAGGAAAAGCTCCCAAGGCAACAACAGCCAAGAGCACATCGCAGTTCCTCTATTACCGCATTCCGGGCAGGGCAACAGTCAAGGTATATAACAACCGCCTGAGCCTGACCGAGCAGGAGATGCAGATAGCACAGTTTGGCAGCGTTGAAGTTGTATCGTCAACAGTCATGGGCAAGAATGCCGATGCCAAGATAACATTTGACACTACCACAGGCGCTGTGCTTACCATTGAGTAAACCCCATTACATATAAAAGATCCGGGCGGCCCCAAACGGAACCGCCCGGATTTTTTTCAATTGTCCACGCCCTACAACAGCGCGTATCTGACAATGAACAGGACTGCCAGAATCCACATCATAATGTTGATCTTCTTGAACTTGCCGGTAATGGCGTTCAATACAACATATGATATCATTCCCATCATAATACCATCTGATATGCTGTATGCCAGAGGCATCATAATCATGCAGATATAAGCGGGAATACTCTCTGAGAAGTCATTGAAATCAACATCCAGTATTGATGTCATCATCATGCAACCTACCAGGATAAGGGCAGGCGCTGTTGCTGCTGACGGTATTGCGGTGAACAGCGGAGCAAAGAACAGCGATATGGCAAAGCATACTGCAACGGTGAATGATGTCAGACCGGTACGACCGCCCTCGGCAACACCTGATGCACTCTCCACGTAAGTGGTAGTGGTGCTGGTTCCAAAGATAGCGCCAAAGACAGTTGCTACGGCATCGGCCATAAGAACCTTCTTTACACCGGGAATAGTACCGTCTGGGTTCATGACATTGGCCTTCTTTGATACACCGATAACGGTACCGATGGTATCAAACATATCGATAAAGAGGAATGTGAATACCACAATGAGCATATCCTTGGACAGTACATTGTGCCATTCAAACTTCCAGAATATCTTGTCAATGGGCGGAACCTTGTCAACAACGCCGGTAAATACGGTGAGGGGCTGCATCATAGTTGTTCCGTCTTCCATAGGAACTTCATGCTGGAAGAAGAGACCCAGGACTGCAGTTACGATAATACCGATAAGCATTGCACCGCGAACCTTCATTATCATCATAACAGAAGTAATGACAAGGCCTATCAGAGCCAGTGCAGCCGGACCGTGCATAATGTCGCCCAGGGCGACAACTGTACCGCCGCCACCTACAACAATCTCTGCGTTATAAAGGCCTATGAAAGCAATGAACAGACCTATACCGGCTGATACAGCGCTCTTCATAGCCTTTGGGATGGCATTGATGATGGCCTCACGGACATTGGTTACAGTAAGAAGCACAAAAATGACACCTTCTATCAACACTGCAGTCAATGCAAACTGCCAACTGTATCCCAAAGTCAGACATACGGTATATACAAAGAAAGCGTTAAGGCCAAGGCCGGGAGCCAGGGCATAAGGTTTCTTTGCATAGAAAGCCATGAACAGCGTACCCACAATGGCAGCCAGAGCTGTGGCCGTAAATACGGCAGTCTTAGGCATGCCCATGAACTCTATTGTACCGAAAATATTCGGGTTGACAGCCAGGATATAAGCCATTGTCAGGAATGTGGTGATTCCTGCAACAATCTCAGTCCTTACACTGTGTTTCTGGGGATCAAAACCTAATATCTTAAGAAACGACATAATAATCAGAAGTTTATCTTAAACCCTTATGTCAGAATCAGAAGTTCCACTTTACACCAAGGCAAGGATTGCATACAAAACCCTTGTCACGGAAATTGCAGCTCATCTCAATCTCACCGCCTACATTGAAGTTGGGGCAGTTAAAGAACTTGCCTGCGTTGTACCAGATCTGAGGCTCAGTCAGGAACTGGAATTTGGTAGCACCATCAGCCCAAGCTTTCTTCTCGCCCCAGAAATCAGCAAAACCTGAGAACCTGAGTCCCTCTACGCCAAAGATATCCTGCATACCCCAAACAGCACTCAGCTGAATAGGAAGATCAGATGCATTGTCGTATGAGAAGTTCTTGTACATTGCGTACAGGGTAAGTGTATTTGAGAAATCAGTGTTGTGCAGGAAATACTCGGCACCAAACAGCCAGCTGCGGAATCCGGGACCAGCCTGGAACTCTACATGTGCACTCAGGGCACCAAGGCTTGACTCCTGCCAGAAGTTCAGGGCACGCTCAATCTCCATATAAGTAAAGGTTTCACCACGGACACCTGCATCATACTGATTCTTATTGGTATAGTCATAATCAACAAAGAAGAATGTGTTACCCCAATCATCAGCCTTGAACATTTCAAGAGTTGTGGTAACGTTCTTGCGGTCCTTACCCAGATCATAGAACACCTGTAAGTTTGTCTGTGCAAATGCACCTACTGCGAGCAGGCTGAAACCTGCAAAAGCAACTAATTTTTTCATTTCGTTCTAAATTTAAGTTGATAAAACAATATGATTATAAGTTATTTGTCTGTTTTGTTTACCTCAGCATCTGATCCTGAACGCTTGCCGCTTGCATACTCGTCAAGCGACATATTAAAATCCTTGCCGGGAAGTACAGCGTTAAGGATGATACCAACCAGAGCGGCTATTGCCAGACCTGACAATGAGATCTTGCCGAAAGAAATACTGCCCGGACCGGCACTGATACCGATGGCAAGTACCAGGATAAGGGCTGCAATAAGCACGTTGCGGTTATTGGTAAAGTCAACCTTGTTCTCAACCAGGTTGCGTACACCTACAGCCGATATCATTCCGTACAGAACCAGTGACACACCGCCTACAGTTGCTACAGGCATTGCATAGATAACCTGTGCAAACTTGGGACAGAATGAGAATATGATGGCCAATACGGCGGCAATGCGTACAACCTTGGGATCAAACACCTTGGTCAGGTTAAGTACACCTGTATTCTCACCGTAAGTGGTGTTTGCAGGAGCACCGAACATGGCAGCCAGAGCGGTGGCACAGCCGTCACCCATAAGAGTGCGGTGCAGACCGGGATCACCTATGTAGTTACGGCCGCAGGTTGATGAGATGGCGCAAATATCACCAATGTGCTCAATCATTGTAGCGAATGCAATAGGAACGATTGCAAAAATGGCAGTTGTAATGAATGACCAGTTGGGGTTGCTGAACACTGAGAGAGCGGTATTGTTCCACTGAACGGGCAGACCGAACCATGCAGCCTCCTTAACAGCCGTGAAGTCAACCTGACCAAAGCAGGCAGCAACAATATATGAACCTATAACACCCAGGATAATAGGGATGATCTTGACCATACCCTTTCCGAATATGTTACATATCACAATGATGGCAATGGCCAGAAGTGCAATCCACCAGTTGTTCATGCAGCTGTTTACAGCACTTGAAGAGAGGATCAGACCTATTGATATGATGATAGGACCTGTTACCACAGGCGGAAAGAAACGCATGGTACGCTGAACGCCGCAAATCTTGATGATTGCAGCCAGCACAAAGTAAAGCAAACCGGCACAGAACACGCCGATGCATGCATACGTAAGTGAAACGGGCTGATAAGAGAGGATATAAGCCTCTTTCTCACCCTCAGCCATAGCATCAAACACTGCCTGATTGAATGCAGGATCCAGGAACTGCGGGCCCAAGGCTGTCACAGCGGCGTAACCTCCCAGGAAAGCAAAAGACGAGCCCAGGAATGCGGGAACCTTTCTCTTAGTAAGGAAATGGAAAATCAAAGTTCCAACGCCTGCAAAGAGCAGGGTTGCCGACACTGAAAGACCGGTAATAAGTGGTACAAGTACCGTAGCACCGAACATGGCAAACATATGCTGGAAGCCAAGCACCAGCATCTTTCCCTTACCAAGGGACGCGGCATCATAGATGCCATTCTGTTTTAATTCCATGATTTTTAACTGTTTTAGTTACGATTTGTTGATGAATATTACTTCGTGTTAGCAAAAATAATTTTGACATGTTTTATGAAAAAGAAAATAGGTCGCTAATTTTAGAATTGTTGATAACTTTCATACTGCGGTTGAAAACCTTAAGCCACCCAAGAATGCAAAAACGTTATTCCGGTTTTTGATTTTTATGACTACTTTTGCTTGTCCATTATTCCATACTGATGCAGATACATTTCCAGATAGAATACCTGACACGATGGGGTGAGAATCTTTTTCTCTGCCTCAACATGCCCGACGGCTCCGTTTTGTGCATTGACATGTACAACAACGGTCAGGGCACATGGTTTGCCGACTATGAGTTTGATGATGACGAGATAGCGGTTACAGACATCACCTACTGCTATATGGTCCAGACCGACGGCAACATAACCCGCCGTGAGGAGGGCTCGCTCCACTCCATACCCTACACAAAAGCCAGGCGCCTTGTCCTGTCAGACCGATGGAAAGAGATGGGCGGACAGAGCATTGAGCAGCGTACCGTTGCGCTTCCCTATGTCCATCATAACAACCGTCCACGCTGGAAGGGCGCCGGCACAGCCATACCCGTATTTTCACTGCGCTCAGAGAGGGACTTTGGCATAGGACAGTTTACAGACCTCAAGTTGCTTGTTGATTGGGCATCGGCCACCGGCCAGAGCGTCATCCAGACGCTTCCGGTCAATGACACCACCATGACCGGAACATGGCGTGACTCCTACCCCTACAGCGCCAACTCATCATTTGCGCTCAATCCCATCTATATAGATCTGGAACTGGTTGGCAAGCTTGATGACAAGGCTTTCCTCAAGCAGGCAGAGAAACAGCGCAAGCAGCTCAATGCGCTACCACAGGTTGACTATGAGCAGGTTTTTAGGCTCAAGACAGATTACCTGGACCGCCTTTATGCACAGTTGGGCGAACAGTGTCTCAAGAGCCGCGAGTTCCAAAGGTTTTTCAGCGCCAACCGCACCTGGCTTGAGCCCTATGCACTATACTGCTATCTGCGCGACAAGTACGGCACGGCCAATTTCCGCCAGTGGAAAGAGGTGGAATACACCCCCGCCCTGCTTGACAAATACTGCACTCCCGGCAACGAGCGTTATCAGGAGATATGCAAGCACTATTTCATACAGTTCCATCTTGACAAGCAGCTATCGGAAGTAAAGAAATATGCCAACCGCAAGGGCATCCTGCTAAAGGGAGACATACCCATTGGAGTGAACCGTGACAGTGCCGATGTCTGGATACACCCCGAGCTGTTCCACACCGACTGTCAGGCCGGTGCCCCGCCCGATGCCTTTGCCATTGACGGCCAGCGCTGGTGTATGCCCACATATAACTGGGATAACATGGCCCGTGACGGCTACGCCTGGTTTGTGGCCCGTTTCCGCAAGATGGCTGACTACTTTGACGCCTACCGCATAGACCACCTGTTAGGATTTTTCCGCATATGGGAGGTGCCTTTAAAGTATAACAGCGGCCTCATGGGACGCTTCAATCCCGCTCTCACATACACTCCGAAGGAGATGTGGGACAAGGGATTCCCCTTCAACCCCGCCCTGCATGCCACAGCGCCGGACGGAACCCCTGAAACCAACGTGCTGTTCCTGGAGGACACACACCGTCCCGGCACATATCACCCGCGCATCAACGCCTTTGACACCGATATGTTCAGGCAACTGCCGGAGAATGAGCAGGAGGCTTTCCGCCGTCTGCATGATGATTTCTTTTACAGCCGCAACAACAGGTTCTGGAGCGATGTGGCCATGACCAAACTGCCCGCACTGATTGAAGCCACTGATATGCTTGTGTGCGGCGAAGACCTGGGCATGATTCCCGCCTGCGTTCCGGAAGTGATGGACCGCCTGCGCATCCTTGCACTTGAGGTGCAGCGCATGCCCAAGAACATGGGTGTGAGCGTATCGGACCCCGCCACCTACCCCTACATGTCAGTCTGCACCACATCCACGCATGATATGAGCGTGCTGCGCACCTGGATAGAGGATGAGATGGAGCCCAACCAGGTGATATCGGCCCGCAAAGCCACCACAGCCGCCTGCACCAGCGTCATATCGGCACACCTTGCATCACCCTCCATCCTGGCCATATTCCCCCTGCAGGACTGGCTCTCCATCAGCTCGTCACTGCGCTTCAAGGACCCCTCCGCCGAACGTATCAACGTACCGGCCGATCCCAACAACTACTGGCGCTACCGTATGCACCTGACCCTGGAAAAGCTCCTTACCGCCCGCAAGTTCAACGACGAAATCCGCCAGATGCTCTACCTCTCCGGACGATAAACACAAAACGAACTGTTCGTATTGTGTTCTTTTTTTTTTAAATTCGCGCCTTGAAATTAAGAAGTTATGTTTGAAAATCTGTCAGAAAGACTTGAAAGGTCTCTAAAGATACTGAAGGGTGAAGGTAAGATTACCGAAGTCAACGTTGCCGAAACCCTCAAGGATGTACGCAAAGCCCTGCTTGATGCCGATGTAAACTACAAGGTAGCCAAGCAGTTCACCGATACCGTAAAGGAGAAGGCCCTGGGCATGAACGTGCTCACATCGGTCCGCCCCGGCCAGTTGATGGTCAAGGTGGTACATGATGAGCTTGCCACCCTGATGGGCGGCCAGGCCGTTGACATAGACATCAAGGGACATCCCGCAGTCATTCTGATGGCCGGTCTGCAAGGTTCCGGTAAGACCACCTTCAGCGCCAAGCTGGCCAACCTGTTAAAGACCAAGCGCGCCAAGAAGCCCCTGCTTGCAGCCTGTGACGTATATCGTCCCGCCGCCATTGACCAGTTAAAGGTGCTGGGTGAGCAGATTGGCGTGACCGTATATACCGAGGAGGGCAACAACAAACCCGTTGAGATAGCCCAGAACGCCATCAAGGAGGCCCGTGCCAAGGGTTATGACGTTGTAATCATCGATACCGCCGGCCGTCTGGCCATAGACGAGATGATGATGCAGGAGATAACCGCCATCAAGGAGGCCGTAAGCCCCAATGAGATACTCTTTGTGGTTGATGCCATGACCGGTCAGGATGCCGTGAACACCGCCCGTGAGTTCAATGAGCGTCTGGACTTTAGCGGCGTGATACTGACCAAGCTGGACGGTGACACCCGCGGTGGTGCCGCCCTCAGCATACGCACAGTAGTTGACAAGCCCATCAAGTTTGTGGGTATGGGCGAGAAGATGGATGCCTTTGATGTATTCCACCCCGACCGTATGGCCGACCGCATTCTGGGCATGGGCGATATCGTTTCATTCGTGGAGCGCGCCCAGGAGCAGTTTGATGCCGAGCAGGCCAAACGCCTCCAGAAGAAGATGGGCAAGGGCAAGTTTGACTACAACGATTTCCTGGAGCAGATAGGCCAGATCAAGAAGATGGGCAACGTAAAAGACCTGATGGGTATGATTCCCGGCGTAGGCAAGGCCATCAAGGATATTGACATCAATGATGACGCATTCAAGGGAATAGAGGCCATGATATACTCCATGACCCCCAAGGAGCGCACCAACCCCGAACTGCTGGACAAGAGCCAGTCACGCCGCGAGCGCATAGCCAAGGGCAGCGGCCAGCCCGTACAGGAGGTGAGCCGTATGATCAAGCAGTTTGAGCAGACCCGCAAGATGATGAAGAGCGTGGCCGGTGCCAAGCTGCCCAACTTGGGTTCAATGATGATGAGAAGATAAAAACAACATACAATGCAGTTAATAGACGGTAAGGCAGTAGCCGAGCAGGTTAAGCAGGAGATTGCGGCACAGGTAGCCGCAATGGTAGAGAAAGGTCAGAAACGCCCCCATCTGGCCGCCATTCTGGTAGGTCACGACGGAGGTTCAGAGACATACGTTGCAGCCAAGGTAAAGGCATGCGAGGTATGCGGTTTCAAGTCAACCCTGATCCGCTTTGAGAGTGACATCACTGAAGATGTACTTCTGGCAAAGGTTGCAGAACTCAATAATGACCCTGACGTAGATGGATTTATAGTCCAGTTACCTCTGCCCAAGCATATCAATGAGCAGCACGTGATTGAGGCCATTGATTACCGCAAGGATGTTGACGGATTCCACCCCATCAACGTAGGCCGCATGAGCATAGGTCTGCCCTGCTTTATATCGGCCACACCCAACGGTATCATGGAACTGCTTAAGCGCTACAACATTGAGACCCGCGGCAAGAAAGCCGTTGTCCTGGGCCGCAGCAACATTGTAGGCAAGCCCATGGCCAGCCTGCTGATGCAGAAATCCAACCCGGGTGACTGCACCGTGACCGTCTGCCACAGCCACACCGCTAATATCAAGGAGGAGTGCCTCCAGGCCGATATCATCGTAGCAGCTCTGGGTCAGCCCGGTTTTGTAAAGGCCGATATGGTCAAAGAGGGTGCTGTAATCATCGACGTTGGCACCACCCGCGTTCCCGATGCAACCAAGAAGAGCGGATTCCGCCTGAGCGGTGACGTTCAGTTTGACGAGGTAGCGCCCAAGTGCAGCTACATCACTCCTGTTCCCGGCGGCGTTGGTCCCATGACCATCTGCTCGCTTATGAAGAACACCCTGCTTGCAGGTCAGAAGTGCATTTACGAATAAACCGTGACCAGGTCTGCCATATTCACTGGGATATGGCTGGTATGCACGCTAGGAGCATCGGCCCAAACCCCTGACAGTATCTCCCTCTATTTTGCAGGAGATATGATGCAGCATAAGGCACAGCTTGATGCGGCATTACAACCCGACGGTACATATAACTATAGCGGCTGTTTCACTCTGGTAACCCCGGAGATTGAGGCAGCCGATATTGCTGTCTGCAACTTTGAGACCACCCTTGGCGGAGCGCCCTACACCGGCTACCCGCAGTTCTGCTCACCCGATGAGTACGCCGAGGCTGTCCGCGATGCTGGATTTGATATCTTCCTGACCGCCAACAACCACTGCATGGACCGCCGTAACCGCGGTCTCGTGCGCACCCTTGACGTGCTTGACAGTCTGGGAATAGCCCACCTGGGTACCTACCGCAACCAGGCCGAAAGGGATTCCCTCTATCCGTATATGCTTGAGCGTAACGGTCTGCGCATAGCCCTGCTCAACTACACCTATGACACCAACGGCATACCGGTAGCCCCACCCTGCATAGTCAATTACATAGACACCACACAGATAAAGGCCGATATCCGCCGCGCCCGCCAGCTCAAGGCCGACTGCATCATAGCCTGCATGCACTGGGGAACGGAATACAAACTGCAGCCCGATGCACAGCAGAAAAAGCTCGAGGACTGGCTCTACGCCCACGGCGTGGACCATATCATAGGCGGTCATCCCCATGTAGTCCAGCCAGTGCGTACCCTGCCCGACTACCGTAACCGCCCCATACGTCATCTGACCGTCTGGTCATTGGGCAACTACATCTCCAACATGAGTGCCCCCAACACCTACAACGGCCTGGCTGTAACCCTCTACCTTAAGAAAAACATCCTTGATACCCGTATGGTCCGATACGACATCCATCCCAACCGTACGGAACGTCCCAAGTTTATTGTAATCCCAGAATAGAATTCTTATATTTGCGCTAATTTATCAATTAGTGCTTATGAAATCCTTTGCAACCTTATCACTCGCTATGCTGATGACCCTTTCAGCAAGCGCAAAACTAACCTTTCAGGAGATTCGTACCGCTTCCAACAACGTCATTGAGCTGTTCTACATCAGCGACACCCTTGATGTAAATGAGGTCGATATCTCAGATCCCGCACAGTGGAAAGTCAACGGAACCCAGGTTTTGGCCGTTAACCGCGTAGCCGCTGCCGCCGATCAGTGCGACCACTTCATCTATCTGACCGTCCCCACACTCAAGAGCGGCCAGAAGTACAGCATTGAGACTCCCTTCGGTTCTTACAGCTTCAAGTTCGATCCCAAGAAGATCTACTGCGAGGCCATCAAGACCAACCAGGTAGCATACAGCGCCCTCTCAACCAAGCGCTTTGCCAACTTTGCCATCTATCTGGGCGACGGCGGCGTAAAGAAGATTGAGGGTGACCTGCCCGGTTACACCGTATATCAGTTCAAGAAAAACAAGATAGGCAAGAAGGTCTGCTCAGGCCAGTTGAAAGAGATAGGCCAGGACCAGTCATCGGGCGACTATGTTTACCGCATCGACCTGTCACAGGTTCCTGAGGGCGGTCCCTACAAGATTGTAGTTGACGGCTACGGTTCATCCTACCCCTTCGGTGTAGGCGGCCAGTTCTCACAGAAGCTCTCATACATCAGCTTCCGTTCACTCTTCAACCAGCGTTGCGGCATCCAGATCATTGAGCCCTACTCAGACTTCAGCTACCGCACCAAGCGCTGCCACGAGACCATCTACCAGACCTATGACCGCATTGCCGAGGCCCGTCTGGTCGTTAAGGGTACCGAGCCCACCATCCAGGCATGGGGCGGCTACCACGATGCAGGTGATGCCGACCGCCGCACCTATCACATGGACGTTCCCAGCACCCTGCTCACCACCTTCGAGGCATTCCCCGAGCTCTTTACTGATGACCAGTTCAATATCCCCGACAAGTTCGACGAGCAGTTCAATATCCTGGGCAAGGGTAACGGAATACCCGATATCCTTGACGAGGCCGAATGGGGCACCATGTTCTGGAAGTACTTCCAGGAGGAGGACGGACAGATTCCATGGGGTACCGAGACCAACGGCTACTCACCCTTCACCACATATGACTTTGAGGACCACCTGTTCGGTTCCGAGGCACTTGACCCGCGTACATCATCATGGGCATCGGGCCTGTTCTATCACTTTGCCCGCATAATCAAGCCCTATGATGAGGCCAAGAGCAAGGAATACGCAGAGCGTGCGGAACTGGCATACAGCGCATCGACCCGTGTTTACGCAGAGCGTAACCGCGAGATGCCCGCATCATTCCAGATGTATTACAATGTAGAGAAGTACCTCATGACCGGCAACGCCCAGTGCCATGAGTACATCAAGGCACACGCAAAGGATGCCGAGCAGATTCTCACCACCTACAACCAGGGTTCAGAGATATTCGCAGAGCGCGGCTGGCTCACCTCATATTTCTTCAGCTATATACTGGCTCCAGCCGATAAGACCGATCCCGCC
>Ga0265299_10000319_pt1 | contig 61862 bp, 51 predicted proteins | sample AusTroGonzalo_MG_4_FD_193485 | JGI IMG/M metagenome (GOLD analysis project Ga0265299, IMG submission 193485) | Bovine rumen microbial communities from tropical cattle in Woodstock, Queensland, Australia - Gonzalo_02 | ecosystem: Host-associated > Mammals > Digestive system > Stomach > Rumen ...
ATACGCTACGTCCTTGACAGCCTGAAGGACCTTAAGGAAAAGCAGGAAAATACACCTGCACAGCCCGCAGCTGAACAGGCTGTACAGGCCTGATAACAAATAAATTAAGCACCACGCTTTCTGCGGATTCAGAGAAAAGGACCGGAATCATAAAAAGTTCCGGTCCTTTCTTTTTTATTATGTTAATTTAAGTAACAGGATTACCTTTTTATTTAAAAGCTGGTATTTAAATTCTGTTCTTGACTTTTTTCCTGAAAACCTTGTATAATAACTAAGAAATAAAAGTATATATTTACGATTTACAAGTGACAGCAGAGTTTTTATCCTCTCCTATTTTTTTCTCTGCTGTCACTGCTTTTTTTATACATACAGGTAATTTCCGTGTTTTTTATTTTCAATAACATCCCGGTTTTGAATAAATCATATAATATATATAGATAAATATAAACATTATGACACTGCCGGAGAAACTTAAACAAAACCATACACTTGAAGACTCTGAATTGAAAAAACTGCTTGAATGCGGTGACTACGATTATGAGCTTTTTGAACTTGCCGATAGTGTACGGCGTGAACATTACGGTACAAGTGTTTTTATTCGGGGACTTATTGAATTTACAAATTTCTGCCGCAATAACTGTTATTACTGCGGGATACGGTGTGATAACAGAAATGCCGAAAGATACCGGCTTGAATTGCCGCAGATAATGGAATGCTGTGCGCAGGGATACTCCCTGGGCTACCGGACATTCGTACTTCAGGGTGGAGAGGATCCGGTATACTGGGATTCCGGTATGACTGAAATAATCTGTTCTGTAAAAACAAAATACCCTGATTGTGCTGTAACGGTTTCCGCTGGGGAACGTCCTGAAAAAATATACCGTGAGTGGCGTAACGCAGGGGCTGACCGTTACCTGCTGAGGCATGAGACTGCTACAGAAAGTCACTATTCACAAATTCATCCACCGGAACTTTCACTTAAAAAACGTATTGGTTGCCTGTATTCCTTAAAAGAGCTTGGTTTTCAGATAGGTGCCGGTTTTATGGTAGGCTCTCCTTATCAGACCATAGATAATATAATTGCGGATTTAAGATTCCTGCAGGAACTGAAGCCTGACATGGCCGGTATAGGACCTTTCATTCATCACAGAGATACCCCTTTCGCTGATTTTCCTGACGGAAACGTTGAACTTACCCTGCGTCTTATTGCGGTTATACGTCTTATGCTTCCATATATTCTTTTGCCGGCAACAACGGCACTTGGCACGCTGGACCCGCAGGGTCGCGAAAAAGGTCTTAAAGCAGGAGCAAATGTCGTTATGCCTAATCTTTCACCGGTTGCTGTAAGGAAGAAATACAGCCTGTATGAAAATAAAATATGTACCGGTGAGGAGGCTGCAGAGTGCTCCGGCTGCCTTAAAAAGCGTATTGAAGCAGCAGGGTATCAGATGGATTTCAGCCGCGGTGACGTGATAAAATAAAAATATCTTTAATTGATGTGTATGGGTCTTTTGTCCTTGCGGCAGGTCTGCCACATGGTTATAATTATATTATGAGCAGAATAAAATTTACATTTTTTATACTTTGTCTTGCTTTTTTTATGCCACAGGCAGTTTCCGCAAACCGCATAATATACGGCAATGATGACAGGCTTGACTACAGTGAGGCATCCAAGGCGCAACAGGGGCTTGCCGATTCTGTCGTATCCATTTGGAGTAAGGCAAAGATAAAAACATTCGCCGGCGATAATGCACATTATTATCTTGAAACAGAGCCTCTTTCTGAAAGCCCTTTCAAGGTATGCAGCGAAGAAAAATTTTCAAACCAGCTTAGCGGTGCTTTCTGCTCTGGAAGTCTTGTAGGCACGGATCTTGTTCTTACTGCCGGACACTGTACGCTTAAGTATGAATGCCGGGATACTGCTGTAGTATTCGGATTTAATGAAAATCTGGTTAAGCAGAATGCTTCAAAGGCTGTTGTGCGCGATGGGCACACTTATCTGCCTGTTCCCAGGGAAAATGTTTATTACTGCAGTTCCTATCCGGCAAAGTTTCCAGAGGATTATGATATTGCTGTTATGAAATTAAACAGCTCTGTTTCAGGCCGCAGGGCGCTTGTTGTTGACGGGAATCATCTGGTTCAGGTGGGAGAGAGTGTCTTTACGATAGGACATCCGCTTGGCTCAACACTTAAGGTGGCAGGAAATGCCGGTGTGCGTTTTGTTTCGTATGAGGAACCGGAAATTTTCTTCGCGGCTGATCTTGATACATTCGCTGGAAATTCAGGAAGTCCTGTTTTTAATACTGTAAGCAAAAAAATTATTGGTGTACTTACCGAAGGTGGCAATGACTTTGTGCCATCAGAAAGCGGTTGTTCCAATTACAATGTACTTGCAGCCGATGCACGCGGAGGGGAGATAATAAGATTTGTGAAGCCTGCCCTTAAATACCTGCCGGCTGATAAAGCAGCAACAGGAGTGGCAAATACTGCAAACCGTACCTCAGCTGACGTGCGCGCTGTCAGCATTCCTTCAGTTCCGGTGCAGAGAAATAATTTCAAAAAGCCGGTTCCTGCCATAAATTTTGACGGTTTTTGAGCATTTGAAAGTCTTTTACCTGAAAAAATAGAAAACGGGGCAAGCCGCCCTTTATGAAATAAAAAAGCCGGAGTTTTGCTCCGGCTTTTTTACAATACCGGTCGCATTAAACGAACATGGGCATTATTAATTTGCGGAGGTTGTGACTACTGCACTTTACACCCTGATTTTTTATAACAAAAGCTGTTATATTCCTGTTTACAAATCTCTTGTATGTAATACAGAAAACAATCTTATTGTTGTTATTGTACAGCGTGCTTTATTCTTTCTGTTGTATATGACAGTATTAGTTCAGATTCCGAAATTCCGCAAACATATGTTTTCTTTACTATAATTTAAATATGTCAAAAAAACTTTTATTCAAACCTGGACAGGGAACAGGCGACGATGGAAAAACTGATCTGCTTGAAGGCCGTAGAGTAAGCAAGACACACCCTGTTGTTAAACTGAATGCGATGCTTGATGAGCTGGATTCAACACTTGGAATGATGAAAGCGTATCTGCATTACAGGAAAATCTGTTACGATAAAAAAGAAAAACACTGCAATAAAGAATGTGTCTGTGAGCCTGAAACAAATGAAACCATGGAAAGTTCCGGTAAAAATGTTAAAAACGGAACAGACACGGAAATAAATATTGTGGAGATTATTGAAGAAATTCAGAAAGCCTTAATGAAACTTTCCGCAGTAAACGCCGGCTTTAAAACAGATATTTCCCCTGAGTTCAGACAGATAGAAACATATTCTCTCATGCTTGATGAAAAAGTAAATCCGCCACGGAAATTTATTATTCCTGGAACTAACAGTGCAGAAGCAGCCACGCATATAGCGAGAACTAAAACGAGATTATGCGAAATTGCCGCATGGGAAGCGGAGCTTCCGGAAACCGCTAAATTTCTTAACAGGCTTTCAGACCTGATGTTTCTTATAGCTCTTTCTCTGCGCTGATTTCATGGTTTTCCGTATACGGCAAAATGAATAAATACTCAAAAAAATATACGGTTGTTCTTGACGATACTGACACGGAAAGATTTAAGCTGCAGCCTGTCTCAGCCATAAAATATCTTGAAGATGCCTATGCCCGCTATACCGCGTCCAAAGGTATGGGAACATATGATCTTAAACCACGAGGACAGTACTGGGTGATAAATGAAATAAACATTGTTTTTCCAGGCTACGTTCCGTTCTGGTCTGAGGATATAAAAGCTGAACTGTGGTTTTCTGAAATGTCCAGACTTAAACTTTATGTGGATTTCAGACTTTACTGCCGCGACAAGGTATTCGCAATGGGAAACACTCTGTGGCTTGTGATGGACAGAAAAACAAAAAGGCCACTGGTATCCTCCGAAGCAGTGGAAAAATTCAGTGTGTGCAGTGAGTTAATGCTTGGAGAGCATAAAAAAACACAAATGCCGTCCTCTGTGGAAAAAATTGCGGAAACAGAGCATAAAATCAATATTTCCGACATAGATTTCAATGGTCATGTAAACAATAAAATATATCTTGATATTGCGGAAAAAACGATGCCTGTAAATTTCCGTCAGAATAATGAGCTTGAAAAACTTCATGTGCGTTTCAACAGGGAAACTTTCCTTGATGATGTTCTGACCTGCGTTACATGTAAAACAGGAGAACATGGAAAATACACGCATATAATATCCCGTGATGGTGTTTCTGTATGTGATCTGATAACAGAATGGCGGGAATATCACGAAGTAGAAGATATCCGGCATTCCGATCTGCCGGTTAAACATAAATGACTCTGCTAAATTAAAGCATTGATAAAATATTTTTTCGTCTGAACAGATTTTCCAGCTGTTTATGCAATAAACTATGTATGCCACAGAAGCCGTTTATGTTAATGATGTCAGCATTTTTACATATAAATGGCCAGTCATTATAGCTGATTTGTAAATTATTTCGGCATTGTTGCAATAAGTAACATAAGTTGCAATGGTATAAGTGTCTGAAAAGACAAAAAGGCAGAAAACATTTGAATAAAAGCTTTATTTTGGTAGAATAAAAATACTTATACTATTTATTAAATATTCTACTTTTAAGGAGTTTGCCATGAAAAGACGTGAATTTTTGAAAACGGGACTTATAGCCATAGGCGGAACAGCATTGCTGGCAGGCTGCGGAAAAGCGGAAATAATCAGCAAGGAAGGACAGATTTCCAAAAGGAAATTCCGGGACATTGAAGTTCCGCTGCTTAGCCTTGGCTGTATGCGGCTGCCAATGACTAAGAATAACGAGATAGATCAGGACGAGCTTGAAAAAATGACAGACTGGTGTATGCGGCACGGCTCCAATTATTTTGACACCGCATATATGTATGTCAATGGCCAGTCTGAAATTGCCATAGGCAAAGCCCTGAAAAAATACAAAAGGGAGGATTTCCTGCTTGCGGACAAAAGCCCTATTTACAAAATGCGGGAACAGGCCGACGTACGCAGGATTTTTGAAGAGCAGCTAAAAAAATGCCAGGTTAGTTATTTTGACTTCTATATGTGCCACAACATCAACGCAAACAGCGTAGGAACTTTCAAAAAGGTAAACATGTATGAAGAGCTTTTGAAGCTGAAAAAAGAAGGAAAGATAAAATATCTTGGATTTTCATTCCACGGTACGCCGGAAATTCTAAGGGATCTGGTAAAAAATTACAAATGGGATTTTTGCCAGCTGCAAATCAATTACCTGGACTGGGATGTTGTAAAGGCGCATGAGCAGTATGATATAGCGCAGTCCGCAAATATCCCTGTCACTGTCATGGAACCATTGCGTGGCGGAGGGCTTGTAAAACTAAGCGAAAAAGCCCTTGCGAAGCTGAAAGCGGATTGTCCGGACACAACTCCTGCCGCATTCGGCCTGCGTTGGGCAGCCTCACGCGACAATGTTGTCACGGTGTTAAGCGGAATGAGCAATCTTCAGCAGGTTAAGGAAAATATAGAAACATTTATGGATTTCAAGCCGATGACGCCAGCAGAGGAAAAGACTGCTGATGCCATTGCGAAAATAATACAGTCCCAGGGCGAAATAAACTGCACGGCCTGCAAATACTGCTTGGAAGTATGCCCGCTTGGCATAAACATTCCTGCGGCATTCTCGCTGTACAACAATTACAAGGTTAACGGACAGGTATGGACATTCACAATGATGTACGAAACCCTTGATGAGAGCGAACGTCCCGACAACTGCATAAAATGCGGTGCCTGCCTGAAAAACTGCCCGCAAAGCCTGAAGATTCCGGATCTGCTCGCCAAAACCGCCGATTTATACAAACAGCTAAAGCGGTAGAAAAAGGCAGGAAAAGTTTTTTTGCATTTCCAAATTAGCAATTAGCAATGAGAAATTAGCAATTGCGGTACTTTCCTTATTTCGTCATGCTAAACTTGTTTCAGCATCTTTAAGGATTTTATCCTTAATGGAAATAAGTTATTTATATATAATAGTAGAAAGTAGTGGCAAGTTTAGGTGCGTTATCAGCATATATGCACAACGCTAAAAATTTATCAATATAAAAATTGGGAGAAAATATGGCTACAACAATACAGGTGTGGAAGATTGAAAAGTTGTTAAAAGCTCAAGATAGAAACATCACAGACAAAACCGAAAGTTTAAGGATTCCCATCCTTCAGAGAGGTTTAGTTTGGAGCAATACTCAAAAAAAAGAGTTGATAGAATCTATAAAAAGGGGTATGCCCATAGGAGCGCTTTTGCTTTATAGGCCAAGTGACAGAGATACAGTATATCAATTGGTTGATGGATTGCAGCGCACATCAGCTATAAAAGAGTATGTACAATCACCTGTTCAATTTTTGACAGAAAACGACGAAGATGTTATGGGTATTATTAAAGAGTATATTAATGTTTTACAGCAGACTGGTCAACAATTTAACGAACCAACTTTAAGAAGGTTAATTTTAAATTGGCTGAAAAGTGTAAAGAATTTTGATGTAGACAAATATACGGCTGCAGACCTTTTTTATAATTTATCGGATAACGGGATACAAATACAACAAAATTTTCAAAGAAACTTAATGAGCGGTACAGTCTCAGGTTATTTAAAAAATATAGAAGATAGGTCTGATATTAGCGGCAGAGAAATTCCAATAATAATATATACTGGAGATAATTTGCCGGAAGTTTTTGAACATATCAATACCAGAGGAACAAAACTGAATAAATTTGATGTGTTTGCAGCTCAGTGGGAAAGCGAAAACTATCCTCTTATTACGATAGAAGAAAAAGGTATAAAAAAATCTATTAAAGACAAGTATACAGAATTAGAGGAAGATGGTTTTGAAATAGCAAACGGAGACGGAAGAACATATACATATTATGAGTTTTTCTTTGGTTTTGGGAAGTATTTAGCAAATGAATTTAGAGATCTTTTTAAACCAGGGAAAAAGGTTTCAATGGCAGATTCTATTGGATTTAATTTGTCTGCCCTTTGTTTGGGGCTTACATTAAAGGAGGTTCAAAAACTGCCAAAAGATATAACAAACAGACAAATAGACATAAATGATCTTGCAAGAAAAATAATTGACTGCGTGGAAATAGTAGATTCTTCCTTAAAACCTATTACAGATTTAAAGGCAAATACTAAAGATAAAAAAACTTCAATAATTGCAAAATATTCAGAATATCAGCTTTTATCTTTCATAGCTAAAGTTTTTACTACCAAATATAACGAAAATTTAACTAAAAAAGATGATGTTGACGAAAAAGTTGAAAAATTAAAAAGAAATATTCCATTTTACTTATTATATGATTTAATAGATGGCAAATGGGACGGACATACTGACACAACAGCAAATTATATGGTTCAACAAGATAGATATTTTAATCCAATAAGCAAAGCTAATTGGGAGAATTTGTTGAATAGTTATTTTGACAATGAATTAAATAATAAAACAACAAAAAGAGAGACCAATCCATCTGTTGCGCTTTTGTTTTTAAAATATATCTATAAAAATATCATTTCAGTTGGGGTTAATGCCAATAATGAACAGATGTTTCAGTTGGAACACTTAACTCCGTATGGAAGATTTAAAGATAAGAATGAAAGCTGGGCCATTAATGCTGTCTCTAATTATTGTTTATTAAGCCAAGAGTTAAATCAGGCCAAAGGGGATAGAACAATATATGAGTACTATGATAGAACGAAAAACGATCCTAATACTATTATAAGAAATGAACAAGAATTATCTGAAATTGAAGAAAAATGGAGTTTTACAACAAGAGAAGACTTGGAATTTGTTAGTGATAATCAAAATTTTACAGAAGCAAATTACGAGAAATTCCTTAGAAAAAGGTTTGATCTCCTAAAGAAAAAATTTTATGAGCTTAACGGCATAAATTAATTTTCCATAAGTTTATAAAACAAAAAATAGCCGCTGAAACAGCGGCTATTTTTTTACCGTATAAACTACAGAAATTATTTACTATAATCTTAAATATGGACTTAGCGGATTTCAAAGAAAGAAAAATAAAAACACCTATCGCCATAGGCGTGGACCTGTTCAAAAACTTTGACAAGGCTTATTATGTTGACAAAACATTGCTTATAAGGGACATTCTTGACAATGCTACACAAGCAATTTTATTCACCCGCCCGCGGCGTTTTGGCAAGACATTGAATATGTCTATGCTCCAGACTTTCTTTGAAAAGCAGATGGACGGCAAGGACACTTCGCATTATTTCAAGAATCTTAAAATATGGAAATGCAGACAATATGTAAAAGTAATAAGGCAAAATGAACAGTAAAGGCAAAATTTTGTATAGGGCAAGGCTTTCCATAGCGGCAATAATCGGCATTATGTCCGTATTGGCTGTGTGCGGCATCGCATACCCGGTAAGGTTCCTTGACCTGGAACTTGTCCCATTGCTGCAAAGGACATTTGCGGATTTCAGCATTATAGCCGCAATTACCCTGGCGGCAGTACTGCTGATTACACTTCTTTTTGGCAGAATTTACTGCTCAACAATATGCCCTTTCGGCATATTGCAGGATTTCGCCCTGTTTCCGTTCCGTACCGTGTGGCGCAAAATAAATGGCGGCAAAATGCTGCCCCCGCCCCGTCATGGAAATTACGGGGCAAAATACCTTGTTGCCGCATTGTCTTTCGGATGCCTTATCGGCGGCTCTGCCATTTTCATAAGATATGCCGACCCTTATACCGTGTTCGGCTCTGCCACAAGCCTGTCATTGTACGGCATTATTTTTGCCGCCGCCGTGCTTGTGCTCACATTCTTCAAGGACAGATTTTTCTGCACGAATATATGCCCAGCAGGAACGGTTCTGGGGCTAATATCCAGGATTTCCGTATTCAAAATTCAGATGAATGATGACTGTATTTCATGCGGAATGTGTGCAGGCGCCTGCCCTGCCGGTTGCATAGACCATAAAAATAAGACAATAGACAATGAGGAATGTCTTAAATGCCTGCGCTGCTTATCCGTCTGCCGCAAAAATGCGATAAATTACGGCTTAAAAACAATTAAATTTAATCCCAAAAGACGGGACGCACTATGGGGTATAGGGGCATTGGCAATTCTGGGTGCGGGATATGCCGCCGGAATCAGGTTCACAAAAACCATCGCCGCAAAGGTAAAAAACATAATACTGCCGCCCGGAGCGGCAAACGCGAACCATATGGCAAACAAATGCCTTAACTGCAATTTATGCGTGGAAAACTGCACAAACAAGATACTTGCCAAGGCGGACGAACATTCCGGCACTGTACATATTGATTATGACAAGGGAAAAATGCACTGCGATTTCAACTGCAATAAATGCGGCGGGATATGCCCTTCCGGAGCAATAAGGAAAATGTCCTTGCAGGAAAAACAAGGCACAAGAATCGCAATGGCAACAGTAATCAAAGATGAATGTAAGGGCTGCGGAATATGTGCTGAAGCCTGCCCTAAAGATGCCATTGAATTAAATACCGGAACAGGCACGGCAAAAATTGACGGATTAAAGTGCATAGGCTGCGGCAAATGCTATGCCTCATGCCATTTTGGCGCAATAAAAATGCACGGAATCAAGGAACAGACAGAAATTTAATAGCGGAAAAGGGAGAAAATTATGTCATTAGGCGTTCAGGAAATAGTTCTGATCATTATAGTAATTCTGCTTTTGTTCGGAGGAAAAAGAATTCCGGAGCTTGCAAGGGCTTTCGGGCGGGCTTCCTATGAGTTCAAAAAAGCCAAAGATGCCATAAAAAAAGAAACCGAAGCAATAGAAGCAGAAGTTAAGGAAAAACCGTCGGAATTTAAGCCTGACAGCGACCCAAAAAATCCGCAGATTTAATAAAATTCCCGCTGTAAATTTAACTTCCATCATGGACGACAAAGACCAGAGCATTATAGCCCATCTGGAAGAGCTGCGCAGAGTTCTTATAAAATGCTTTGCCTCAATAGGGATTATGCTGCCTGTATGCCTGTGGCTTTCGCCAAAATGCCTTGATGCCCTGGTAAGATTCCTTATAAAAGGGCAGGACATATCCCTTAATTTTTTCTCTCCGATGGGCGTTTTTGTATTGCAGCTTAAACTGGCCCTGCTCATGTCCGTTCTGCTGGCCTTTCCGTATATTGCAAAAAACATGTGGGATTTCATTCTGCCCGCACTGTATGACAAAGAGAGAAAATTCCTCGGCAGAGTTGTATTTTATTCCAGCACATTATTTATAGGCGGGGTTCTTTTTTGTTTTTTTGTGATACTGCCAATGATAATAAATTTTGGCATGGGTTTTTCAACAGATGAAATAAAGCCTGTTTTTGAAATAAATAATGTGGTAAACCTGTCCCTATGGCTTTCTTTCGCATTCGGGATAATGTTCCAGGTGCCGCTGATAACAAACATGCTGATAAAATGGGGCGTTGTAAGCTATGCCGCCGTAAGCGAAAAACGACCTTATGTAATAACCGGGCTTCTGATTATCGCAGCCCTGCTTACGCCTCCAGACGTCATAAGCCAGATTATGCTGTTTCTGCCTACATATATGCTGTTTGAAGCCGGACTGTTTTTTTCAGTTTCAAAAAAAAATTAATCTCTGTTCCCGGGTATTCTGCATAAAAAGCAGTCCGGATAGCATGGATATAAAGACTTTCAAGGTATTGGCTTCAATCCAACAGTGTTTGGGATATTCCCGTCGTTACATTGCATAATTCTGCTTTTCGGGCTAAGATACACAATAAGATAGCGCCAGATAGTCTGCCGGACTGGTTTGATATTTTATAATAAAAACCCCGGTTTTTATGCCGGGGTTTTGCAGATAATTCCTGTACCAAAAGAGTGTACATGGCAATCCGGATGCTGCCGGATTGCCATTTCTTATTTGCCTTTTTTCATCTTATCCTCATACCAGGGCACAAAGCCTATGGTTTTGCCGTTCAGATTTTCTTTCTCATTGTTTTTGTCCTCTTCGGCTTTTAGCGCTCTGCGCACTATATTCGCTATGTCAAGAGCATAATCCTCTGCAGTACGCCCATCCTTGTCTTCAGCATGAAGGTCTGCTTTTCCTGCATTGATAAGGTACGCTACTATGCTGTCATGCGAATTCATGCAGGCGAACATAAGGGCTGTGCGTCCAATATTATTCTTTGTATTTACATTCGCCTTGTTTTTTACAAGCATGTCCACAATATCAAGATAATCCCTGGCAGCAGCAAGCATAAGCGGTGTATGTCCTTCGGAGTCCTTTATATTCGGGTCCGCTTTTTTCTTCAGCAGGAAATCCGTCATTTCCTTATAGCCTTTGCCGGCTGCTATGGCAAGTGGGGTTATATTGTCGCTGTCTGTTGAGTTTACATCAAGACCGAAATCCAGGAGAATATTGGCTATATTCGGCTCATTGTTCCGGGCTGCCAGGTGCAGAGGTGTTTCGCCCTGTTTGCCTTTTACGTCCGGATCTGCCCCTTTCTGCAGCAGCAGATATGTGTTCGCCCCCATACTCTGATTCACGGCGAACATTAGCGGCGTCCAGCCATCCCTGTCTTTGGCCTCTATTTCAGCGCCGTGAAGCAGCAGCAGGTTTACCATTTCGCGGTTTGAGGAATGTGCGGCATACATAAGCGGTGTACGGTCGTAATTATCGCGGGCGTTAAGGTCTGCTCCGGCTTCAAGCAGACATCTTGCTGCTTCAAGCGAGCCGTTCTGCGCAACTGTCATAAGCGGTGTCTCGCGGTCGCGGTCAAGTTTGTTCACGTCGGCTTCTTTGTCGATAATGGCTTTAATTAATTCGGTATTGCCGTGAATAGCGGCGAAACGAAGCGCTGCCCAGCCTATATTGTTGGCCGGATATATATGCGCACCCTTTTCTAACAGCATTCTGGCTATGGAAGTGTTCCGGTTTTCCAGCGCGAGCATGAGTGGAGTCATGCCGGGGCGGTTGAGAACATTTATCTTTGCTCCTTTTTCAAGCAGCAGTTTTACTGCCTCTGTATGTCCGCCGCGCGCTGAGAACATAAGCGGTGTTTCATCATTGCTGTCTTTTATGTTCACGGAAATTCCGTTGTCGATAAAAAGATTTATCAGTTCGCAGTCGCCGTTGTCGGCTGCCAGATGCAGAACGGAAGTGCCTTCCTGTTTCAGGTTTATGTCTGCGCCGTGTTTTAAAAGAAGATTGACTGCATCCCTGTGGCCTCCCCGCACTGCGGCTGCGAGCGCAGTGCCAAGAAGAGTACTGCGGTTCACATCAACTCCATGCTCAAGAATCTTTTCCACAAAATAAAGATCGCCTTCCGCATTTTTTATGGCGCTCATCAGCAGTGTTTCTTCCTTATGTTCAAACTCAAGATCAGGCATGAGTGGCAGAAGTTTTTCAAAAAGATCTTTTTTCTTCATACGTATTGTCAGCAGCAGTGCTATGCGTATGTCCGTACCGCCGGCAAGATCTTTGCCTGTGTCCAGCAGCATACCTGCAATATCGTCTGTCTTTTCGTCTATTGCATACACTATAGGAGCAAGTCCTTCCGCGCTTGCGGCTGCCGGATCGGCGCCGGAGGCCAGCAGAAGCCTGACTGTTTCAAGGTTATGTTCTTTTATTGCTGCAATAAGAGGGGTAAAGCCACGTAGAAGAGTGTTGTCCGGGTCTGCACCAGCCTTAAGCAGCGTAGTGGCACCGTCATTATCTCCGGCCGCACAGAAACAGGCCAGTGATATTGCTTTGTCTTCTTCTGAAAGCGAGGCTGCTTCAGCAAGAAGTGCGGTTATTGCTTTTGTATTAGAGGCGCGTATGGCCTCGAAAAGTGAAAGTTTTTTTTCCTTTTCATTTTTGCTTTTCTTCTCTTCTGTGTCTTTTGCTGTTTCTCTGTTTTCCTGTTCCATAATATTCATCCTTGTGATTATTTTCTGCCGAAGACGGTAATTGAAATATATAAAATCCGCCCCAACTAAGTCCTCATGACAATATTATAATAATTTTCATTCTGTTGTTTTAATACCATATCTGATTGAAGCATGAGAATACTACTCACTGGCGGTTTTTGTATGATAAATCAGGATGGGTATTTAACGGCACTGTTCAGGTCTGATTTTTATTGAAAAAAGTACTTGATTTTTTATTTTTTTACCGTACATAAAGCAGTTTTCAAAGGGAAAAAATAACTTTTAAAAAAAGTCTTGAATAAACTTTTTGTGCTTGCTAAAATATATCTATACACCACAAATAGTGGTATATGAACGGATATTAAGTACAAAATATGGCGTTTTCTGAATATATGAACTTATACAGAATTTTCAATATTTCTGTCAATGCGGAGGAGTATTTTTCTTTATGAGATGCCCATTCTGCACTGCTACCGAAACCAAGGTTGTTGACAGCCGTGAGGTTGTGAATACTTTTGAGGTGCGCCGCCGCCGCGAGTGCGAGGTATGCCACAAACGTTTTACTACTTATGAACGTATTGAGCAGAATCCGCTTGCGGTGATAAAAAAGGATGGCCGCCGCGAGGAGTTCCGGCCTGAAAAGCTGAATCATGCCATATCCATGGCATGTCACAAGCGTCCGGTAAGTACGGAAATAATAAACAAAATCTGTGTGGAGATTGAAGCTGCCCTGCGCAATGAAGAAAAAAGCGAAGTACCAAGCTCCAGGGTGGGAGAAATGGTTATGGAAAAGCTCAGAAACACCGATAAAGTAGCTTATATCAGGTTTGCTTCTATATATCGGGAATTTGCCGATGTAAAGGATTTCCGTCAGGCCATAAAGGAAGTTTCCCGCAGGGAAAAAAATACCGGCATAAATGTTAAACCGCCGGTTTCAGCGGAAGGCAATTCCGCAGAAAACAAGGCTGAATGTATGCCTGTACGTTCAGCTGTACCGGAAACAGTTCCGGAAAAGAACAGGTAAAAATAAAATTTTAATACTGTCAGGAGGGATGATTAAGTTTCCCTCCGATGATTGGACCATGTGGTCCGGGGATTTTTATAAATGAATGATTTGTTTCCTAAGGTTATAAAGAAAAGAAATGGACGTCTTGCCACATTCAATGTGAACAAAGTGAAAGAGGCCATTTACAAGGCCGCATATACTGTCGGTGGCCGTGATGAAGAGAAGGCTGTTGAACTGGCCGATGAAGTATCGCGCCGTCTTAACGCTGAATTTACGCTGAAAGGCGCAATTCCAACGGTTGACGACAGCAATAATATGTGTGTCACTGTTCTGCGTGAGAAAGGTTTTGACAAGACAGCTGCAAAGTTTGAAAGCTATGTGGCGGACAGAAACCGTGTGCGCCGCAGCGGGCTTATGGTCAAGAAGCATAGAAAAAATACTGACATAACTGACCAGATGCTGCTGGTACAGTCTTTTTCAAATGAAACCACAGAACCATTTGACCGCTCTAAAATGGCAGCTGATTTTGAGGAAGAGTATAAACTCACGCCGGAACTTTCAGAAATGATAGCGAAAGAGACGGAAAATTCCGCCTATCAGCTGGCGGAAAAATATGGAACAAAGAGTTTTGACACGCATTTCCTGCGGCGCATCGCTGAATCCCACCTTACAATGATGGGTATTCCGGTAAAGCAGTCATCTCTTTCAATTCCGCTTTCAACAGTGGAAACACTTGTTGTTTCAAACAGCAAGGAAAATTCCAATATAACTTCCAACAATCCAGAGGCTGTAAATCTTGGAATAGCCGAATACACGCTTAAGCAGTACAATCTGCGCTGTGTGTTCTCTGAAGAGGTGTCAGAGGCTCACAATAAGGGCATAATACATATTCACGACCTTGGCTATCCGCAGCGCGTATACTGCTCAAGCCATTCCGTGGAATACATAAAAAAATACGGACTTGATAAGATTGTGGCCAATCTTCAGAATAAAAGCAATCCGGCAAAATCTGCCATGGTTCTGAACGGTCATATACAGACTTTCCTGGCATCAATGCAGTCCCGCTATGCCGGGGCATTAGGCTTCGGGTTTCTTAATATCCTTTACGCGCCTATGCTTAATTGCCCGCAGATTATGGTTGAAGGAGAACTTGAAGGCAAAATGGTTCGTATGCCTAAAGCTTCCGCAGAGGCCATGGAAGAGGCAGGAAGCATAAGTTTTACTGATGGCACATCTTTGCCTTTTTTCAAAATTGTGCGTGAGTATCAGGCCCTGTGCCCTATTTCAAAGCGCGAAATGAGGCAGATTGCGCAGAACCTTATTTTCTCTGCCAGCCAGAACGCTTTCAGCCGGGGCGGACAGACACTGTTCATAGACTTTAATATTCATACCGGTGTACCTTCATATATGCGCAATGTCCCTGCGCTTGGTCCTGGTGGAAAATATATGCTTGAGGATGCCGAAGGCAATATAGAACTGGTTGCCGAAGCACCACGTTTCAGGGGTGTTGATGGCGATTCACGCAATGGGGATGTGCTTAATCCCACAGATGGACGCAGATTCATAACCTATGGCGACCCGCGTATGGTGAAAACCGCTCAGGAATTCGCTATAGAACTTATGAAAGTGTGGAACGCCGGGGACAAGTACGGTATACAGTTTGCATTCCCGAAATGCGATCTGCACGTTGGCAGGGAAACGCTTGAAAATCCTGATGAACGTAAGGTTTTTGAGGAAGGCTGCCGCCTTGCATCAAAAAATGGTTCGACCTATTTCATGTTTGACAGAGACGGTTCCGGCGCTACGCTGGCGCAGTGCTGCCGTCTTAAAGAAAAAGTGACAGATCCTGATCTGCTGAAGCACCCTGAAAAAATCCGTTTCACCGGTTTTCAGAATGTTACAATAAATCTGCCACAGGCGTCTTTCCGCGGAAAAACCATGGAAGGCACTCTTTCCGAGATAGACAGGGCAATGAATCTTGCTGTAAAGGCTCATATGCAGAAGAAGGCATATATTCAGAAACTGCTGGATACTGATGGCAGTCCTCTGCGTTCTCTGGGTATTCCCTCTGATGATGGCACACCATATGTGAATCTGGACAAAAGCACTTATATTATCGGTCTTATAGGACTTAATGAGGCCGTGCAGTATCTCACGGGCAAAGAGCTGCATGAAAGCCGTGAGGCATATGAGACAGGCCTGAAGATTGTGGATTTCATGTATCAGAAAATACAGGATCTGCGCAGGGAATATGGCTTTAAGTTTACCATTGAGGAAACCCCGGCTGAAAGCGCCACGCAGAAGCTGGCCAAAGGCGACCTTGCCCGCTTTGCCTGCGCGAAAAAATATATAAAGGGAGATCTGAAAAAGGCACCGTACTATACCAATTCTGTTCATCTGAACCCTGGTGCCGATGTCTCCATTCTGGACAGAATAGAACTTCAGTCAAAATTCCATGAGATGATAGAGTCCGGTTCCATAATTCATGTGTACTGCGGAGAGAATAAGATTCCGGCGGAATCAATAGGAACGCTGATAGAAAAAACTTATTACAATACCCGTGCCTCCCAGGTTACGGTGTCTCCGGAATTCACGCACTGTAATAACTGCCATACGAATTATTTCGGATTTAAGGAAAAATGCGGAAAATGCGGTAGCGAAGATGTTGTGAAGCGTACGAAGATCGTAGGATATTTCTCCAATCTGAACGGCTGGAATGATTCACAGCTTGAGATAAGCAGGGCCCGCGAGAAAGCTGCGAAGCATTATGCCGATTTCAGCCAGAAAGTGAAATGGCTGCATGAAAAGGATGAATCCCGTAAGGTCATGGTGTTCGGGAAAACAGGCTGCGGAAACTGCGAAGATGCGAAGAAGCAGCTTGCGCTTGCAATGAAAGAACAGGGTATTGATGTACCTCTTGAATTTCATGATCTTATGACTGCTCCGGCCCGTATTCAGGCAGCGGAATTGAATGTGCCGCTTGATCCTATACCCACGGTTGTGATAAAAAATGGTTCTGAAGTTATGCGTTATGAAATGCAGTTCCGTCGCGGAAAGCCGGTACGCAGAAATGCACTTGATTATGAAAAAATGATCAGAACGGCATTCTCCGGCCCGGAAAGAAGTACGGATTCTGCACCATTGTGCGCTGATAACAGAAATGCCTGTAATAATGTATGTGAAAATGCAGGAACCGGATCGGAAAAATGTGCTCCCGTATCTGCTGACATTTCATCGGACAAAATAGAAACTGTTGCAGGCGGAAGCCGCTGAATCACGTGATTGCTACGCTGGCTGCATTTTATTTGAATATCAAAAGACGGAAGCTGATAAATGACAAAGTCTGGCAGTGGAATAATAAGAGCAGGTTCATGGCCGCCAGGCTCAGACAGGAAAAAGAATCCTCTTGAATGGATAATACTTGAAAAAAATGGGGATTCCGATATGCTGTTACTGTGCACGGAAGCTGTGTCTGTAATGCCGTATCATAATTCATATGCCTTTATATCATGGGAGAAATCGGATATCAGGCAATGGCTTAACGGAGTTTTTTTTGAAAAAGCTTTCAGCAGGGAAGAGAAAAAAAACATTATCACGTCAGCAGTGAAATATGATTCATACATGGCCTCCGGCAGTATTTCAGAGGGATTGTCTGCTGACAGATGTTTCCTTTTGAGCCGTGAAGAGGCATACAGATATTTTGAGAATGATATTCAGAGGCAGTTACGGTCTTCTGTTGCTGATAACAAGAACGGAAATGCGCATAGCTGGTGGTGGCTGCGTTCGGTTGGATATTATGTAAACAGCGCATCTGTCGTATATGCTGACGGAGGTATAAGCAGCTGTGGGGTGCATATTGGTCTTTCCGGCGGAGTAAGACCGGCAGTAAGAATGTGTCTGTAACCTGTTATAGTCATAGCCGTAAAATGAATCAAACAGTATTCAGGAATTCTGTCAGATAGTGGTGTAATATCAGTCATAATTAATTTTATGATATCAGGAATTGTTTTATGGAAATAGCTGCGGCACTTGAAACCACATTACAGGATTTTCCTGGAAAGATTGCGGCTGAGGTTTTTACGCGCGGCTGCAATTTCCGCTGTCCGCATTGCCATGCCCGTCAGGTGCTGGAAGGTTCACTTCCTCCGGTGCGTGAAGAGGATTTCCTGGATTTCTGTTCTTCTTCCGGAGGCTGGGTGAACGGAGTATCTATTTGCGGTGGTGAGCCTGCTCTTCAGCCTGATCTTGAGGAATTTGTAAAAAAGGTGCGTGCACTCGGCCTTTCAGTCAAAATTGATACTAATGGCAGTTGTCCGGAGGTACTTGAAAAACTTCTTTCCGCAGGCCTTGTGGATTATGTCGCCATGGACATAAAAGGTCCCCCATATCTATGGAACAGTATTACCGGGGTTAAATGCCCTGCGGACAGGATAAAGGAAAGTATGCTTGTTGTTCAGTGTTTCCCGCAGTATGAATTCCGCACTACAGCAGTACCGGTTTTGCGGGCTGACGATACCATTTCCTTTATTACTCCGGAAGAGATGGAAAATACCGCACGTTTCATAACTGAACATACAGGCAGGAAAGATCACCGTTATTTCATACAGAAATTTATTCCGCGCGAAAACGGTCTGCTTGATGTACGTATGGAAAAATTTCCGGAAACACCTTTTCAGCTGCTTGAGCAGATGGAGAATGCGGTACGGAAATATCTTCCGGAGGTGCAGCTTAGAGGCTGCTGAAAATAATACAGACTGCCTGAAATTATACATATGTTCAGATTTTCCAGCTGAACATACAGATTTAAAAACTGATTAAAAAAGTTCAGCATGACCTGTTTTCAGGCAGAACCTTGAGATATTGATAGAAAAAAATAATTTTGGAGAAATTTATGCCTTTGAAAATACTTGTTCATAAAATAAATGACAATGCCCGTATACCAGCATACGCCCACGAAGGAGATGCGGGTGTTGATCTGTATTCAGTCACTGATGTTACAATAATGCCCGGACAACGCGCTTTAATCCCCACAGGAATAAAAATAGCAATACCGCGCGGATATGAAGGACAGGTTCGTCCTAAATCCGGTCTGGCCCTTAAGCATGGAATAACTGTTCTTAATACTCCTGGTACCGTGGATGCGCCGTACCGCGGAGAGGTTGGAGTGATTCTTTTTAATACAGACACCGAACGGGCTTATAAGGTAAAAGCGGGGGAAAAAATAGCCCAGATGGTTTTCTGCCGTGTAGAACAGGCTGTTTTCGAGGAGACGGATGAACTTCCTGAAACAAGCCGCGGTGAAGGAGGATTCGGCAGCACAGGGATTAAGTAATTCATGATTTATAAGTGCTGTATGGCTTTGACGGAAGAACTCCTGTTACTGTGTATGCTACGTGGCGTTTAAGGTAAATCCGGAGAGATATGAAAATATTCTTCTGATTTTGCTGTAAAAATGTATAATAGTAAATTGAGGAAGTCATATTATGCTGGAAATAAAAACCATAGATAAGTTACCCATAGGCGCGCTGCACAGATGTTTTATCGAGATAATGTCGCATCACGCTCCGGCTTCCTCTTTTCCTCCGGAAGCCATGATGCGCATGAATACAATGCGCGGTGTTGACTACCGCGCCAGCCTGTGCGCCATGGAAGGCGACAGAATGGTCGCATTTATTCTGAATTCCGTAGGAATATGGGACAGAAAACAGACGGCCTATGATATAAGCACTGGAATAGTAGCTGAATACCGGCCTACACCTCTTTCAAGGGAACTGCTGATACGTGTAAAGGAGCATCTGAAGAAATTCGGATTCAGGCAGTATATGCTCGATGTAGCGGCGGAAAATGAAAAAAGCCGTTCACTTTACCGTAATCTGGGGTTTGAGGAAACAAGAAGATTTGTTACCATGCGTCTTTATGGTCGTCCGCTTTCCGTTGTACGGCAGTCCACGCAGATAGATGAGGCAAAACGCGAGGAATGGAGTGAACTGCGCACTATGATGATTAATGACAATGCGCTCAAGCCCTGCTGGCTTAACGCATGGGAGACATTCTATCATATGCCAGATGCCTATACTGTTTATGTGGCCAGAATTGTGGGTGAGGTGGCAGGAGTTGTTATTTTCAGCCAGCCGACAGGCGAGATTCATCAGCTGTGGGTGAACAGTCAGTGGCGCGCTTCCGGAGTAGCATCAGCCCTGCTGGCCAAAGTGGCTGAAAATTCCCAGGCAGGCGGCAGTCTGATATGGAACAATATAGATATGCGCGCTACTGATCTTCTTAATTTCCTGCGTGGCCGTGGTTTTGAGGACGGTGTAAGCAAAACAGAAATGGCCATGGAACTTTTTCAGCGACAGCAGTAATTTTTCTGTCTGATTTTTTCAGTTTTGATTGTCCGTTTTCTGAAAAAACTGTCTGTACGGCCCGTTTTTACGGGCTATATTTTTTGCCGTATTATTTGTCTGGAATAAACAACGGTAAGAAATAACCATGTCAATACTGATTCATCTCTCTTGAATTTCCTTTTGCAAAATGTTTTAATTCCTATAGGCAGCATTGCCTTAACGATTTAGCAGTTATAATATTCAGGAGAAAAGACAAAATGGAAAAACCGACAATTAGAACTAAATGCCCCAATTTCTCTTCCGGTCCCTGCGCGAAACGCCCCGGCTGGACAGTTGAGGCGCTTAAAAATGCTCTGGTGGGCCGTTCCCATCGTTCAAAAGAGGGAAAAGCCCGTATTCAGCTTTGCTCTGACCTGATGAAAGAGATTTTACAGCTGCCGGAAGGATACCGCATAGGTGTGGTTGCCGGCTCCGATACTGGCGCCGTCGAGTGCGCCCTCTGGTCAACACTCGGCCCCAGGCCCGTAGATGTTTTCGGCTGGGAATCATTCAGCAAAGGCTGGATTAAGGATATAAAGAAATATCTCAAACTTGAGAATGTAAGGGATTTCACCGCCGACTATGGCAAACTGCCGGATTTCAGGCAGGCGGACCCCGATCACGATATCGTTTTTACCTGGAACGGAACAACCAGCGGTGTAAAGGTACCTAACCTCGACTGGCTGCCGGCCGATCACAAAGGTCTTGCCATCTGCGATGCCACCAGCGGTGTTTTCGCAATGGATATAGATTTTACCAAGATTGATATTCTTACCTTCTCATGGCAGAAGGTTTTAGGCGGTGAAGCAGCTCACGGTGTTATTATTCTTTCCCCGAAGGCTGTTGCCCGCATGGAAGAGCGCGTGCCGCAGATTCCGTGGCCGATGCCAAAAATATTCCGCCTTGCCGAGCTCAAGAAACTTAAACCGGGCGAACTTGAATACAGCACAATCAACACGCCTTCAATGCTCTGCATAGAAGATGCCATCGATGCGCTGAACTGGGCTAAATCTGTTGGCGGCCTGCAGGGCCTTATAAAGAGAAGCCAGGCGAATCTTGCCGCTTTTGAGAAATGGGTTGAGAAAACAGAATGGATAGACTTCCTTGCGGAAAGCAAAGAAATCCGCTCCAATACGTCAGTGTGCTTTAAGATAGTTGCTCCATGGTTTACCGCTCTTGACAAGGAAGAGCAGGCAAAGGCTGCCAAGAAGATTACAGCCCTTCTTGCCAAGGAAGGCGTTGCCAATGACATTAATTCCTATAAGGATGCTCCCACCGGAATCCGCGTATGGTGCGGCGCAACGGTTGAAACCTCGGATATTGAAGCGCTCACACACTGGCTTGACTGGGGCTATGAGCAGGTAAAGGCCGAATATACAAAATAAGGAGAAAATAAAAAATGGCATTCAAAGTTTTAATTGCTGACAAATCAGACAAGATATGTGAGACCATTCTCAAGGAAAGAGGTCTTGAGCCGGTTGTTAAAACCGGAATGACCCCGGAAGAACTGAAAGCCTGCATTGGCGAATATGACGCCATTGTAGTGCGCTCCGCCACAACGCTTACCGCAGACATTCTCAAAGAAGCCAAAAATATGAAGGTTGCAGTCCGCGCCGGAGCTGGCTATGACAACATTGATGTTGCCGCCGCAAAAGAGAACAAGATTGTCGTTATGAATACTCCTACCGGCAATTCACAGTCTGCCGCCGAGCATGCTTTTGCTCTTATGATGGCTCTTGCCCGCCAGATTCCGCAGGCAAACACATCAACACATGCCGGGAAATGGGAAAAGAGCAAATTCAAGGGCGTTGAAATATGCGGCAAGACCGTCGGAATTGTAGGCTGCGGCAATATCGGCAAGATTTTCGCCGATATGGCTCACGGTCATCACATGACAGTTCTCGGCTTTGATCCGTTCCTTTCTGACGAAGTTGCGGCAAAACTGGGTATTAAGAAAGTAACAATGGACGAGCTTTATGCGAAATCCGACTTTGTCACCTATCACACAATCCTTACGCCGGAGACAAAGGGCATGGTGAACAAGGAAGCCATTGCCAGGATGAAGAAAGGCATACGCCTTATCAACTGCTCCCGCGGTGCGATTATGAACGAGCAGGACATTCTTGACGGAATAGCCAGTGGACAGATCGCCGGTCTTGCCTGCGACGTGTACGCAAATGAGCCTGCCAAGGAACATCCTTTCTTCGGCAATGAGAACATAATCTGCACACCGCATATCGCCGCTTCCACAAAGGATGCGCAGATAAGAGTTGCCCAGCAGGCAGCCGAGCAGATCGCGGATTTCCTCATTGACGGAAACAAGAGGAACGCAGTAAGAGGCAGCTATTAATCTGCTTTTATCATAAACCCGGTGCCTGCCTTCTGGCGGGAGCCGGGTTTTTCAGATTTAATATATAAATTTCAAGGATAATAAAGAAATGGCAAAATTACCGCTTTTCACACCTATTTACGGCATACGTCCTGCTCCAGGAAAGGCGCAGGAAGTCATAGCTCCTCCTTACGACGTTCTCAATTCCGAGGAGGCCAGGGAGATGGCAAAAGGCAAGCCTAACAGCTTTCTGCACGTTTCCAAGGCTGAAATTGACCTTCCAGAAGGCACGAATGTTTACAGCGAGGAAGTTTACAGGAAAGCCGGAGAGAATTTCCGCAGAATGTTAAAGGAAGGCCTGCTCATAAGGGACACAAAAAAGATGTTCTATGTGTACCGTCTCAAAATGGGCGATCACGTTCAGACCGGCCTCGTAGTAGGCGCATGCGTTGAGGATTACGATGCTAACCGCATACGCAAGCATGAGTTCACCCGTGTTGACAAGGAAGATGACCGCGTGAATCAGATCAAGTTCGTGGAAGCCCAGACCGGTCCCGGACTTATTGCCTATAAGCAGATTCCTGCCGTTGACGCTATAATAAAGAAAACCGTACAGAATAAGCCGGAATTTTCTGCCGAAGGCCAGGGCGGAGTGATTCACACCCTTTGGACAATTTCTGACGATAATGACATAAAGGTCATTCAGGAAGAGTTTGAGAAACAGCCTGCCGTATACATTGCCGACGGACATCACCGCAGCGCTGCCGCCAGCCGCGTGAAAAAATGGATGATTGAAAAACGCGGAGCAGAGCACAAGGGCGACGAATCCTACAATACATATCTTGCCGTGGCATTCCCGGTCAATGAAATGAAGATATGGGATTATAACAGGGTTGTCCGTGACCTTAACGGACTTACGCCTGATGCTTTCATGGCTGAAATAAAAAAATCATTCAAGGTTGAGGATGCTGCCTGCAAAAACTGTGCCAAGCCAAAGGCCCGCCGCGAGTTTGCGATGTACCTGGGCGGCAAATGGTACAAGCTGACCCCTATAGTTCCTACACCGGATGCCAAGGATGACCCTGTCGCCGCATTGGACGTGAGCGTTCTTTCCGACCTCGTGATTGACAAAATCCTCGGCATAAAGGATCTTCGCAAAGATCATCGCATAGACTTCGTTGGCGGCATACGCGGCCTCGGAGAGCTTGAGAAACGTGTAAATTCAGGCGAAATGGCAGTAGCATTCGCGCTGTTCCCGACTTCCATAGAGGAGCTTATCCTCGTGGCGGATGCCAACAAGATCATGCCTCCCAAGTCCACCTGGTTTGAGCCCAAGCTCGCAGACGGAGTAGTTTCAAATCCGCTGATGTAATTCCGTCAGGCGGAATTTGGAAAAGACAGTTATTATACTGTGGAAAAAATACCCGCTGTTTAAAAAAACGGCGGGTGTTTTTTTGTCATAAATCAGCCGCATAGGAAAAACCGGGCCCGCGGTGCGTGGCTGGTAAATACCGCTTTTTATACGGAAGACAAATTGAAAATTTTTTTACAGGCTTTGTCGGGATTTGCGGGCCTTACCTTTTTGTTTTGAGTTTTGAACTGTCATATATGCGAATATCCGGATTTTTCAGGGAGAAACATGAATTACCAGGCTTTGAACATTTAAGATTACAGTCCCAAAGGTGATTTTACGGATTTCTGGGATTTTTATATTATATACGAATACACAGAGTAAATTTTCGGACAATATTATCAGGATAATATCATGCGGATAACAGAATTTCTTAAAGGCGGTTATAAAGACAGCGCAAACATACAAAATATATATAAACTGGAAGGCTTTGTGCCGCTGGGGCAGGCTCTGCCGTTTGGAATGCAGCATGTTCTCGCCATGCTTGTATCAAATATTGTGCCGATAATCCTTGTGGCCGGCATGGCAGGGCTTTCACCGTCTTTAAAAGCCATTCTTATTCAGAACTGCATGATAATAGCCGGAATAGGAACTCTTGTGCAGCTGTACCCGCTCTGGAGAGCCGGGTCCGGTTTGCCAATAGTTATGGGTACAAGTTTTACTTTTGTGGCCGTAAACGGGTATATAGCGTCAAAATACGGATACGGTGCGGTTATAGGCGGCGTGATAGCTGGCGGAATTCTGGAAGGTCTGTTAGGCCTGTTTGCAGGATACTGGCTTAAATACATTTCTCCTGTAGTCGCGGCCTGTGTCGTAACGTCTATCGGCTTATCGCTTCTGCCTGTCGGTGCCGCCAGTTTTGCCGGTGGCCTGGGTTCTGCGGATTTTGCGTCTGCTAAAAATATGGCGCTTGGCGCTATAACGCTTATGTCCCTGATTTTGATAGATGTTTTTTCCAAAGGATTCATAAAACGCCTTGCCGTGCTTATTTCACTTGCAATAGGATATATTGCCGCGCTTGCCATGGGAAAGGTTGACTTTTCCGCCCTGCATGGAATATCTGTCCTGTCCCTGCCTCACATAATGCCTGTTATTCCTGAATTCCGCCTGGATGCTGTTCTGGGAATACTGCTTGTATATCTTGTTTCAGCAGCTGAAACCATAGGCGATACCAGCGCATTATGCAATATGGCCCTTGACCGCAGCCCTTCGCATAAGGAAGTATCCGGCAGTCTTGTGTGCGACGGATTCTGCAGTTCACTCGCCGGAATTTTTGGCTGTATTTCAATAACGTCATACAGTCAGAATATAGGGCTTGTGGCCATGACAAAGGTAATAAACCGTTTTACAATAGCCACGGGGGCTGCGGTAATGGTTGCCGCAGGGCTTTTCCCGCCGGTAGGCGCATTGCTTGCAACCCTGCCTGATGCTGTTCTTGGCGGCTGTACGATAATAATGTTCGGCCAGATAGTTATTTCCGGCATTTACATGATGAGAAAATGCGGTTTTACGGAGCGCAATACGCTTATAATCGCTCTTTCGCTTTCTGTAGGTATGGGCTTTACCGGTGTGCAGGGAATGTTCTCAATGCTGCCGGAAATATGGGCTGACAGCCTGCAGAACAACTGCGTAGCCATAGTGTTTCTAATATCCCTTGCAATGGATATCCTTCTGCCAGGAAAAGAAAAGAATTAGAGCGGAACAAAAACAAAGACCGGTATTTTTTACCGGTCTTTGTTTTTGTGCTTATCTGTCTTCAGCGCGAATAATCACTCATTGTTTTTTCTTGTGGCGGATTTTATCAAGGCATAAAGAACAATCAGCAGTAACAGAGCCGCTATTATCCATACGCAGGCTGAAATGCCGTGCCACATCATGCAGCACAGCGTGAAACCAAACAGGCATTTATTCGCGGTCCTGACTTTCGCGGCAGTTACATCTCCGCCATCAGCCCCTTCCTGCACGGCTTCTTCTTCGGAAACAGAACCTGCCTCACCTGTTGTTGTTTCAGACCAGCTGGTGAATTTTTCCTCATCGCCTGTATAATAGGAATATCTTACCCGCACATCGAGTGTGTCTCCGTCAAAGAGTCCTTCAGCGGTAAATGAGCGGCGGCCATCAAAAATCCAGTCAGGATTACCTATGCCGGCCTCATGCCATTCGCCTCCGTTTTTGCGGTATTGTACCTCCTGCGCACCCATTTTTACGCCCTTGTCAAAATAAGAAAGCAGCATTATGTCATAGGTTTTGGGGTCACTTTCCAGCATATAACTTACATCACTGTCCACAAAACGCAGCGAGGAAATCATGGGGGGAGGCAGTTCTCCTTCAAATTCAGGCAGGCTGAAGGGTTCAGCGTCCCTGCCTATGTGCCCTGTTTCGCTCCATGGGCCGGTAAGATAGTGCCATTCATCTTCGCGGTCCTGCCAGCCTATTATGTAGCGGCACCGTATGGCGATGGTATTGTCCTTAAGTTTGAAATGGCTGCTTCCGTTTTTTTCCTTGAATATAAAACCGGGAATATCTTTCATTTTTTCCTGCAGAGGTTCATAATAACTTTCGTAAAAAGTATGTGCGGCAATAATACTGTTTGGAATATCAAAAGCCTGAGGCTTGTCATATATGCCAAAATCGCCCTCGTTTCTGTCCCATGAGGTTTTATACTGCCACTGTCCTCCATTGAATGAGACATCGTACTGCACTTTTGCTATAAAATCATTTACGCCGTATTTCGCATTGAAGGCATTACTGTCAGTGTTTTTTTCTAATGCGAGCGAGTATATGCCAGGCTGGGTTTTTGAGTAGATTACCAGCTGGTCCCAATTATCAGGGTCGTATATATTCTGATAATAAACAGGCTTTTCCGGGGTTTCAAGCTCAATCGGAAGCTGCTCCGCAGATAATGGAAATGCGGATATAAAAGAAAAAAGTGCCGTAAGAAGGATAGATGAAATTTTCTTTATCATTGCTGTTAAATGCTCCATGGCAAGACAGGGCTTTTAACTGCCCTGATATTACCGTCTATATTATATATAAAAGCCATCTTATTTAGTATTTAAAAGCCAGTTGTCTTCTATATAGCTGCCTTTCTTTATAAAAATATATACTGATGTCAGATTCGTTATCAGGGGAGAAAAATTGTTCTTCTCAAGTTTTTTCAGCATATCCCCCGGAAGCGGGTGTCGGTCGCCATTTTTATTGCTGTACAGCGGCAGGAAAAAAACATCTTCTGAACCAGGATTGAATTTGTCTGCATTATGTATGTATGTGAAATTATCTTTTCCGGGAATATTTTCTTTTGAAAGGCGGTTTTCCGCTTTCATTGCAGCATAATCTATAAATACATTGTAAATATCCTTTTGTCCCATTATGTTGCCATTTACCGGAAGTGTGTAAATATCCTGCCCTGGCAGGTACCACCATAATACTCCACCGTTTTTCATATGTACGGCAATGCTTCTTATAAGTGGCATATGCGTTGTTCTGGATACATAGTACAGTGCAGGTCCAGATGAACGCAGTATAATCATATTTGTAACAAGTATGGTGGCAAGGCATATTATTACCGGATATTTAATGCTTTTCCGCCTGATTCCTGAAACAGATGATATAATTGCCGGCAGGGCAAGCAGTTCTGCCGGCAGGAAATAGTAAGTATATGACATTTTAAGTACAGCAAAAGCCAGTATGTAAAAAAAGCCCGCAAAAAGCAGAGAGTCTTCAAAAATATACTGTCTGTCCCTTTTTATAAGTATCTGGTACAGCCTGTATAATAAAACGGTCAGCAGTATTATATTCAGCCGGTCCTTTAATAAAATAAGAAGCAATGTGCCGGAAAATCCGTAGCCTGCCGATGTGCTGTAAAGCGAAGTATGTACTCTGAAAGCGAGGAAATAATAAAGTATAAGAAAAACAGCACCGTCAGTAAGCAGGGCGTAATAAAAAATACTGTCTTTTCCTGTTCTGTTTCTATTGAGTAGCAGGTTTGCAGCTGAGAATACACAGAATATGATAAAAACAGGTTCCTTCATATATGAAGCATATGCTGCTACTAAGAGTGCAGATACATAAAAAATGGTCTTTTGTGATATGAGTGCCCTGTGTGACAGAAAAACAAACGCCGCAAGAAGAATCATAAGGAATCTTTCCGGATAACTCATCTCGAAAAATATCCAGCTGAAACCGGTGCCAGTCAGGAAAATACAGAAAAGGATTGTCCTGTATAAAACAGGTGGATTGACGGAACTTTTATTTTGCCGGAATCCTCTGGAAAGCTTCCATGCCAGTAATGATATGGCAAGGAACTGCAGCCATATATATGCATAATGTATGCCAGGGCCATGTACAGGCAGCAGCGTTATTATATTAAGGTCATAATGTCCCAGAGGGTAGAACCGTCCGTTGGAAATATTTTCCTGCCCTATGTGTCTTGTTACTGGTTCCGGTCTTCCTATTGCAGTTGTCTGAAGTGTCTCATAGTCGTCACCGATAACCCAGTCAGCATGGAACAGAATGAAAAAGGAAAGAACGCAGATAACAGAGGAAACAAGAAAAATACAAAAAAGTCCTTCCGTCTTTTTTAAAAAAAGTTCAGTCTTATGCAGTAGCGGTATCATACTCAGAAAATACTTTTCCCTGATAATACTAAATAAAATAATATCTGTATGTAAAGTGTTTTTTTGTTGGAATGCGGTTTGATAGACATAAGAAAAATGAGTAGAATATTTCATCTGTATAATATATTTTCTATATTGCTTTATCTGAATATTTTTATTAACATACGGATATGAAACATCGTTTTTTTGTCTTATGCGCTTTGTTTGTGGCTGTGCCTCTGTATGCCGGAGTAAGCACGGATAATAGACCTGGCAGAAAAGGTGAGGAGATTTCCGTAAACAGGGAAAAGAAAGCGCACACTGCTGAAAACAGAATCAGTACGGGAGTGCCCGCAAGGTCCGGTAAGTCAGAAAAAAAGGTGTCAGATACAGATGCGGAAATTGATATTTTACAGTTACCTGTGAGAGATATAAGAGCCAGGGAACTTTTTCTTAAGATAAAGTATCAAAGAACAAGTCTTGAGGAATTAAAATCTTCTTATAAAAACTGGTTAGGTTCTGACCAGGAGAATAAGGCAGTGGTAGACCTTACGGAAAAATATGTTAAAGCCGGCAGTACTGTTACCGTAACGCCTGAGGAATGGGACAGGCTTGAAGAAAGCAATCATAAAATATCCGTATTTCTGAATGGCGGCAGGGAGAAACCTGCTTCTGAAAACAGGTTTCTGAAAAACAGGAAAATTACTGAATTAAGCCTGCCTGTATTTGAAATTGATGCCAGGTACTGGGCATGGCGCATTGCCGAGGCCAGGGATGTTACTTTTGAGCAGATAGCCGGCAGCAGCCTTGGCTGGGTTGGCGAGCGTTCATATAATGCCAGACTGGTCAGCAGAATTGAGGAGAACCTTAAAACCGGCAATACGCGGAAACTTACTGATTTGGAACAGAAAAAACTGGATGAGGTCTCTGAAAAAATAAGCGAAATTGTCAGATAGATTATTTGTAAAATACCTTAGCGATATGGCATTATTTTCTTATGAATACAAAACTGGGCATAATTGAAGGTTTTTACGGCAGGCCATGGACATGGGGTGAACGTTCAGGATATATCCCGTTCATGCGCCGCTATGGCTTTTCTACTTATATTTATGCGCCGAAAGCGGATGCCTATATGCGCCGCAGATGGCGTGACCCGCTGCCTGAAGGGCTGGAGAAAAAACTCACAAAACTCTCTCTTGAGCTGCGTAAAGAGGGACGTGAATTTGGTATAGGTTTCAGTCCTTATGAAATTTATCTTTCACCTTTTGATTCAGAGACAAAAAGCGTCCTGCTGCACAGGCTTCAGGCTTTTGACAGGATAAAACCTGACATTCTCTGTATTCTTATGGATGACATGAAAGGCGATGTGAACAGCCTTGCCACCAGGCAGATTGAGATACTTAATTTTACGGCTGCCAATACCAGGGTGAAGAAGATAATTTTCTGCCCGACATATTATTCGGATGACCCGGTTCTTGAAAAACTGTATGGGAAAATGCCGGAGGATTATTTTTCAAGGCTGAATGCGGAACTGGATAAGAAAATAAGCATTTTCTGGACCGGAGACCTTGTTTGTTCCAGGTCTTTTACGGAGGATTATCTGCAGAGTGTCTCGCTAAGGCTGGGCCGCAGGCCGGTGATATGGGATAATTATCCTGTCAACGATGGGCCGCGCATGAGTCCCTTCCTGCACCTGCGGGCATTTACCGGACGGCCTGCCGGAATGGGCGCCGTAATTGAGGCGCATATAGCGAACCCAATGAATCAGGCCGCTCTTTCCAAGATAGTTCTTGCTACGCTTGCGGAAAGCTATAGGCGTGGCCCGCAATACAACCCTGTACAGGCATTTCACCGTGCTGCCGGGGCGGTTACATGCCGGGAGATGGCAGACCTGCTGGAACGCGACCTGGAACTGTTTGCCGACAAGGGGCTTGCGGCAATTACTCCGGAGCGCCGCATGGAACTTAAACGGGATTATTCTGAATTCCGCGGAAGCCATACCAATGATACAGCGGCGGCGGCGCGTGAGATAACAGACTGGCTGGACGGTAAATATTCCATAACCCGCGAAGAAATACTTGCGCAGTGATAATTCCGCATGAAAATAATTGATGTGCACACACATGCCTATCCGGATGCCCTGGCACCAAAAGCCATGGCCGGGCTCTGCGCAGTGAACAGGGATGTTGAACCTGCGACTGACGGAACAGCTTCCGGTCTTCTTGAAGCCATGGACCGCGGAGGTGTCAGTGTTTCTTTTGTGCTTCCAATAGCAACAAAGCCTAAGCAGGCGCCCTCAATTCTCAAATGGATCAGGTCATTCTCTTCGGAAAGGCTTATTCCTTTCGGATCTGTTCATCCTTTTTCTGAAAATTTTGAACAGGAACTTGAGGCATTCAGGTCTGCCGGAATAAAAGGAATAAAACTTCATCCGATGTATCAGGATTTTTCTGTTGATGACAGAAGGGTGTTTCCAGTTTATGAAGCGCTTTCAGACATGAATTTTACCGTGATTTTTCATGCGGGATATGATATAGCTTTTCCTGAAAGCATGAACGCTTCCGCTGATAAATTCGTTACCGTGATGGAAAATTTTCCTGAATTGAGGATTATTGCCGCGCACATGGGCGGCTGGAAAAGATACCGCGAGGTGCGCGAACTTCTCTGTGGCCGCGATATATGGTTTGATACCTCATTCATAAATGAGATTCCAGAAGCCCTGCGCAGAGAGATTTTCGCCTCGCATGATATGGAAAAAATTCTTTTTGGCACGGATTGTCCATGGGCGCGGGCAGAATATATGGCTGCGCTTCTGGAGAGTTTTCCTGAACTGTCTGCGGAAAGCAGGGAAAAGATCTTTTACAGGAATGCCGAAAGACTGCTTAATCTGTAAATATTTTCTGCCTGACTGTGCAGTATGCGGGAATAAAATAATTTAACGATGAATCTGAATCTTGTTGAACCGGCTGATGATCTTATTGAAATACTTGCCGACCGCCTGATTGGTGAAGGGGAGAAACTAAAGGACTGTCTTGTTATCTTCCCCGGTATACGCCCTGTTTATTTTCTGCGGAGAAAACTTGCTGAGAAAAAAGGTGGCGCAATGGCCGCGCCAGCCATGTATGCTATTGATGGTTTTGTTTCAGCGGTTTATTCGGCGGAAGGGCCTGCGCGACGTAATGCCGGCAGTTTTGATATCCTGTGTATTCTCCTGCAGCAGCTTAAAAACAGTTTCTGCCGTGTTCTTAACATTGGCAGTGACAGCGCCGGAATGGATTTTCTGCTTCCTATGGCCCTTTCGCTTTCAGAAGAAATGGAGGAACTGAAAAAAGAACTTGTTACACCGGAACAGATTACCGCATATGACGGCATGTTCCGTGAGGAACTGCTCCGTGGGTTTGCTACAGGTATAACGGGAAGTGTATCCGGAGCCACGGACAGTAAGGAAAATATCCGTGACGGATTCACAGAAAAAATAAAAAATTTCAGCGAGCTTTACAGACAGTTTTACGAATCTGCAGACAGGGAAGGATTTGTTACCGCTGCCGGACAGATGGCATGGACTGCCGGATTTCTGAATCCGGAATATATAAAGCGGCATTACCACAGAATTTTCGTCGCCGGTTTTCTCCGCATGACAAAAGCAGAGCAGAAAATATCTGAATGTCTGGATAAAGCGGGAGCGGAGTTTTTCTTTATAAAGAATCCGCTGCTGACCAGATATTTAAGCGGGATAAGGCCTGAGGATGTATTTGTCAGAGAGCCTGAGGGGAAAATTAATTTTTACCGCGCGGCAGATATGCACGGAGAAATATACCGGCTTGCTTCGCTGCTGGATTCCTCTGTCCCGGCATTGCAGCCGGATGCGGAAAAAACGGTTATAGTTCTGCCGGATACACATACACTTTTTCCTCTTCTTCTGAACTGTCTGCCGGAAAATACGGTATGCAATGTGTCAATGGCCTGTCCCATAGCGGTATCACCGGTATATTCGCTTTATACAGCATTATCGGCGCTTTTTGTAATGAAGCCTGAAGACGGATATGATGTGTTTTCGTATCTCGGTTTCCTGAAGCATCCATATATAAAAAACCTCTCCTGCAGTGGTACCGCGGAAAATGGCAGGATTGTTATTCAGGCGCTGGAAAGGAATCTGGCAGGAAGCCTGCGGCGTTCTTTCAATCCATGTGAACCGTCCGGAATAACTGTGCCACAGCTGTCCACGGAATCCGCGGAAGATCATCTCAGGAGTATTTATGAGATCTGTGTCAGGCCTTTTGAGCATATTGATAATCTGGCATATTTCTGCCGCAGTCTGCGGGCAGTATTCACTCATATAGCGGAGAACAGCACCGCCTCAAGGCACCCTTACTGGAGTGAATTTCAGGCCGCACTGTTTTCACTTATGGAAGAGCTTGAAAATTCAGGCCTTGCTTCAGAGAAATTTAATGACACACCCTCATATTTCCGCTTTTTCGGCCTTGCGCTTTCAAAAAGCGGTTATCCTTTCAGTGGTACACCTGTAAAAGGTATTCAGATACTCGGTCCTATTGAAACGAGAAGCATAAATTTTGATACGGTATATTTTCTTGACGCTAATGCTGATGTTCTTCCTCCTTCCGGCAGAAAGGCAAAAGTAATTTCCGATTTTCTGAGAAAACAGATAGGTCTTGCCACCAGACTTGACAGGGAAGCTGAATCGCGTTATCATTTTGAAAGTCTCATTTCCGGAGCCAGAAATGTAAATATTTTTTATCGTGATGCTGCAGAAAAGGAAAAAAGCCCTTTTATTGAAAAACTTATCTGGCTTAAGCAGCAGAAACACGAAAAGGTTGTGGAGGAGCCGGCTTTTTTTACACCTTCCTTTGAACTGTCTCATGCCGGAGTTGTACAGAAGACAGCCGGAATAATGAAAAAACTTGAGAAGTTTGTATTTTCTCCTTCATCTGTTGATACATATCTGCACTGTGGCCTGAATTTTTTCTATTCATATGTACTGCGGCTGAAGGAAGGTGAAAGATTATCCCGTGTGCTTGAACAATCTGACATCGGCAGCATGGTTCATACAGTGCTTGAAAAATTCTTTTCGGAAAAACAGAACGGACCGCTGGAGATATATGATTCCGATCTGGACAGAATGAAAATAATTGCAGAGGAAATCCTGAACAGCAGATTTGGCAGTACCGGATCCGGTTTTCCATATATTTTCAAGCGCCAGCTTTTCCTCAGGTTCCCTGGCATACTTGATTATCACAGGACAATAGCCGGAAATACCGAAATACTTAAACTGGAAACAAAACTGGAATTGCCTGTTAAATATAAAGACCACGGTTATGTCAGAATGGCCGGGTACGCAGACCGTATTGACCGCCGTGACGGGAAAATATTTATTGTAGACTATAAAACGGGAACGGAGGCGGATGTCCCGGATCTGCTTAAATTTGATCCTGCAAACCGCGGTGAATGGAGAAAAACACTTAAGTCAGTGCAGCTTCCTTTCTATCTGCAGGCATATATGCACAAATACGGTATTGAATACGGTGAGGAAAACTCTCCTATGGCTGATGCGGCTCTTATGTTTCTGGGAACCACTCCCGTAAAAGAAAAAAGACTGTTCGGACAGCTTGAAAAGAAACTTAAGGAAAAACATAAAAACGGCGTAAAATCTGCTCCGGCACAGACTACAGACCTTGCGATGAGCGGGTTGTCCTCAGCTATAAATATGCTGATAGAAGAAATACTGAATCCTGATATACCATTCAGTCCGGCCGAAGATGAGGACAGATGCAGAAACTGCCGGTTTGCTGTAGCGTGTGGCAGAATATAAGCCGTAGCCGTCTTCGCGGCTTTTTTTTGTAAAATGTTAGTATTATGGCTGACATGAAATTCTCCGCAGTCGTTCTTGCCGCAGGCATGGGAACCAGAATGAAATCGGATCTTCCCAAGGTCCTGCATAAATTAGGCAGCCGTTCCCTTGTGGAACATGTTGTCCGTAAGCTTTCACAATTAAAGCCTGAAAGTATTATTGTTGTTACAGGCCACGGCGGTGACCTGGTTGAGGCCGTACTCAGAAAGGGGGGGCTGGTACCAGAACCTGTTTTTGTCCGCCAGCAGCTGCTTAAGGGCAGTGGCCGCGCTGTTCAGGAAGCCCTGCCGGAAATAATGAAACATGATTGTGTGGCGGTATTATGTGGTGACGCCCCGCTTTTCAGGCCGTCAACAATCGCGGAAATGTATAAATTTTTTAAGGAAAGCGGTTCTGACTGTACTGTCATGACTGCGGAACTGCCTGAGCCGGCGGCATACGGCCGCATAAAGCGCGGTATGGACGGCCAGCTTGAAGCCATAGTGGAAGCCGACGGTGCGTCTGAAGATATACTTGCAATAAAAGAAATAAATTCAGGTACATATTTTTTCCGTACAAAGGCGCTTGAGAAAGCGGTTTCAACCCTTGAACCGAAAGGTTCAAAAGGGGAATTTTACCTTACAGACGCAATAGAGAATATCATTGCCGCAGGCGGTAAGGCAACTGCTTTCAAAATAGAAGACAATACCGAGATAACCGGCATAAATTCCCGTGAGGGACTTGCAGCAGCGTACAGGCTGCTTATTGACCGTAAAAATACGGAACTTATGCGCGAAGGCGTTACAATCGTTGATCCGGCCAATACATATATAGATGAGGAAGTACGCATAGGCCGCGACACGGTTATTTATCCCGGTGTTTTCCTTCGTGGTGACACCATAATAGGCGCTCACTGCGCCATAGGGCCTGGCGGAATAATAGAAGACTGTATCATAGACGATAATGCCGAAGTGAAATATTCGTGTATTCTTGAAAAAAGTCATGTACATTCCTTCGCTGTAATAGGGCCTATGGCACACCTGCGTCCGTTTTCTGAAATATGCGAATATGCGCAGGTAGGCAATTTCGCCGAGGTCAAAAAATCAGTGATAGGCCGTGGATCCAAAATGCACCATCACAGCTATCTGGGTGATACGGTTACGGGTGAGAAAGTGAATATTGGCGCCGGAACAATAACATGTAATTACGACGGGGTTAATAAACATAAAACCGTATTGGGAGACGGAGCTTTCATAGGTTCTAACACAAATCTTGTTGCGCCGGTAGAAGTTGAGGCAGGCGGATATACAGCCGCCGGCTCCACCATAACAAAAAAAGTTCCCGCAGGCACAATGGGAATTGCCCGTGCAAGACAGGTTGTAATAACAAGAAAAATTATCCGTCCCGTCAAATCTGATAGTGCGACGGATAAAAAACAGCCGTCCGGAACTGACAGCGTAGCAGAAAACACGGGTACGGAAACTGTCTGAATCTGAAGTACAGCCGTAAAAGTCAAATCAGGAAGTTAAGATAAAAAACAAGGCGGAAATATGAAATTTCAGCGGCATGATCTTAAACTCTTTACAGGAAATTCGAATCCGGAACTTGCGGAAAAAATAAGCGACTGTCTGGGAGTTCCTCTGTCCAGGGCCCGTATAACGCATTTCGCAGACGGCGAGATAGACGTTCATATCCTGGATAGTGTGCGTGACTCTGACTGTTATATAATACAGCCCACCTGTCCACCCGTGAATGACAATCTCATGGAACTGCTCATCATGATGGATGCTCTCCGCAGGGCTTCATCCGGCAAGATAAATCTGGTTATTCCTTATTACGGCTATGCCAGACAGGACCGCAAGCCGCTTCCACGCGTGGCCATTACCGCCAAACTGGTGGCGAATCTGCTTACAAAAGCCGGCGCAGACCGTATAATAACCATAGATCTTCATGCGGCGCAGATTCAGGGGTTCTTCGATATTCCTCTGGATCATCTTTATGCGCGTCCCGTGATCCTGGATTATGTGAAGCAGCAGCATTTTGAGGATCTTGTTGTTGTGTCGCCTGATGTGGGCAGTGTGGAACGGGCCCGTTCCATAGCGCAGCGTCTTAATGCCGGGCTTGTGATTATAGACAAGAGGCGCCCGCATCCAAATGAAGCTGTTGTTTATCACATTATCGGTGATGTTGAAGGCAAAACATGCTTCATTCTTGATGATATTGTGGATACGGCAGGCACCCTGATCGCTGCTGCCAATGCAATACACGCGAACGGGGCCAGACGTATAATCGTGGCAGCATCTCACGGTGTGCTTTCGCGGGATGCCATAGAAAAAATCGATAAATCACCCATTGAGGAAGCTGTTTTTACGGATACAATTCCCATAAACGCTTCAAAAAGTGCTAAAATAAAGATAGTGTCCGTAGCGGAGCTGCTGGCGGAAGCCATTAAGCGCAATCACATGGGTGAATCCATAAGCGAACTTTTCGCATGATTGGTTAACGGATAATTAGCAGGAGAAAGTACTTACTATGGAACAGACTATAATTTCAGCTGAACTCAGAGAAAAAGCCGGAGTGCGCGGAACATTGAGCGCTTACAGAGCGGCGGGAAAGGTCCCGGCTGTTGTGTACGGCATGAATAAAGAGCCGGTCAGCATCGCCGTTGACGAGAAAGCCATAACGGCTGCGTATAAGAAAGACGCCAACGTCGTAATAGATTTGAAATACGGTGATAAGGAAGATACCGTTATAATCAAAGCCATTCAGCGCCATCCAGTGAAGAATAATTTCTGGCATGTGGATCTTCAGAGAATTGATGTGAACAAGAAAGTCATTGTCAAGATTCCTGTTGTCCTCCTGGGTGATGCCCCTGGCGTTAAGATTCAGGGCGGACTGCTTGAGCACAACCTCCGCAAACTGGATGTTGAAGCTCTGCCCAGAGATATACCCCACGATATCAGCATTGACATCACTAAACTCAATATCAACGAGTCCATACGCGTGAAGGATGTAAAGGTTGACAGCAAAATTGCTCTGCTTGACGATCCTGAGATGATTGTTGTCAGCGTGGCTGTAGCCAGGGATGCTGCAGCTGACATACCTGCGCCGGCCGCAGCAGCCGCCGAGCCTGAAGCCGCCAAGGGCGGTGCAAAGCCCGAAGCTGCAGAAGCTGACAGCAAGAAATAATAATCCGGTCATGATTCCGGCGGGAAATATGTTTCCCGCCGGAGTTTCATTTTTCATTTATCCGGACTGATATTTTATGAACGGAGCCATGTGCTTCCGTTCTTTTGCATTTCTGAAAATTTCAAAAGCCGTATTACCGTTATGAAGAAAGATTCAATACGCCTTGTCGCTTTTTTGGGCAATCCAGGGGAAGAATACAGGAAAACACGGCATAATGCCGGTTTCATGGCCGGAGATTATGCTGCTGGCAGGACAGGGCTTGAGTATTCCTGGCGCAGCTGGCAGAAGACCGGACTTTACGCAGTGTGGGAACATAACGGTGAGAAAATATATTTTCTCAAGCCACAGACATATATGAATCTGTCAGGACGCGCCGTGCAGTCTCTTGCGGCTTTTTACAAAATACCTCCACAGCAGATTCTTGTTGTTTACGATGATCTGGCACTGCCTTTTGGCAGAACACGTCTGCGTCGTGACGGCTCAAACGGTTCACATAATGGCATGGGTTCGGTCATAAACTGTCTTGGTTCTTCGGCCATTCCACGCCTGCGCATAGGTATAGGGCCACGGCCTTCATATATACAGGGCAAAGATTATGTTTTAGGCAATTTCCCTGAAGAGGAAATGGAAAAGATGCCGGAAGTGCTTGAAAAAGCATGGAAATCAATATGCGTATGTGTTGATGAAGGCCTTGAAAAGGCCATGAATCTCTGCAATTCCTGAAAATCCGGCCTGTATTTTCAGGAATTCATATACTGCTTCCATTCAGGGGTTATTTTCCTGTCCGTAATTTCACATCAATGCCTTTCGCGAAAAAAGGTACGGTATCTTTTACCACGGCGAACATATCATCGTGCTGGTGCTCGCTTATCTGCCCGTGTTTGTTATAAAAGAAATCAAGAGTATAGTTTTTTGTTGTCAGTGATTTGTAAAAAATATTCTCCGAGGTAATACGGTAAGGCTGCGGAAATTTAGGATTGTATATCTTTGTCTCGGCGATGGGAATGCCGTTTTCGTTCTTCGCCACGATAATAAGCAGCATATTGTCGCGCTTTCTGTTTATTCTTCCTGTTTTTTCAATTGAAACAGTGCCTGAAATGTTAAAGCATGTATAAAGAATAACCGGTCGGCCGTATTTCCACAGGAATACAGACAGGGACAGTATTATTATGAACCAGAATCTTTTTCTCAGCAGCACGCTGAAGAATGATTTTAATCTTTTTCCGAGGCTCATGATAACATTCTATCAAAAGCCGGACAGTATGTAAAAGGTGTGACGCTGTCCGTATAAATACAGTACTTTTGTATAATATGAATATATGAAAACATCGGAACATTCCGGTTTTACATTTTTTGAGATGTGTGTCGGAATACTTATTCTTGCAGTTCTTGGGTTCCTCTCAGCACCTGCCTTCAATACCCTTATAGCCAAATCCAAGGAAGGAAATGCAAAAGGGGGACTGGCCACACTGCGTGGGGCTCTGGAAGTTTACAAGGCGGACAATGGGGCCTATCCGCAGGGAAATCTTGACTGTCTTAAACATAAATATCTTATGAAGATTCCAAAGAATGAGCTTCCTGGAACACCACATGAAGCCAGACGTCATGTTACCACGGCATCTGAAACACCTGTGCCTGATGACGCCGGGGGCTGGTACTATGACAACCGCCCGGAAAGTTCCTCATGGGGGCAGGTACACATAAACTGCAATCATTCAAACAGTATGCGCGAAGTCTGGAGCGAATTATAAAACATCATTTCTTTTTTCTGGTATTTCCATTCATGCTGGCTGCATACGCAGGAATTAACTGGTATGCTGGCAGATGGTTTGTAAAAGCTTTTTCGTTGAATGGTGCTGCTGGCAGGATGCTGCCGCTTTTATTTGCCGCCATCGGCATTCTTGCGTTTGGCGTAATGCGTTTAAGGCATTTCAGTTTTCCTGGCCGTGAGTTTGTGGCATTTGCCGGATTTGCCTGGGTTGGTGGGATACTTGTTATATCAACAGTGTTTGCACTGATGTCCGTTCTTTTCTTTGTTCTAAGAAAAGCCAGCGTATCTGTACCGGCTGCATATCAGGCAGGCATTACATCTGCCATGGCTATACTGTGCCTTGCTTCTGCTTTTTACAGCGGTTTCCGTACACCTTCGCTACGCCATATAGAGATAAAATCTGCTAAGCTTCCACCTGCGCTTGACGGATATAAACTGGTTCATCTTTCAGACCTGCACCTGGACTCCCCAGCCAAAATGCGTGATTTCAGAAATGTTATTGAAAGGGTGAACGCCCAGCAGCCTGACCTTATTCTTATAACAGGCGATATTCTGGATCCGGGCTTTGATATATCCCAGGCAGATGGATTTTTCTCCGGATTCAGGGCAAGGGAAGGGGTATATGCCAGTCTTGGCAATCACGAGTATTATTTCGGCATGGAAAGGGCCATGGAACTGTTCGGACTTTCCGGGCTGACGCTGCTGCACAATTCTTCTGAAGACCTGCCATCCGGAATAAGGCTTACCGGCACAGGAGATGTAAAAATGGAGAGATTTTCTGCGGAAGAGGCTGCCTCTTTCGTAGGAAAAAAGCCTGGTGTTCCGGAAATACTGCTGACTCATGAACCGGTTTATTATAAGGAATTCGCTGACAGGGGAATAATGCTCGGACTTTCAGGACATACACACCGTGGACAGATTTTTCCGTTTCACCTGGCGGTACGTATGGTGTACCGGTATTTTTACGGACATTATTCCATAGGCAGTTCTGAATTTTATGTTACTTCAGGCACAGGTTCATGGGGACCCCGAATGAGATTTCTGGCTCCTCCGGAAATTCCTGTTATAATTTTACGTTCCGCTGCAGCGGTGGACAACAGACAAAAGACTGAATAAATAATAAATGTTCAGGTTGACGCCTCAGCGTCAGAAAAATTACAGATATTTTTTTATTTCCAATAGCATTTCATCATGTATCAGGCTGTTTGTAGCGAGTGTCTGCCTGCCCAGATTCCAGCCTGTATGCCATGGCTGCCCGTCAAAGGATGAGGTTCTGCCTCCGGCTTCCTCAAGTATCAGCCAGCCAGCGGCTACGTCCCACGGTTTAAGGTTGAATTCCCAGTATCCGTCTGTGCGGCCAGCCGCGAGCCAGCACATATCCAGTGCAGCCGCCCCAAGCCTGCGCACATCATGGGATATTTTCATGAATTCCCTGAAGAATCTTACATAATAATCCGCTTTTTCGGCCCTGTCATAAGCGAAGCCTGTAACAAGAAGTGATTTTTCCACACTATCAGTGTCTGATACAGAGATTTTCCTTCCGTTCAGATAAGCGCCTTTTCCTTCCTCTGCTGTATATAGCTCATTCATCATGGGATTGAAAACTCCTGCAGAACGTACTTTTCCGCCCTCCGCAAATGCTATTGAAACCGCAGCCTGCGGAAATCCGTGAGCATAATTTGTAGTTCCGTCAAGAGGATCGATTATCCACACTCTGCCGGTTTCCTCCCTGTCAGATCCTTTTTCCCCAGCTATATATTCATCTGGCATTTCTTCTTCGGCTATGAATCTGTCACCAGGAAATGCTGAAAGTATTATTTCAAACGCTTTTTTCTGTGAGGCCATATCTGCTGCGGTTACAAGATTTGCCCGTCCTTTCAGAACATAATCCACATGACGGAAGTTTTCCGTCAGAATTGCCCCGCATTCATGCAGAGCCTCCATTAAAACTTCTGTTTCTTTCATATCATTATCAAAATCCAGAATGTTATCAGAACTGCCGCTTTTATAAGATTCTGTGTTAATGTTTCCGTGTGTACGGCAACGGCATATGTGTCAGGCTGTCTTTTCTGACACAGATTGGAATTAGTTATATTTTCCGGAAAACATACCCCAGGCAAATTTCAATGTGCGGCAGCTTTCTGCTATTCCGGAGGAAAAACCCAATGGCGCCGGTTTACCATCTTTAAGTTTTTCTATAACCGCTATTCCGTCACCGAGGCCGTCAAGGTAATGGAATACCGCATTATTACCGAATAGTTTTTTCCATTTTTTATCGCGCGGATCCGCAGAATTGGCATTTCCTATAACTATGAATCCGCCCGGTTTCAGCACTTCAAAAGCTTCATAAACAGCGCTTTCGCATATACAGCGGTTGTAAGCCGGAATATCAATGGAGACCAGATCAAAGCAGCCGCGTTTTTTCAGTTCTTTTGATGTGAGACCGTATCCTAAAAGAAGTCTTTTGTTATAAATGTGCGGGCGCACGCTGGCACGGCGGAATTCGCAGCGTATTCCGGAGCATGAGGCAGCAACAACTTCGCTGCCGGTTTTTGAATATTTTTCAGAACTGTCAATAGAAAACAGAAAAGCGCCTTTTTTATTTTCCAGTTCGCGTGCAATCATAAGTGATGAGAATCCGGAACCGTATTCAAGAACCTTTCTCGCATTTGAAACGCGTATAAGCGAAGCCAGAAAACAGCAGCCGGCGGGATCAAGAACATCCTTGCTGCCTGCCGGATACTCAAAACGTGAAACTTTTACTTTGTCTAATTCGGAAATTGCCTGATCTATCAGATAATTCATTATAAATACTCTTAATTATATTTATAATTATACCATTTTCCTGTATAACGTCCTGTTCTGCATAAATAACGTATAAAATTACCTGTCTGATAGAATGGCTTTTATCCATGCGCTGTGCATTTTTGCTATAAGATCTTTTTTTATTCCCCTGGGACATGCCTGTTCACACGCTCCGTTATTGCAGCATGGTCCGAAACCTTCTTTCTGTGCTGCCCGCACAAGCGAAATTGTACGCGCGTTCCTTTCTGGTACACCCTGTGGCAGCAAAGAAAGATGTGCAAGTTTGGCGGCTATGAACAGCGCAGCTGAACCGTTAGGACATGCCGCTATGCAGGCGCCACAGCCTGTGCATGACGCTGCTGTCAGGGCTTCCTCGGCGTCTTCCTTTGGAACAGGCAGTGAATTTGCCTCTGGAGCGCCTCCCAGACTGGTGGAAATAAAGCCTCCGGCCTCCAGAATCCTGTCAAGCGCGGTCCGGTCCACAGCCAGATCTTTGAGTACCGGGAATGATTTTATCCGCCATGGTTCCACGGTAATAATATCCCCCGGGTTGAAATTCTTCATTTTAAGCCGGCATGTTACCGTATTCTGCCCTGGACCATGAACATCTCCGTTTATTATAAGCCCACATGTTCCGCAGCTTCCCTCGCGGCAGTTGTATTCAAAAACTACAGGATCTTCACCACGCAGAAGCAGTCTCTCGTTCAGTTTTTCAAGCACATCAAGAAAATCCATTCCTGGAGTTATTCCCGTTACCTGGTATTGAACCATATGTCCCTGCGCATGACGATTGCTCTGCCGCCATATCCTTAACTGGACACTGAAAGTTTTACCTGTTCCTTCCATGACCGCCTCCTGCCGACGCTCTGCTTCTGACGTAATCTTTCCCTGAATATACTTTTCTGACAGTGAATTTAAGCGGTTCACTTACAGGAATATCCAGCCCCTCACGGTAAGGTGTATTTTTATGCCATCGGTTCTCCTCCCTGAACCATACGCGCACATTTGCTTCTTCGTCGGGTTTTGATATATTTCCATCTGTAGAGTAATCCATGCGGAAATGAGCCCCGCATGTTTCCCTGCGCAGGATAGCATCTTTTATCAGAATTTCCCCAAAATCCAGATATACGGAAGTTTTTAAGGCTGTTTCATAAGCTGTATTGCAGCAGTTTATGTCCGGTACCAGCACATTGTTGTAAAATTCCTCCCGCAGCTGCCGCAGTTCCCTTAGCCCCTGCTGCAGACGGTAACTGTATCTTATAAAACCGGCTCTTTCCCGCATAAGGCCGGCAAGTCTCCTGTGAAACTCTTCAGGAGGAACCCTGCCTTTTATGTTCAGCAGCCTGTTCTTTTTTTCCACGGCGTGTTTCATCGCTTTCTCAAATGCCGGATGTTTTTCGTTTACTGGCCTGGGCTGTACTTCCGCAAGGTAGGCCCCAAGTGTGGCAGGAATTATGAATAATCCGTCAGCAAGTTCCTGAAGCGGAGCGTTGCCTGGCATACAGTCGGCACCATGTACTGAGAAATTGGATTCGCCTGCAGCAAAAAGACCTGGAATTGTTGTGCGCAGAAGATAATCTGTCCACAGCCCTCCGGAGCAGCGCTGCGACGAGTTGTAATATTCCGGCACTGTCTGCCAGCGGCTGTTATTTCCATTAAGTGTAAGTGAAAAGCATGGATTTGCGAAGCCTGCGCCGGCACGGTAAGCGGCCCAGAGCGGGTTAATTCCACCATTAACAGGTGTCGGCACGGAATTATATATATCTGAATAACCGCCACAGGCAAGTATTATGGCGTCTGCGGTCCACGCTTCAAAACTGCCGTTCAGTATGTTCCTGGTTATTAAGCCGCGTGCCTGTCCTCCACATATTACCAGCTCAGTCATTTCACGTCTGCCGTATATCACTGCCTTGCCACGCGCGGTCTGCCGCATAAGTGCTGAATGAAAAGCATTGAGCAGCTGTCTGCCTGTCTGTCCACGTGCCTGGAAAGACCGGGAAGTCGTTCCACCTGGATAAGGGCGTGGCAGAAGAAGACCTCCATCTTCGCGTATAAAAGGCACACCGAGGGCGGTGCATATGTCCAGAACCCGGCCCGAAAGCTGTACCATACGGTATACATCGGCTTCTCTTGAACGCCAGCCACCATATTCCATTGTGTCCCGGAAAAATCTTTCGTCTGAATCTCCGTCATTGGCATAATTGCGGGAGGCATTAAGCCCTCCGCGCAGATATGATGTGCTTTCCCTGCGTGGTGATTCCAGCCTGGTTATCACACGCACATTATAGCCCTGTTCTGCGAGCGCGGCAGCTGTGGCGCAGGCAGCAAGACCTCCACCTGCTACAATAATATTTGAGATATTTCTCTTTCCCGGAGGCAGCTGTGGCAGATGTGAAGCAAGATAATTCCATTTGTCTTTAAGCGGGCCAGGAGGAACGCAGGAATTCAGCCTGTGTTTTGGCTTTCCGGCGTTTTCTTTTCCTGTATTGCCACATTTTATGTCTGATACGCAGGCCTCTTCCGCTTCCGTATCTGCTGTTATTGCGTATCTGTCACATATGTTGTCAGAGTCTGCTTTTTCCCAGTGTTTGTACCTGCTTTCCTGGTCCGGGGTGTTGCTTTTTTCTTCGGGAAAATGAATGATCCCGGTGCGTTTCCTGCCTGTTTTTCTGTTCTTTCTTTCCGGACTCATTTTATTATCACCATAGGTTCTTCCTGAATATCAAGCAGAAGGTCGGTTTCAGTACAGTAGTAAACTGAAAGCAGAGATGTGAAAACACAGAGTATAACCAATGCACGCCATACATATCTTACACTGGTTCTGTTCCTGTCGGTTGAAAAGCCTGTTGTGTTAAGTGCTCCGGAAAGTCCCCTGCCGAATTGAAACGCAGGGAAAAGAAATCCCAGGAACCACATAAGCGCTATCCGTTTTGCCCTTAGAAGTTCTATAAGAGTACGGGCATAGTCTGCTCCGGTATCTGAAAAATCAAACGAGGACAGAAAACCGTAATAATAATAAAGACATATGCAGAACAATGTTCCTGTAATGGGCAGCAGAAATGATAATACAGGCGGCTGGCCCTTGAATTTAAGTTCAGGGTGCTGCTGTGAATTTTTCAAAAGGTTATCCAGTTTTACTCCTGTTGCGAGAACAGCATGCACTACGAGAGCGGCAATGAAAAGTATTTCTGCGGAATGAGCGAACGGATTTTCACATGCGAAGCGTGAAACAGCAGAGAAGAAATCCGGAAAAAAAGGAAGCATTGCGCAGGAAAACACAAACAGGAAAGTGCATAAAAGTAGATAGAAAGACAGATATGATGAAACTATTTTCCGTCCGAGAGGATCTGAAAAAAGAAGGAAAATCTTTCTCATGAAACTAAACTTTGTATGCCGTATGCCTGTTAAACAGTTTTATTCTGAAATGCTGAAACCACACTGCCGGTGTACCAGCAGTTTTTATCCGGCTGTACTATTCATTCATGACTACGGTGGGGGTAAATTCCTCCTCACCGGCAGTATTCGTGCCTGTTCCTGAACCGTCTGAAGTTGTTATGTTCCTGCGGACAGAAGCAGAACCGCTGTCTTTGTTATCCAGGCTGTTTTCCACTTGCTCAGTGGCGGATATGGCAGACATTTCCTCTTCGGCTTTTTTTGCTTTCTCCTCCGCTTCCTGAGCCGCTCTGGCTGCGGCTTCCGCTTCAGCTTTAAGTTTTGCCGCCCTGACTGCTTTGGCATCATTGATTTTTTTAAGAAGCGTCGGATCGTCCTTTATTGCCTTGTCTGCCTTGCGTCGGGCTTCATATATTTCAGTAGCCATGCGCCATAATATCTGGTTGAAAATCGTTTTTTCTCCGCTGGAGGGGGATAAGATCGGATAAAGTGGCGCCAGCAGCAGAAAGAAGTAAGTGCGGTTTGTGGCCATTAACTCTATATTGGCTGTGCCGGTTGAAGTATTTATCTGTGTACTTAGGGAATATCCGGTAGGAAGTGAGTGGGGGAATAGCATAATAAAAGGAGTTTCCACCAGATAAGTATTAATAAGCTCGCCGTATGTCCATCGGTTGACAGTCTCAAGATCAAGATTCAGTACACCGTTGCCTTTGTTTCTGTCATAAAGACCGGCTTTCCTGAAAATATTTTTGGCCAGTTCAAGCAGTTTCTGCTGGTCAGCGGGGTCGGCAGGCTCATGTCTTCTTTCCTCCTGTTTGAAATCACCGGTTGTCTGATCTATTTCTCCATGGCCTATTTTGTCTGTCCCGGACTGGTAAGGGTAATTCTCCCATGAAATTTTTATATCCGCAAATGCTTTTTTACTGCTGTCCTCAAGCATCTCTGCCGCAATATCTTTATCTATTTTTATCTCGCCTGATGTGAAAGCGGCGCAGCCTGAAAGAAAAAGCGCTGCTGTCATGGATAGGGTAACAGTAAAAAAAGTTTTCATAATACTCACAATAAATCTCACTATATGGTTAGGACAGTTATATGCCCTGATTAAGAAATATTATATTATAATTAAAGGCCTGTTTTGCACAGATTCCGCTGCATGGATTTACTGTAAGTAAAACAGACGCGGATAAAAATCTGTAAATACTGCACGGGCCGCTTGAAAAAAGGAAGTGTCTGATGAAAGTTTATAATTCTTATATTTTCGGCGACTGCCGCGACATAAGGCAATGGACAGCGGCTGGTCTTGAACAGATGTTCAAGGCGGCTCACAATGTAAGCCCGCGGCTGAAAAAGGTTTCTTCCGATTATATAATTTCAGTTCTTGATGAAACAGGCAGACTGTTTGCTGAAGGAGGCAGATACCGGAGCATAGCGACGGAATTTCTGTGCGCTGCCGGATATTCACCAGAGAAGGCTACGGTGTCTCTGAATACTGTCCCGCAGCTGCTTTCAGCCGCATCTTTGCGCAAAAGAATGAATATGGAGCTTTTTATTCCGCACGCTCTTGAAGTTCCCATAGAGAGAAGCGGTTATGAAGGCATTGTAAGGGCATATCCGCGTGGAGTCGTTCTTCATATAGGTGCTGGAAATTCATTCTACGGAGTTCTGCATTCTCTTGTTATAGGTTTTCTTACCAAGAATGTAAATATAGTAAAACTTTCATCTTCCGACACAGGTTTTCTGAATATGTTCATGCAGGCACTTAAGGAAACAGACGTGGAGGGGATACTTTCAGCTGCTGCGGCTGTGATTTCCTGGAAGGGTGGTTCACGTGAACTTGAAGAAACTGCGGTAAAAAATGCCGATGTTGTTATGGTCTGGGGTGGAGAGGAGGCTGTAAAGGCATACAGGAGCATGGCCCCGGTTAATGTAAAAGTTGAAGGTTTCGGTCCTGAAACCAGTCTGGGGCTTGTTTATGAAAGTGCGATAAACAATGAGGGTATGCGGGATATAGCTGAAAGAGCGGCCAGGGATGCGTCACTTTGGAATCAGGCTTCCAGTGCTTCCCTTAACACTCTTTATATAATAGCGCCGGCAGCAAGGCATGAAGAATACGCCAGGGAATTTGTTGACTGTGCGGCAGATGCTTTTGCGGCGTTCTCAGGAAGATTTCCACAGGGCAGGCTTTTCCCGGAGGAAATGGAAAAGGTTGAAAAGGCCAGACGTCAGGCAGCAGAGGACGCAGGCCGCGGACTTGCGTATTATAAGTGTTCGGCAGGAGATACCGGCTGGACCGTTATTTATGAAAAAGATCCTGAATACCGTGTTTCGCCACAGAACAGGGTTCTTTATGTCAAAACCGTTGAGACTCTTGAAAAATTACTGGAGCTTGTAATGCCTCTTAAGGGGTATCTGCAGACAGCCGGCGTCGCTGGTTCCATAGAAAGGGTGCGTACAATGGAGGTACTTGAGGCGGCCGGTGTGAGCCGTATCGTAAAACTTGGAAAAATGCTGGAGGAGGCCGCCGGATCACCGCATGACGGTGTGTTTCCCATGATGTCTCTTGTAAAGTGGATTCCTGTGGAAGAAAAACCTTCGCAGCTTGACCGTATAAGCCGTCTTGTATCATATGCGCAGCTTAAAAGCCCGTTTTATGCTAAACATCTGGCCGGTATTGATAAGGTTATCTCAATGGAGGATTTCAGAAAATTACCTTTCCTTTCAAAAGAAGATGTTCTGAAAAATACACCGCCGGAAAGTAATTCCATGCTTACAGGACCTGCGTGCCGTGGAATATTCTTTGCTGCTACAGGATCCGGGGAAAAACCCGGGTATATATTCTATGATCAGCATGAATATGAACATACTTGCCGCGGGATTGCGTATAATTTCCAGGCTGCGGGACTTGATGATTCTGATATAATAGCCAATCTTTTTACAGCCGGTGATCTGCGTTCGGTATGGCTTTCCTTTGAAAAAGCCGTAGCTTACACAAAAGCTGTTTCTGTCCCCGCCTGCAGTCAGCTCTCACCGGATAGAATAATAGAATACCTTAAGACATTCAGGGTTACTGCCATTGCCGGAATGCCTTCAGCGATTGTAAAATTAGCAGAGGCGGTAAAACAGTCTGGAGTCAGCAGCAGCCTGAATATTAAAAAAATATTCTGTGGTGGAAAATATATAAAAGAGGAAGATATACGGCTTTTCCGTGATGTGTTCGGAGAACCTTCTGTAAAATCCATAGGTTATATTTCCGCGGAAGCCGGTGCTGCCGGATACCAGTGTCCTCATTGCGGTATGGGAGTTTATCATCTTTTCAGCGACAGTCAGTTCATAGAAATTGTCTCACCTGAAACAGGTGAAACTGTATCGCGCGGGGAAAAAGGTGAGATAATAGTTACCTGTCTTTCCAAGAAGATTATGCCCGTAATAAGGTACCGCACAGGTGACATGGGCCGCTGGCTTCGTGGTTCATGCCGGTGTGGCCGCGAAGATCCACGTTTTGAGATTCTGCCTGACTGACAGGATTGGTTTATTACAAAAGAAAAAGCCCGCTTATGCGGGCTTTTTCTTATAAGTATATTTTACCTGAAATATCAGAACAGCATAGGCTGTTCCACACTGGTGGCTCTTTCATTCCCTGTATTTTTAAGATTGTCCAGGGATTTTAAAAGTCTGCCTGATTTTTTGTTCTTTACAGCCTTCTGCTCTTCCGTCATCATAGGAATATTGACTTTGACCGGCTGTGGGGTGGCTATGTCAAAGAGCAGTGGCTGCTGCGCTTCGGGATTGTAAACCTGTACGGAAGGTTGTGTGGCCGGAATTGTTTTTGATGGCGCTGGCAGGAACAATGTCTGTGTTCCGTCCTGCGTTGCATAAAGTTTAGCATTTACAGCCTGAAGACGCATTAGTGCATAATAATCAGGATGACCGTATTTGTTATTTGCTCCGAATGAAAGTATGGCTACCGCCGGCCTTACTTTTTCAAGGAAAGGTGCGGAAGATGCTGTGTCCGAACCATGATGCCCAACTTTAAGCGCATATGCCTTAAGTTCGTTTGGAAACCTCAGTATCATTCCATTTTCGGCCTGTGTCTCCGCATCACCCATCATAAGAACTGAGGTGCCATTATAAGTGAATTTTAAAACAATTGAACAGTTATTAAGTACACTATTGTTCCTGCTTTCTATATAATGTTCGCAGGTATTCAGAACCTTGATATCCACACTTTTGTCCCATGGCAGTTTTGCTCCTATCTTTGGGAAATGTATCTGTGTACCCTGCTGTGCGGCCTGATCACGTACGGTATTGTCACCCTTGGCAGAAATATTTTCAGCCTTGCTGTCGTAAAAATGTTTTACCTTTGCCATTTTGAAAACTTTCTTTAGTCCTATGTAATGGTCGCTGTGCGGATGCGTAAGCACTACATAGTCTATCTCGTGAATATTCTTCTCTGTAAGGAACTGGGCTATTACCTTGTTTGTAGGACCGCCGTCTATAAGGGCGTTCTTTCCGTTTGGAAGCTCAATATACGTGGCATCACCCTGACCGACATTTATGAAATAGAAATTAAGCTGCGCTTCTGCCGCAGAAGTAAACAGTAAAAAAATAAAGCTGAAAATTGAAAACAGACTGAATATTTTTCTCATAAGAGCTCCTGAACATAGTTTATATATAATAATAATGTTTTAAAAGTGCCAAAAGTCCTAAAACAGCCTGGGAAATAAAGGCAGATAAAAAATGATGCGTTTTAAAATTCTATAATAAAGATACAGTATTTGTTCATGAAACTGTAAAGGCACATCAGTTCAATACTTTAATACGGCAGGTATTTAATAATAAATGGAGGTTAAAATGAGTTTTTATACAAAAGAACAGCTTGAAAAATACGCGGATATACTTATCTGGGGGCTAAGGACAGCACGTCCCGGTTTCATGCCGCATGATAATGTTCTGTTGCGCTGCAGTCTTCCAGGCCGTGAGTTAGGGGAAATAATATACCGCAAACTGATACAGCAGAAATTTAATGTCATTTTCCGTTTTCTGGCCACACCGGAGAATGAAAAAAGTTTTTATTCATATTCTGATGAAGAGCAGCTTGCTTTTATGCCACCGGGGGATAAGGAAATGTATGAGGGCCTTAATGGCAATATACTTGTCTATGCTCCTGAATCGCTTACTCATCTGAAAGATGTTGACACCAAACGGCAGTCGATCGCCATGCTTGCAAGAAAACCTGTGCGTGAAATAATGAACCGCCGTGAGGATAATGGGGAATTCGGCTGGACGCTTTGCACATATCCCACTGAGGAACTTGCCAGACAGGCAGGGCTTTCCATTCAGGAATATGCAGACCAGATAGCCAGAGCCTGTCTTCTGAATGAAGCGGATCCGGTTAAAAAGTGGACTGAAATTTTTGAGAATACAAAAGAAATAAAACAGTGGCTGCTTAATCTCGGTATTGATACAATCCATGTTGAATCAGAACATGTTGATCTTGAGGTTAAATTAGGCGAAAAACGCCGCTTCAAAGGAATAAGCGGGCATAATATCCCCAGTTTTGAAATATTCACATCACCAGACTGGAGATATACAAAAGGAGTATATTTTGCGAATCTGCCGGCTTTCCGCGGTGGCAATCTTGTTGAGAACATACGCCTTGAGTTCAGGGAAGGCCGCGCCGTAGGTATTTCCGCTGAGAAAGGCGATGATTATGTAAAGAAAATCCTTGCCACTGATGAAGGTGCGTGCCGTGTAGGAGAATTTTCACTTACCGACAAACGTTTCTCAAAGATAGACAAATTCATGGCAGATACACTTTTTGATGAGAATCATGGCGGGCAGAACGGAAACTGTCATATTGCCGTAGGTAGCGCGTATGCGGATACCTATGACGGTGATGTGCGTACGCTTACCGCAGAGACAAAAAAAGAACTTGGTTTTAATGATTCCGCAGTTCATTGGGATATGATAAACACCGAGAAGAAAATTGTTACCGCAGTTCTCAAAAACGGAAAGAAGGTAACAATTTACGAAGACGGAATGTTCAGAATGTAAGAGATATTATATAATTGCATTATGCATAAATTATACCGGGCGGTATAAGTTTTTAAGGAGATATAATTATGAGCAATAAGTACGCAGGAACAAAAACAGAGAAAAACCTGGAGGCCGCTTTTGCGGGCGAGTCGCAGGCCAGGAACAAATATACATATTTCGCCTCCAAAGCAAAAAAAGAAGGATTTGAGCAGATTGCTGCGCTTTTCCTTAAAACTGCTGACAATGAGAAGGAACACGCCAAGATGTGGTTCAAGGAACTTAACGGAATAGGCGATACATCGGAAAACCTCAAGGCTGCTGCGGAAGGCGAGAACTTTGAATGGACGGATATGTACGAAGGCTTCGCGAAGACAGCCGAAGAAGAGGGGTTCAAGGAACTGGCTGCCAAATTCCGGCTTGTAGCCGCCATTGAGAAAAAGCATGAGGAACGCTACCGCGCGCTGCTTAAGAACATAGCGGAGTCAAAAGTATTCGAAAAAAGCGAAGTGAAAATATGGGAATGCCGCAACTGCGGACATATTGTCGTGGGAACAAAAGCCCCGGAATTATGCCCCGCATGCGCACATCCGCGCAGCTACTTTGAGATTCACGCAGAGAATTACTGATTTACAGTAAAAGAAATAGGGGACATGGTTGTCCCTGCCGTTACCGTAACAGGCAGTGGTTCTGCATAAAACCGGCTGATCAGGCGCAGCCGGTAATAAAAAGGACGGGATTTTATTCCCGTCCTTTTCTGTTTTTGTCTTTCCTGGAATCTTCTGCCTGATTTACCGCTATAATTTTCAGCAGAAATCAGCACATTTGCTACAGAATGTATCCTGTCAGAATCTTTCCCAGAGTTTCGCTGCAAGCTCTGATGATTTTGCGTATGCTTCCTCAACATCAAAGTTCAGTTTCAGAACCTTGTTTTCCATAAGAACTTTTCCATCCGCTATGGTTGTGTCCGCTATTGCATCGGACATTCCGAAAACCAGATGTCCGGCGAAATTGTTTTCATCGAACGGAGAGGGGGCAAGATAGTCCATTATGACAATGTCTGCCATATATCCTTCTTTCAGCACGCCTATTCCCTCGAAGTAGCGGTTGGCTATTTTCGCATTATTGAAGGCAAGAGCGTTTACTGGCTCCATGAATCCCTGGGACGGGTCATGCGTAAGATGCTGCATCCATACGGCCATGCGCAGGGAATTTGTCATTCTAACTGTCATGGCATCTGTTCCCATGCCGAGAAGAATTCCTTTGGCGGCAATCTTTACCATATCTCCTGTTCCTATTGCATTATTCGCATTGGATTCAGGATTCTGCACAATAGCCGTATCTGTTTCCTTCACCAGGTCCATCTCATGTTCATTTATATGTACGCAGTGCGCGGCAATGGTCTTGTTCCCTAAAACTCCTGCCTTGTGGAAACGTTCTATTACGCGGCAGCCGTGCTCCGCCTGGCATTTTTCCACATCTGCGAGGCCTTCGGCAACATGAACATGGAAACCAACGCCGGCATCTTTGGCCATTTCCACTGCTTTGCCAAGGGTTTTGTCGCTTACCGTGAACGAGGCATGAAGACCGAAAAGAGCCTTTATGCTGTTATTGTTAAGTCTGCTGGCGTATTTCGCAAATTCATAGTTCTCTTTAAGACCTTCCTCCGCGCGCTGTTCACCGTCGCGGTCTGATACTTCATAGCACAGGCTGTTGCGCAGCCCTACAAGGTTTGAGGCTTTTTCAATCTCATGCAGTGAACCCAGTATATGATACGGGCTTGCGTGGTGGTCTATCATTGTTGTTGTGCCATGCTTTACAGCCTCTATCATGGGAATAAGGGCGCTGTAATAAGTGTCCTCAAGAGTCAGTTTTTTGTCCAGTCTCCACCACAGATTGTCCAGAACCTCAAGGAAATTTGTTGACGGCTTTGCTTTGCCAAGACCGCGGGAGAATGTGCTGTAATAGTGCATATGGGCGTTTATGAATCCCGGCATTACAACCCTGCCGTGCGCATCTATTACCTTGTCATATTTGCCGGTAAATTCTGCTTCCGGGGCAATTTTCTTTATTTTGTTGCCCTCAATAAGCAGGGCGTGTCCGCGCAGGACTTTGTTGTTTTCGCCCAAAGTTACTATTATTCCGTTTTTTATCAGTATTGTGTTCATCAAATTCTCCTTATATTTCAGAAATATTTTATTAAAAAATTTTCCCTTTCATTAAAATATTTTTGTGATTCCCTTCGCTTTTTGGAGTTAATGGAGTTTTTATGTGCAGCATGGTTGTAATCTCCATGGATTTATTATTGCACATCCTGACCTGCGTGTCAATCAGACAGTTATCACGCAGAGATGTTATTAAAAGTGTCTGTTTATTTTATTCTTTGTGTCTGGCTGTCCTTTTTCTTTTTCCCGGCCTGATCCATGAGAAACTTCTTCATCGCTTCTGCTGCACGTGCCTCCCTTTCGGATTGTTCAAGCTGGTTTTTCAGTGTGTCTATATTTCTTTTATTGGCATATGACTGGCTTTGTTTCATGTCCCTGCCTGCTTTTTCACGCAGTATCAAGTGGTTTTGAAAATCCGCGTCAGGATTATGGGCTTTATTATTATAAACGGATTTTCTTCTTTCCTCAATAATTGCTTTTTCCTCTGCAGACAACGTATGAAAATCTATATATTGTTTTGTCTTAACGTATGCAAATAAGGAAAATATAATGAATATAGCGGCAATTATGCTGTTTTTCAGATTAATTATACTGACTGATGATGTTTCTGTATAAGCGTTAAGATAGGCTTTTTCCAAAGTTTCTTTTTTCGCCTTATAAACATCTGCTGGCAAATGTCTGGCAATGACAGCAATTTTGTTTAATTCGTTTTCGTATAATTCCTTTATGGTGCCGCATTCAGCAGCAAGATTCATAAGATTGCTGTACTTTTTTTCCAGAATATTCAGGTTTTCTTTACTGTTATGTATGTTTTTAAATGTTTCTTTTAATATGTAAATATCTGTTTCTGTTTTTCCTTTGGCTGCTTTTTCAGATATGTCCTCAATTTTCTGGCGTTCCTCAAAATATATGTCATCTATATTCCCGTTCTCAATAGCCTCTTTAAACATTTTTTCGTAAGCGGCTTTTATATTTTCATGGCTGTTTTTATATAAGTTGCCCGGAGCCAGCTTTTCGGAATTGTTTACTGAAAAATCATTTCTGTCTGAATTTTCTGTCATAAATATATGAATTGTTTCCGGCTTTGTTAAATAAGAGCATTGTCAGGTGGGGGCTGATATAATTTTTATCTGCAAAGGGTCATATAAAAAGACGCCTCCCCGTTATGGGAAGGCGTCTTTTCAGTGTTTACAGCTTTTCGGGGCAGACGTCCCATTCCTCCTGTGTGCGCTTTCTCATTCTGAGTGCGCCGGAAGGGCATTTCTTTGTGCAGATTGAGCAGCCTACGCATTTGCTGGCATCAAAAACCGGCTTTTTGTCCGCGTCCAGTTTTACGGCCAGGTAACCGCAGCGCTGGCAGTTGCCGCAGCTTATGCACAGGTCTTTGTTTACTTCTGGAATATCCTTTACAGGAGTAAGCTCCATGAAGTCTGTTACCGGCCTGGGCAGAGCGCAGCCGCGCAGCTCGTCTATGCTCTTGAATCCGCGCTCTTCCATCATGTGGCTGAGACCGGCTTCCAGCTCTTTTATCACTCCGTAGCCGTATTTCATTACCACGGTGCAGAACTGCACTGTCTTTACTCCGAGGGCAAGGAAGTTTGCGGCTTCCATATAGTTCATCGGGCCACCGTTTCCGGAGGTTGGAACTTCAAGGCTTGCTGCCTTGGAAAGGCTCAGATAGCTTATCGGGGCTACGCCTTCGCCGGACATTCCGGTTACCATGGCTTCGTCCCAGCGGCCTTGGCCTGAAAGTCTTTCTCTGAAAGCAAGCGACGGGAAGGAATTTGCCAGCGTTATTCCGCCTTTCTTGCCCGGGTATTTTGCAAAAACCTGCTTTATCGCATTCACAACCTGCCATATTGAGGTAACTGCTCCGGTAAGTTTGAAAAGTTTCGGAATATCCGGATTGGAAACTTCCATTACCCAGCCAACTATCTTGGCGGAAAGTTCCGGATCCTGTGATACTATGTCACCTTTTGTGCCATCGCCGCCCTGAGGGCAGGAAAGCGAGTATTCCACAACTTTTGCCCCGGCCTTTTCCAGCTTCAGTGTATTGCTCTGCCATACTTTTCTGTCATGCTCGTCATCACCGGTAACTGAACCGCCGGTTGAGGCACCGGTAAGCCTGTCAGGATATTCCTTTACCAGTTTTGCTACTTCTGCGCATACGCGGTCAAGCGCATGACCGGAAACATTGTCCGAATTGCCATAAGTGTCGTCATTGAATTTTACCATGTACTGCGACGGAATATGTATTGGCAGACCGTCGAAGGAGGTCTTCATTATTACACCAGGCCAGCCGGCTTCGTATGCTGCCTTTACCTGCTCATATCCGTCTGAATGGGGGGCAGCGGAAATGAGGAAGGGGGAAGACATCTTATAACCGAAGAAATCCGTTTCCAGCGAAACAGGAAGCATATCCTTTCCGGCGAGGGCGCAGGTGTTTTTGCGGTCGTCCTTTATTTCCGGAGCAGGTTTGCCGGAAAGCCAGTGATGTACTTTGCAGGCAGCATTTTTACCGGATGCAACGGCTTCCACAACTGAACCGCCGCTACTGGCACCGTCTCCGGCGAAGAAAACTCCTTCTGTTTTTTTGTCCTCGATAGCGGGAAGATTCTTTATGGCAAGAATCACAAGGCCGATATCGGGGCGTTTCTGTTCAGTTCCTGGAGCGTCTTTTGAATATCCGTCAAGGCGTACAAATGTGGCGCCGTCTTCGTAAATGCCTGTAAGGCGGCTTCTGCCATTTATGTTAACGCCGGCTTTTATAAGGTCCATGAGCTCATGTTCGGAAAGCTTGATGTCGCCGGCATTCTTGCGTGTGAATATCTCTGCTTTTGCCGCACCATTCTGAAGCGCTATGAGAGCGCAGTCTGCTGCTACGGCTCCGCCGCCTACAATGGCTACGCCTTTTCCTTTGACATCATATTTTCCCGCATTGCGCAGGTATTCAAGCCCTTCAATGCCCTTGTCCTCTCCCGGAACATTCAGTTTCAGCTGTGATTCCACTCCTGCGGCGGTGATTACTGCGTCGTAATTCTTTTTATATTCCGCGGGATCGGTGACTTTTTCTGAAAGATGTATGTTTATGTCTCCGAGTGTTTTGATAAATTCAATTTCACTTTGCAGTGTTGCCTTGGGCAGTCTGCCGCAGGGAATAAGGTTGCAGGCTCCGCCTGCTTCATCGTATTTTTCAAAAATATCAACTTTATAGCCTTTCTGTGCCAGCATGGCTGCAGCGGCAAGTCCGGCCGGGCCTGCACCTGCAATGGCTACTTTCTTTCCATTGGATTTTTCAGCCTTGAATGAAGGCAGGCAGCCAAGTTCCTTGGCCTTGTTTATAATGGCAGCCTGAACAGCGGGAATATTTATCGGTTTGTCAAAAGTCTTGCGTGAGCAGGCCTTCATGCAGAACCAGTCGGGGCATACAGTTCCGCACACGCCGCCAAAAGGGTTGTTTGCAAGTATAAGTTTTGCGGCGCGTTTAATGTCGCTCTTCTTCATCTGGCGCACAGCCATCATAAAATCTGCCGGCGAGCATCCGGCGGGGCAGGCTTCACGGCAGGGTTTCTCCTCGCAGTAAAGACATCTCTCCGCCTCGCTTTTAAGCTGCGCGTCGGTCAGGAAAATATTCTTATTCATTAACGCTTCCTCCGGTATAAGGATAGAATTTATGGAAATGCCGTTTTGCCTCTTGCCGGGAAAGTCCTGTTTTCCATTTATGTCTTTGCATGGCAGGGCCTTAAAACGTATTAAACAGCGTTTCCTTTTCCTTATTTTACTATAATATTAAAGGAAAGTAACAAAGTTTTCTGAATCTCTGAAACCAAAACGGAAACATAGAAACGGAAACTGTCCATACCCTGATTCGGAAAATACGATTGCGCCGTGGCAGGAAATACAGGGCGTGATATTTAAAACATTACGGAGACAGTATAATGAAAGAGAAAACCAGCAGCTTGTTGATAAAGAACGCAAAGGTCCTTCTTACCATGGATGGCCGCCGTCGTGAGATAAAAGGCGGAGATGTTTATATTGAGGGCCCTGAAATAAAAAAGGTTGGCAAAGGACTTCGTGTAAAGGCGGACAGGGTTATTGATGCTAAAAACTGCGTCGTAATGCCTGGAATGGTTAATACCCATCATCATCTTTATCAGACGCTTACGCGCAATCTTCCAAAGGTTCAGGACGCTAAACTTTTTGACTGGCTTACATACCTCTACGATATATGGGCATGCGTTAATCCTGATGCTATTTATACCAGCGCTCAGGTAGGATTAGGCGAACTGCTGCTTACAGGCTGTACTACAAGTTCAGATCACCTGTATCTTTTCCCTGAAAAGAACAGCAAAAATTTTATTGATACTGAAATTGAAGCGGCTCTTGAAGTGGGAATGCGTTTCACGGCTACACGCGGTTCCATGTCCCTGGGCCGTTCCAAAGGAGGCCTCCCTCCTGATTCAGTTGTTCAGAGTGAGGATTTCATAATGAATGACTGCTGGCGGCTTATCAGCAAATACCATGACACTTCAAAATTCTCTATGACAAACATTGCCATGGCCCCATGCTCGCCTTTCTCCGTAACAACTGATCTGCTCAAGCTGACTGCTGAAATGGCTAAAACATGGAAGGTAAGAATGCACACTCATCTCGCAGAAACAAAAGATGAGGAAACTTTCTGCAGGGAAAAATTCGGCATGGCTCCCGTAGAATATATGGAATCCTGCGGCTGGCTTGAGGAAGGAAATGCCTGGTTCGCGCACTGTGTATGGGTAAATGAGAAGCAGGCGGAAAAACTGGCCAGGAGCAAAACAGGTGTTGCGCACTGTCCTGTATCAAATCTGCGTCTTGGCTCAGGAATAGCCCCGGTGCCGCTTTATCTTAAATTAGGTGTGCCGGTTTCTCTTGCCGTGGACGGGTCAGCTTCAAATGATGCTTCCGATATGTTAGGCGAGGTACGCCAGTGTCTTATGGTACACCGCATAGCCTCGGAGACCTGCAGGGAATCAGGGGTTTCAGCCATGCCGGCGCGTACCGCTCTTGAAATAGCCACTAAAGGCGGGGCGCAGGTGCTGGGCCGCAGCGACATAGGTTCAATAGAACCGGGAAAAGCAGCAGATATTGCTGTATTCGACGTGAGCGGCATAGATTATGCCGGTGCTCAGTCAGATCCTGTTGCGGCGCTTGCCTTCTGCGGAGCCTCCCACCGCACAAAATACACTATTGTTAACGGTAAGATTGTTGTTGAGGACGGACATCTGACAACTGTCGATGAATTTAAAGTTGCAGAAAAAGCCAATAAAATTGCCGGAAAACTCTATAAGAAAGCCGGGGTTAAGATCTGCTGAACTCCGCGATGCTTTCAGCTGTTGTTCTTGCCGCGGGCGATTCAGTCCGCATGAAATCCGTGAAGCCTCTTCTTTTGTGGAAGGGGCTTCCGTTTATAGAACATGTATGCGCTGCCCTGCGTTTTGCCGGAATTGAAGAACGTGTTGTTGTTTTGGGCCGCCGTCATGCGGATATTCTTAAGAAATGGCAGCCGCAGGGTGAGAAAATAGCAGTGAACCACAACCCTGATGACGGGCAGCTTTCGTCTCTCCGCACCGGCCTTTCCCTGTTGCGCTGTACCGGCGGAATTTCTTCTTCATGCGGTCTTCTTATATGTCTTGCCGACCAGCCGCTTATAAAGCCGGAGACTTTTGCTGCTGTGAGGAAATGCTGGGAAAAACATAAAGACTGTATCGTCATTCCACGTGTGCCGCGTCCCGGACGAAAACCAGGCGATCCGCCTTTCAAACGTGGGCATCCCATAATACTTCCCGCGGAAGCTGTACCACTTTGCGACGCTGGTCCGCTTGACAAAGGTCTTCACTGGGTAACACATCATCCCTCGGTAAAAATTTTCGATCTTGATGTTGATGACAATGCCGTAATAAGGGATTTCGATACACCTGAAGCCTATGCAGCCCTTCTTGAGGAAGAAAAATTTACGTAAATTATGATTAACATAAACAACTGCACCGGTTTTTATTTCGACCGTCTCGCAAGACTTTATGGCCGGGAGAAACTTGAAAAACTGCGTAATGCGCATGTCATGCTTTTTGGTCTTGGTGGCGTAGGCTCGTGGGCGGCTGAAGCGCTGGCACGCACCGCGGCAGGCCGTATAACACTTGTTGATTTTGATATAGTCGGTGATACAAACATGAACCGTCAGATGCCGGCTCTCTGTGATACAATAGGAGAGGATAAGACCGCGGTTGTGGCGGAAAGATTAAGAAAAATTAATCCGGAAGCAGAAATAATTGTAAAAAACATAAGGCTTACTCCGGAAAATACAGAGGCTCTTTTTAAAGAGGCCTGTGCAGTGAAAAATCCGGACGTGGTTATTGATGCGATAGATAATCTTACAGCAAAGTGTTTCCTTATAAATTACTGCCGGGAACATGGAATTCCGGTTATAGTTTCCTGTGGCAGCGGTGGCAGAACAGATCCGTCTGAAATAAAGGTTATGGATCTGGGAGAAACTGCAAACGATGCATTGGCAAGAACCGTGCGCGGAATACTGCGGAAAAAATACAATTTCCCGAAAAAAGGAAAATTCGGCATTAAGGCCGTGTGTTCGTCAGAACCATTCATCAGGCCTTTTGAGGGACTGAAGCCTGACGAGAAAAAGAATTTCCTTAGTGAAGCCAGATCTGCTTCCGCTAAATACACGTCTCATGAGGAAAACGGTATAAATATAGCCGCAGCTGATAACCGTGTGGAAATTGAAAACAGTACAGAGGGAATTAATAAAAGGAAAACACCTGTGTTAGGCACAGCCTGTTTTGTTACCGGTACTTTCGGTTTTTTCTGCGCTTCAGAGGCTGTAAAGGAAATATTAAAAAATAAACCGCCATCGGGCAGAAATTAATGTTTTCTTGTATTGTATGTAATGGATTCAGTATTAAATCTGATTGTGGATTGCCGCAGGGATCAGCTGTTTGTTTTTCAGAAATCCTGATTTTATTTAACCGATAGAACCTTAATATTTTAAGGAAATGTTTATGACAACAGAAGAAATCAAAAGGTATTCAAGGCAGACAGCCGTAGCTGAAATAGGAGAGGCAGGCCAGCGTCGCCTGGCTGCTTCCCGTGTGTTCATAGCCGGTATAGGGGGGCTTGGAGGGCTTGTGTCTGCGGAGCTCGCCGGAGCAGGCGTAGGGGATATAGCTTTCGCTGACTGTGGCCCTGTTGAAATATCAAATCTTCACCGCCAGATGCTTTACCGCACTCCGGATGTAGGAAAACTAAAAACGGATATCGCTGCTGAAACACTGCGCGCCCTGAATCCTCATGTTAAAATAACTCTGTATGAGCAGTTTCTGGACGAAGCAGCGATGAGAAAAATTTTCAAGGGATTTTCCGTTGTCGTGGACTGCAGCGATAATTTCAGGACGCGTGCCGCTATAAACCGCATCTGCGAAGAATTGAAAATTCCATGTGTTTACGGCGCTGTTTATGCCTTTGAAGGTCAGGCATCAGTATTTATGCACGACGGTAAAACCCCATGTCTTGAGTGTCTTTTCCCTGATATAGGCAGTTGTGCTGACACAAAGTGCACTGAGAATGGTGTAGTTGGCCCCTGTGCCTCGATGATAGCCTCTGTTCAGGCAGCAGAGGCAATGAAAATCATAATGGGGCTGCCTTCTCTTGCCGGCAGGGTGCTTATGGCTGATATGCTTAATAATAATTTTACAGTAATTCCTTTAAGAAAAAGAGAAAGATGTTCCATATGTATAGGAAAATAAAAAGCAGACCGGCGTTATTTAACCAGGACTGTGTGTTTCACGACGGAAATATTGGAAAGCATACCATATCACTTGACAAAGTTCAGGGAACAGTGATAGAATAATTGAGTCGCCTTTGAGGCGGCACAGTTCTTTATCAGGAAGCAGCAAGGATTCCCGGCCCTCTGTGGAACACAAAAGGTGTTGACAGGGCCCGGAAAATTCTGATAGAATAT
>Ga0265299_10000320_pt1 | contig 61713 bp, 53 predicted proteins | sample AusTroGonzalo_MG_4_FD_193485 | JGI IMG/M metagenome (GOLD analysis project Ga0265299, IMG submission 193485) | Bovine rumen microbial communities from tropical cattle in Woodstock, Queensland, Australia - Gonzalo_02 | ecosystem: Host-associated > Mammals > Digestive system > Stomach > Rumen ...
AATACCAACCTGCCACATAATCAATATTTTTGCCACATCCAACACACACATTTACCAAATCATCTTTTTGTTCTTTGCTCTGAAGTGAATATCCCACAAACGGCGGATTTCCCATAATATAATCGAATTCCACATGATAAGTTGTCGGTTTGGGTGCTGTTGCGCGTATGCTAATTTCTTCACTGTAAATGTCAACTTCACCATATTTCACAACAGGCTCAGCGACTACATCTATTTGAGATTCACCAATTGGATAAATATTTGATTTCTTTGCTATTACAATAGGATTATGCTCGTTAGTTTCCCACTCTGTCCACGAAAGGCGCAACGCATTGCCCTCCTTTATGTTGGCATAACTTTTCAATGGAAGAAAATCAATGTCGTGATGTACGATCTTCTCGGTTTCAGCCAGCATCTGCGCTTCGGAAATCCAAAGTGCCGTTGTTGCAACAGTTACTGCAAAATCGTTGATTTCTATGCCATAAAACTGATGGATGGAAACCTTTATCGGATTAAGAAACTCACCCATTATCATTTGCCCGTGGTAGTGTTCGCGTATCGCCTCGTTTTCCAATCTTCGCAACGACAAATATGTTTCGGTAAGAAAATTTCCACTACCACATGCTGGGTCAAGAAACTTCAACGATGCCAACTTGTCTTGATACTGCAAAAGTTTTTTCTGCCTCTGCTTCTCAACTTTTTCTTCCAGAATAGCATCAAGTTCGCTTCGTAAGTCGTTGAGGAACAATGGATCGATTACTTTATGTATATTCTCGATAGAAGTATAGTGCATACCTCCGCTACGACGAGTTTCGGGATTCAAAGTAGATTCAAAAACAGCACCAAATATAGTCGGAGAAATCTCGCTCCAGTCAAAATCGAGGCTAGCATTCTGCAACAATATATGTTTCAGCTCATCTGTAAATTGTGGAATTTCAATTTCACCTTCGAACAATCCACCATTGGTATACGGGAATGCTTTCAAATCGTCTTTCAGATATTTGCTACGCTTGTCCAATGGCGTATTCAGCACTTCGAACAACCGAATCAAGGCATTGCGTATATCGTCAGCTTCATAATGAACCAGATAATCGTGGAATTGGTCGCGTGTAAAAACTCCGGCATCCTCGGCATACAGACAGAACACAAGACGAACACAAAGAATATTTAACCACCGCAATGTTTCAGGTGAATTGTCTCCGTATTGCTTCAGCAAGGCATCGTACATCACTCCCACAATTTCGCCAGCCTTCATCGAGACTTCCATCTCACGAGTAAGATGTTCACTGCGGACATCAACCAGAAAACGTAAACGGTAATATTCCTTGCCAAGATTTTCGAGAAGAATCTGCTCCGGCTCACAATTCGGCTGCTCCATATCATAAACAAGAAACTCGGCAAAATTACAAGTGACTACCCATCGTGGATGTTGCGAAAGCGGCATATTGGCTACATAGCGTTTTGCCTGCTGGAAAGGATTTAAAACAGAACCGTCGCTCTGCACCGAGCCTTTACGCAGATCCTTACCCAATGATTTTTGCTCAATAAGAACCTTTGTCGCAGGAATATGCCCATCAATGAAATTGGTCTTGTCAACTTTCACCTGCTCCTCGTAACGGATAAACTCGCTCGGATTATCAACATCAAAGACCTCTGTCAAAAGTTCAGTCCAAAATAGTTGAGATTCTCCCTTTTCGTAACCTCGTCCTTTCCATCTTTCAGCGAAAGCGGCTGCCGCCGTGGCCTGTTGTTTCTCGTTTTTCATCCTTTGTTTTCCGTTTTTATCTTGTACATTGACAATTACCGCGATTCATAATTCCACAATCGTAAATTATCATTTGTTTTCCCATCCCATTCCAATTTCCCAATGTATTGAAATTTTTACTTCTACATTACAATTATTTAGATCATACCTGTCTATGATAAGGTCAATGGCATCAGGATTTTCGTTTATCCAACTGCCAACCATTATATAAAATTTATCTTCATCTGGACTATAAAAGACACTTCCGCGCGGTGTTTGCCTATAATCGCCAACATAAAAGCTTCTGTCATTTTGCTGATTCCGTTTCCATACATCTTCGTGAAGTTCCTTGCAGGTAATCAGTCCTCCGCCAGCATTCGGCTTTGAATACGAATCCTTGTCTATTGCAATAACTCCAAACAGACTTTTGTTGACTGGCGAATACCAGAAAATGCCAATCTTGGGATTGTTTTGTGTCTCAAGGTTCTGTGCCATTGTTTCCATTGTCCTTTCGGCAAGGTCGTCGTCGGCTTGCGAAATGGGTACTTCCGTAGATTTCTTGCCATATTCGGGCACTGGTTCACACAAAACAGGCGCAACCTGCAGTTCTTCCAATGCCTTTTGAACCGCACGCTTAACTATTTCGTTTAATTGTTCGTCTGTTATATTATATGTCATTGCAAAATCCTTTTTTTCAGCGACGTGGCACTGCGTTGTTACAAAATCATCGAATCATCAAATTTTCAAATTATCGAATCATCAAATCACCAATTTTACATTTTTTTCTCCAATTTCCACCATTCTTTTCCTATACAATGCGCCCAAGGCTTTCTTGAAATTCTTCTTCGAGATACCGAAGGTCTTGTATATCAGTTCGGGACTGCTGTTGTCGCAGATGTTCATCTCGCCTTTATGCTTCTTGAGGTAGGCTACAATCTTGTCCTCGAAGTTACCGATGTCCTCGTGGTCGTTGCGGAACATGCGGAGGTCGAGCTTGTTGTCGTCACGGACTTTCTTCACAATCACATCCACCTCATCGCCTGAATGCAGTTCCAAGAAAACCTCGTTTGCGTACAGGATTCCCAGATACTTGTTTTCGACTATCAGATTGTAGCCTAGGCTTGTGCGGCGAGTTACCAGCGCGTGAACCTTCTGGTTTTCGTCAAACTGCGGGCGTTCGCTCTCGTCGATGTACTTTTCGTACTTGGTGCTTGCAACTGCGCGGTTGGTGGCCTCGTCGAGATAGACATACACTATGTAGTCCTCATCGACCTTCAGGTCTACCTTCTGCTCCTTGAACGGGCAGAACAAGTCCTTTTCGATTCCCCAGTCGAGGAACGAACCGTACTTGGTGTTGGCGACGCAGGTAAGGCTTCCGAATTCACCGATTCCCACATACGGACTTCCCATACAGCCGTGGACGTTGCCGTCGGGACCGATGTAGAGGAAAATGCTTTCGGTTTCGCCAATTTCGTATTTTTTCACGAGGTCGATGTTTTCAACTTCGATGGTTCCGTGCTCAGCAGCGTCGAACAGCAATTTTTCGCCTTCGAAGCCTACAACTTTCAACTCGTGTGATTTCCAGATTTCAAGCATAATATAATTTTTTTGCAAAAATACACATTTTCCTATTTATATCATTCGATACAATACTGGCAAAACTATTTATTGTATTCTATTTTGCACATCAGAAATTATCGGCTTATCAAAACTTTCTTCATAGTGCAATTGCCATTTGCGCTGATAATCTTTGCGATATATGTACCATTAGCTAGGTTTGCAACGTTTATAATATGTATACCCGACTGCACTTCTGTTTCGGAAACACACCGGCCTGTAATATCATACAATGAAACTAAAGAAATGTTTTCTCCCTCTATGTTTATTTCTGTACTTGCTGGATTTGGATAAACAGAAATGGCATCACTTTCAAGATTTTTTATGCCTAATGGTTCCCCTACCCTATATGCCAACTTGAATCCACCGGCACGCTGCGAAGCATTGGTCGAAAATACAATCGTAGCATTTTCTCCATCAAAACTTATTGGTTCGGGAAGTGTATTGCCTGAAAATTCTGCATATTGTCTTCCGTTGCGCAAAATTTTTACAAAATCATTGCCTTCTTCTGTGTCCAATTCAAGAAACTCAAACGTAAAATTTGAGGTTGTTTCTGGCCTAATCTTCCAACTGCAGCTTGTATTGTTGCTGTAGTCCCATCTATCGCTTCCATCTGTAATCGTATCTATTGGTTCGGTTAGGGTTGTCAGTCCTCTACAGAATTTCGGCTTTATTGGCTCGTATGAAATCTGCCATCCGTCACCAGTAGCAGTTTCATCTGATATGAACCTTATTAACATTGATGTTGAATTTACCGTGTAGCTTGCATCTGGCGTATCGCTACCGAAAATACTAGCCACTATTGGAGCATCTTCGTTGTCACCTTCGTAAATTATTATGTTGTCGGTCTCATCAATGTCAAATTTATGAATTGTAACGATATATCCGCTTACTGAATCATGCTGCGTTATCAACCACGAGCAGTCGCTTTCTGCTGCATAGTCCATCAGTGGTCCGCTTCCGTCCTCAATAATGCCCTCGTAAAAATTTATTTCCTTGAGACCATCACAAGCCGGAGTTTCATACTTTGGCGTAGCATTGATAATTACTTCGTGCGCAAGGCGGAAATTCGAGCCACCTGGCGAAAGGTTGCTTATAGTGAAGAACCCGTCATACGAGCCTCCCCAACCCCAGTTGATATGGTAGCGAGTGGAATCGCTGTATCCATCGAAAACAAAAGCATGTCCACTATTATATTCGTAGTCGCCCCAGCCTGCATAATAAAGCGGAATCTTTCTGTCAAGATGATTGACCAATATGCCGTTCCATATTGTGTCTGGTATTACCGTATCATTTTCAATGTTATCGGGAATTACTGTTGGCAGAGTATCCTTGAATATATAGCGTGCATCATCGCTGTAGCCGAAGTAGTTGCGCATGGTATAGGCTCCTTTGTGATTGTTCATGCCACTGCCATTGGGACCGTAGTTCATGTCAACAGAAACGCCTATGTTGTACAGAAGCCGTGCAAGATTCTCATTGTAGTCGGTTGGCTTTACTGGCATATAATCGTAATCGTAATGCTGTTCGGCAAAATTAACTTCTAGATGTCCGTAATCAGGATGGTCGTATCCATAACTGCCAGTGCCTTGTGTTGGATATCTGAAATAGTTGAATATCTGTGCAATGGCAGTTGCAACGCATCCAACAACAACATGTCCGTCAGCACCTCTTAAATCTTCTGGACAATCTGTATTGAAATATTTGCCCTGATTCCATTTTGTTATCAGTAGCGGTGCAACAGTTCTTACTGCACGTGCATTGAAAATAGCTGCCGAATAATGTTCCCACTCCGCATTTGTATGTGAAGAGGCAACTTGCCCGTTCTTTATAACGTATTCAATTTGTTCTGAATACGATTTTAGCACAGACTCTACTCCAGGGTGTCTGCCATTTGCTGTACAAGTACTTTCATGCGAAAATGCAAGTAGTGGTTCAACTGACCTTTCTGCCGATACAATTACAAATCCTGCAGGTTCAAGGTTATACACATGAAAGACTTCTTCCCCATTGAAAACTTCTGAATACGAATCTACAATTTTGTAATTGTCAGGATTTGCTCCAAGTTGTGGAAAGCGTTCCGTAATTATGTTCTTTGCAATATTCTCTCCCTCTATGATGCTTACATGCTGTGCAAATGTAAAATTTATTGATATGGTAGCAAATGTCAGTAATAAAAACAAATTTCTCATTTTCAACAAAATTAAGTATGGCACAAATTTACAATAAAATTTTTGATTGACCTACAAATTTTCAATTGCCAGCCAAAAATGAAACATATTCTATGATTATTTATAGGTTTTTTGCGATGGATTAGTATTTTACATACAAACTAGATGAAAAATCTTAATAGGAAAACAATTAATGACACTTATTATAAAGTTATTTTGCCAGAATTAGAAAAATCATCTACTTTTGCAAATTCAAAACAAAAAGATTATGCCTGATAATTTCAGATACAATCAAAGGGGTGTTTCGGCCTCAAAGGAAGATGTCCACAATGCAATAAAGAACATTGACAAGGGCTTGTATCCCAAGTCGTTCTGCAAGATTATACCCGACATTCTCTGCGGTGACGATGAATACTGCAACATTATGCACGCCGATGGCGCTGGCACAAAGTCGTCTCTCGCCTACATGTACTGGCGCGAAACTGGCGACCTATCGGTATGGAAAGGTATTGCAATCGACGCCATCGTAATGAATACCGATGACCTGCTTTGCGTAGGCGCAACCGACAACATATTGCTGTCATCCACTATCGGTCGCAACAAAAGACTCATTCCGGGCGAAGTTATCTCGGCAATAATAAACGGCACACAGGAATTCTGCGACACAATGCGCCAGTTTGGTGTAAACATTGTGCTCACCGGTGGCGAAACTGCCGATGTCGGCGACCTTGTGAGAACGGTAATCGTAGATTCTACCGTAACTTGTCGTATGAAGCGCAGCGATCTGATAACCAATGAGAAAATTGGTGATAGAAATGTGATTGTAGGTCTTGCATCGTACGGACTGGCTAAATACGAAACCTTCTACAACGGTGGCATGGGAAGTAACGGACTTACCTCTGCCCGCCACGATGTATTTGCCAAATACCTTGCCGAAAAATATCCCGAAAGCTACGACAACGGCATACCGCAGGAACTTGTGTACTCAGGCAAATGCAAACTTACCGACAAATTAGAAAACCCGTACAGCGATGCTGGAAAGCTAGTCCTCTCTCCTACCCGCACCTACGCACCGGTAATTCGCGAAATCTTGAACCATTACAGGCATCAGATCAACGGAATAATACATTGCAGCGGCGGTGCTCAAACCAAAATTCTCAACTTCGTTGACAACCTGCATGTAGTGAAGGACAATATGTTCGAAACTCCGTTGCTGTTCAAGCTGATACAGGAACAAAGCGGTACCGACTGGCGCGAAATGTACAAGGTATTCAACATGGGACATCGCATGGAACTATATGTGCCAGAAAACATTGCCGAAAAAATAATCTCGATAAGCAAGAGCTTCGGCGTCGATGCAAAGGTAATCGGACATTGCGAAAAATGCGAAGGCAAGAAACTTACAATTAAATCGGATAAAGGAGAATTTAATTATTAATAAATAATTAAACGGACGATGCATGCATCGTCGCAAACTTAGAAACAGCGTATAAAGGGAATGACAAAAGAAGAACTATACGAAATTATTGCATTAGATGAGAGTTATCGTGTCGAGCGAACTACATCTACTGGCAATATGGATAAGTTTCAAGAGGCTATCTGCGCTTTTGCCAACGACCTTCCTGGCTGTCGAAAGAAAGGTTATCTGCTGATTGGTGTCAACGATGATGGTAAGATAAGCGGACTCAAGGTTGATGATGCATTAATGAAGCGAATCAGTGCTATCCGTTCCGATGGAAATATTTTGCCATTGCCTATTATGAATACAGAAAAAGTACAAACAGAACATGGTGATGTGCTGGTGGTAGAAGTAACTCCATCGTTTGATACACCTGTACGTTATCGTGGCAGGACATTTGTCAGGATTGGTCCCCGCAGAGATATAGCCACGGCAGAAGAAGAACGGATTTTGTCGGAAAGATGTGCTGCAAGTTTGCCAACTTTTGACACTTATCCGTGCCGTGAGGCAAGCATCGATGATATAGATACGGATATTATAATCAAGGAATATCTGCCAAAAGCCATTGATGCAGATGTGTTGACAAAAGACCAACGCCCATTAAAGGAACAGCTTGCCTCGTTGCACCTTTACAATATACAGTGGAATTGCCCGACATACGCTGCACTCATTATGTTCGGAAAGAACCCCAAATATTATATGCCTGGTGCCTACATACAATTTGTAAGGTTCAAAGGAAATAATAATGCTGGTGAGATTTTGAACGAACGGAGGTTTGACGGATGCCTATACAAAACACTTCCGCTGCTTGAAAACTTTATTCGTGATGGTATTGTAACCAAACGACCCATATCTGTTAGCATTCTTCGAGAAAAGGATGTACTGAACTATCCGTATAAGGCTCTGCGTGAATTGATGATGAATGCTGTGATGCATAGGGATTACCAGTCGAATATGCCAACAAGAATTTACCAGTACGACAATCATATTGAGATAATGAATCCAGGGGGACTGTACGGACAAGCACGTCCTGAGAATTTCCCTCATGTGAACGACTATCGCAACAGTATAGTGGCTGAAATGATGAAAACATTGAACTATGTAAATATGTTCAACCACGGCATCAGTGAAGTCCAAGAACTTCTCAAAGAAAACAATAGCCCAGAAGCAGAGTTCAATGTTAGCTATGTTACCGCTTTCAGCGTAGTTGTGAAAGACGAGGAAAAACCCTGGGAATCATCAACTGTTCACCAACTGTTCACCAACTGTTCACCTCAAGATAAGTTATTGATAACTAATCTAAAAAACTTACAACTTTCAACATCTGAACTCCAACTATTCACCAACTGTTCACCTCAGAGCAGACAACTTTTTATAAAACAATTTATCACTCCAAATTTAAATAAAGGCATCATTGCTATGACTCATCCCGAAACACCCCACCATCCGCGACAAAAATACTATCTGACAAAACTTGGATTAAAAATTCTTGAAATGCTAAATAATAATTAAACGGACGATGCATGCATCGTCGCAGACTCAGAAACTTTTGAACTTTGAATTTTTGAACTTTGAACTTTAGCTTATGGCAAACAACTTAATATTAGAAAAACTCAAGGGCGTAAAGGCTCGATTCATTGAAGTTGGCAAAATGCTTACCGACCAGTCGATAATGTCCGACATGGACAAATATGTAAAGTTGAACAAGGAATACAAGGACTTGGAACCGATTATTGAAGCCTACGACGAATATACCAACATGATTTCCAACATCGACAATGCCAAGTCGATACTTTCGACCGAGAAAGATGAGGAAATGCGTGAAATGGCAAAGATGGAAATCGATGAACTTACCGCAAAGATTGATCCGATGGAAGAAAAGATAAAACTTCTACTTATCCCCAAGGATCCTGAGGATGAGAAGAATGCCATTGTGGAAATCCGCGGCGGTGCTGGTGGTGACGAGGCCAGCCTTTTTGCAGGCGAACTTATGCGCATGTATATGAAATACTGCGAAACCAAAGGATGGAAAACCGAAATCACCCGCGCAACCGAAGGTACAGTCGGTGGTTACAAGGAAGTTGTTTTCACAGTTACCGGACATGGAGTTTACGGAATCTTGAAGTACGAATCTGGAGTTCACCGCGTACAGCGCGTTCCGCAGACCGAAACACAAGGTCGTGTACACACATCGGCAGCATCCGTAGCCGTATTGCCCGAAGCCGACGAGGTTGACATCAAGATTAACCCAGCCGACATCAAGCGCGATGAATTCTGCTCATCGGGACCTGGCGGACAGTCAGTTAACACAACCTACTCTGCAATCCGTCTTACCCACATTCCTACCGGAATCGTAGTTACCTGCCAAGATGAAAAGTCGAAACTGAAGAACATCGAGTCGGCAATGAAGGAACTTCGTACCCGTCTGTACAACCTCGAATACCAGAAGTACCTCGACGAGATTTCGAAGAAGCGCAAGACCATGGTTTCCACTGGCGACCGCTCGGCAAAGATCCGCACCTACAACTTCCCGCAGGGACGCGTTACCGACCATCGTATCAACTACACCATGTACAACTTGCAGAACTTTATGCTTGGTGACATTCAGGAACTTATCGATCAGCTAATCATGGCCGAAAACGCTGAACGACTGAAGGAAGCAAACGACTAAATCTTACCGCATATAAATGACAAGAAGTTGCATTTTTAATTTTTCAAAAAAAATATAATTAAAATTTATTAATAAAAATTGTTACTTTTGCACTCTTGTATGGAAGAATACTTTGCACACGAAACAGCAGTCATTGATGAAGGCTGCAAAATAGGGAAAGGCACCAAGATTTGGCATTTTTCCCATGTAATGTCGGGTTGTAACATTGGTGAAAGTTGTAACATCGGACAAAACGTTGTTGTATCACCAGATGTAACTTTGGGCAGAAATGTAAAAGTCCAGAACAATGTATCCATTTACACTGGTGTAATCTGCGAAGACGATGTCTTCCTCGGACCTTCGATGGTATTTACTAATGTAATAAATCCACGTAGCGCGGTCGGTCGCAAGGACTGCTACCGTCGCACCTTGGTAATGCAAGGTGCAAGCATAGGCGCGAATGCCACTGTTGTTTGCGGACACGACATCGGCAGATACGCATTGATAGGCGCTGGTGCTGTTGTTACAAAGAACATCCCCGACTACGCACTAGTAGTTGGCAATCCTGCACGGCAGATGGGTTGGGTAAGCGAATACGGCTGCAAGCTCAAGTTCGACAGCGAAGGATTTGCAACTTGTCCCGAAAGCGGACAGAAATATAAATTGGAAAACGGAAAAGTAACAAGAATAGAATGAAGAATTTTGCAATAATAGGAGTTGGCGGTTACATCGCTCCGCGCCACCTGAAAGCCATAAAAGAAACGGGCAACAATTTGCTCGTAGCTCTTGACAAGAGCGACAGCGTCGGAATCATGGATTCATTTTTCCCGAAAGCCGACTTTTTTACAGAACCAGAACGCTTCGAACGCCATGTATACAAGACACAGCATGGCTCCGGTGAAAAAATAGATATTTTCAGCATCTGTACACCAAACTATCTGCACGATGCTCACATAAGAATGGCTTTGCTCAACGGTGCCGATGCCATTTGCGAAAAACCACTCGTGCTCAATCCATGGAACATCGATGCACTTTCCGAACTGGAAAAGGAAACAGGGCACAAGATTTACAATATCCTGCAGCTCCGATTACACCCGGCAATCATCGAACTGAAAAAGAAAATCGAAGCTGGCGACCCCAACAAGATCTACGATGTTGACCTCACATACATAACTTCGCGCGGAAAGTGGTTCCACTATTCGTGGAAGGGCGACATTACAAAGTCGGGCGGACTTGCTACAAACATCGGCATACATTTCTTCGATATGCTGCAGTACATCTTCGGCAAAAAGAAAATGCTTGTGGTTCACCACCGCGACAACCACGTGGTATCGGGCTACCTTGAACTGGAAAAGGCACGCGTACGTTGGTTCCTGAGCGTCGATAGCGAATATTTGCCCGACGACATCAAGGCAAAAGGTCAGACAACCTACCGTTCGATACAAATTGCTGGCGATGAACTAGAATTTACAGGCGGATTCACCGACCTGCACACCGAAAGCTACAAGAACATACTTGCTGGCAACGGTTTTGGCATTCAGAACGCAAAGCCAAGCATCGAAATGGTTCACTACATTAGAAACGCAGAAATTGTAAACACAATGAAGGATTGCGAACATCCTTTCATGTCAAAAATTAGATAACATTAAAAATTTAGTTTTATGAATATTTACGACGCATTAATCAACAAGCAGGCAAAACTATCGGTTATTGGTCTTGGATATGTAGGACTGCCGATTGCACTTGAATTTTCAAAGCATATAAATGTCGTTGGCTTTGACGTAAAGCCCGAAAGAGTTGCTATGATGAACAACCATATCGACCCAAGTAACGAACTCGACAAATCAGCATTCGATGGTTGCAACATTACATTCACATCCAATGCCGAAGACCTCAAGCAGTGCAACTTCTTCATCGTTGCTGTACCAACTCCAATTGATGAGCACAAGCTTCCTGATCTTACCCCTGTAATCAAAGCATCGGAATCTGTTGGTAAAGCTTTGAAAAAAGGTGACTATGTTGTTTATGAATCAACCGTATATCCGGGTTGTACCGAAGAAGACTGCGTTCCGATTCTCGAAAAGATGTCTGGACTGAAGTTCATGCAGGATTTCAAAGTTGGATTCTCACCCGAAAGAATTAACCCAGGCGACAAGGCTCACTCGCTTACCCAGATAAAGAAGATCACATCTGGTTGCGACCCAGAAGCTGCCGAGAACATCGCTAAGGTTTACGAAATAATAATCAAGGCCGGCGTACACCGCGCAAGCGCAATCAAGGTTGCCGAGGCTGCAAAGATTATCGAAAATACTCAGCGCGACATCAACATTGCCTTGATGAACGAACTTTCAATCATATTCGACATCATGGGAATCAACACCTACGAGGTACTGGAAGCTGCCGGAACAAAGTGGAACTTCCTGAAATTCTCGCCAGGTCTTGTTGGTGGACACTGCATTGGCGTTGACCCATACTACCTGCTTCACAAGGCAAAACAACTCGGTTATCATGCAAGTATGATTAACTCTGGTCGTGCCCTCAACGATAGCATGGGAACTCGCATCGCCGACAAGGTTGTAAAGATGATTATCAATGCTGGCAAAGAAATCACAAAGTCAAGAGTTCTCATCATGGGTATGACCTTCAAGGAGAATGTTACCGACATCAGAAATTCGCGTATTATTGATATTATCAACGAGTTGAAGTATTTCCGTGTAAATTGCGATGTTGTAGATGCATTTGCCGACCACGACGAGGTTATGAAGGAATACGGCGTTGATATGTCGAAGGAACCGACTGGCAAGTACGACGCAATAATAGTTGCCGTAAACCACCGTCCTTACATGGAACTCACCGAGGATTACTTCAAGAGCATTTCGGCAGAAAACGGAATCCTTGTTGATGTAAAGGGCGTGATGAGAGGTAAAATCAAAGATTTGACATACTGGAGCCTATAAAGCATTAGGCATAAACGATATTTATCATTTTAGGCACATGTTTTTTGCAGCAAAAACATGTGCCTATTTTTGTTTCATTATTGTTTACAAAGTTTTAACTAAATATTATATATAAGTTGATTTGCATAACATTAAATTTGTTTTCGGTTTTGTTATAAAAAATATGGCTATGAAAAAGTTGATTTTATTTGCTGTAATTATAACCGTAGCGGTTAGTACAGCGCTTGGTTCAAACGATAATCTTACTGCATTACAAGCTGTCTCTACTAATGGTGCAATTGTCATTGCTAACGATGACGGTGATGTGGATCTGTATCTTGATTGTTTTCAGAATGCCGTGAAAGACAAAGACATGGAGCTTGCTGCAAAAATAGCGAATGTATTGTACAGTATGAATATGAGCGCATCCCAACAGAAGCGTTTTTCTGCTATCGAAGATAAGATTTCAAAAAAAGATTACAGAACATATCGTGACAATTTGAATAAATTCTCTTCAAAATCGACACGCGAACAGAACTACTATAACATATTCGGTCTAGACAATGGCGATTCCACTTTTGATGAAAATAATGATGACACTTACGTTGACGACATTATTGATGCATTCTACGATTTATTCAAAGATTTTGGAGAAACAGATTCAGACAACTGGCATTATGAAAGACATGACACTATTGATGGTGGCGGAATGCTAGATGTTTTTGTTGATGCTTTCAGCAACTTTTTGTTTGATGATTCAGATTCACAAGAAAAATCTGCTGCCGACAATTCAGAAATCGACTCTCTGCTGGACGATTATGAAAATTATATAGGTTTATCGGTTGAAGCTCTACGCAAAGTTATGTCTGGCGCTGAAAATGCATTGAAAGATTTCGAAGAATATAGCAAAAAAGCTTCAGAAATATCCGACAAATTAAGCAGAGCCGACTCTAAAATGACATCAGAACAATTCAAACGATATATGCACATCCTAGGCAGTATGGTATCAGGAATTTTCTAAGAATTAACCGCACACAAACATTTTATTGCTATTATTACCTATTAAAAAATAGGCATTAATAGTTAACGATTCTTTTTGACTTAGAATCTTCGTATCATTTTTGATTTTTTTTACACGCAATTTATGGAAGTTGCATAAATTTGCACCCGATTTAAATTTTTCAGGAAATGCTTACATTAAAGTTAATACGCGACGACAAGGATTTCGTCATCAATCGTCTGAAAATTAAGAATTTCGACGCAACAGAACTTGTAGAAAAAATTATAGCCTGCGACGATCGCCGCAAGGAATGTCAGTTTGCAAAGGACAACATACTTAAGGAATTAAATACCATAGCCAAGCAAGTAGGTCAACTTTTTGCTCAGGGCAAGAAGGACGAAGCCGAACAAGCAAAGTCGAAGACTGCAGAATTGAAGGAACAGGTGAAGGAACTTGAAGCAAAACAAGCCGAAGCCGAAAAGGAACTGAATGGTTATATGGTATTGCTTCCCAACACACCACACGAATCGGTTCCAATGGGAAAAGGAGAAGACGATAATGTAGTTGAAAAAATGGGCGGTACTATTCCAGAACTCAAGTTCAAGAAACCGCACTGGGAAATCATCAAGGACTTGAACATCATCAACTTCGACCTTGGGACAAAGATTACTGGCGCAGGATTCCCCGTATATCTCGGCAAAGGTGCAAAACTGCAGCGCGCACTCATAACCTTCTTCCTCGACGAAGCAGAAAAAGCAGGATACGCTGAAGTGCTTCCTCCTCTAATGGTCAATGAGGACAGCGGCTACGGAACAGGTCAGCTTCCCGACAAGGAAGGACAGATGTATCACGCAACAGTTGACAACTACTATCTTATCCCAACTGCCGAAGTCCCAGTAACCAATCTTTACCGCGATGTTATACTCAACGAAAAGGATTTTCCGATAAAGAATGTTGCATACTCGGCTTGTTTCCGCCGCGAAGCTGGTTCTTGGGGTGCCAATGTACGCGGACTCAACCGTCTGCACGAATTCGATAAAGTGGAAATTGTACAGATCCGCAAACCAGAAGATTCATACGAAGCTTTGGAAGAAATGAAGGCTCACGTAGAAGGTCTGCTCATTAAGTTGGGACTCCCCTATCGCGTATTGCGTCTCTGCGGTGGCGACATAAGTTTCACTTCATCGCTCACATTCGACTTCGAAGTATTTTCTGCAGCACAAGAAAAGTGGCTTGAGGTAAGTTCTGTTTCCAACTTCGAGGATTTCCAGGCAAACCGTCTGAAACTGAGATACCGCACTGCTGACAAGAAAACCCAGCTTTGCCACACCTTAAATGGAAGCGCCCTGGCATTGCCGAGAATCATGGCTGCTATCATAGAAAACTACCAGACCGAAGACGGAATAATTGTTCCGGAAGTATTGAGAAAATACACTGGATTTGACAAAATATAAAATCAATTGACAATCAGTGGTGTCGTGGCGCCACGACACCACAACAATACAAAAGTACAGACGCAAAATTTTGCGTCTCAACAAAAAGACAGAAACATTTTTACCCTTGTTCACAAAAAAGTCGGATTACATGCCGACTTTTTTCATTTTTAATATTATTTTTACAGCCCAAAATTGAACACGATGACGGAAAAGCTTTGGACAGTCAAGGAATGCAACGACAGCCAGTCGGTTGAAAGGCTTATGAAGGATGTTGGTGTCGACAAACTGATAGCAACCCTGCTTGTCCAGCGCGGAGTACACAACTATGATGAAGCAAAGCGTTTTTTCCGTCCGCAACTCACCGACCTATACGACCCTTTCTTGATGAAGGACATGGACAAGGCTGTTGACCGTTTGACCCGTGCAATCGACAATGGTGAAAAAATATTGATCTATGGTGACTACGATGTTGACGGTACCACTGCAACCGCCCTCATGTTACGCTACCTGAAATATAGGAACGCAAATGTCGATTTCTACATTCCAGACCGCTACCTAGAAGGCTATGGCCTTTCAACACAAGGAATCGACTATGCTACTGAAAACGGCATTACACTACTCATTACCGTTGATTGCGGAATAAAAGGCAACGAGAAGATTGACTACGCCAACAGCAAAGGCATAGAGGTTATTGTATGCGACCACCATACTGTTGGTGACGAACTTCCCAACGCCTACGCCGTACTCGATCCCAAACGCCCAGACTGCGGCTATCCGTTCAACGAACTTTCCGGATGCGGTGTGGCATTCAAACTGTTGCAAGGATACATACAAAAGCATAACCTAAATATTGAAGATATAACATGCTACCTTGACCTTGTTGCCGTAAGCATTGGTTCTGACATTGTGCCGATAACTGGCGAAAATAGAATTCTTGCATTCTACGGTTTGCAAAAGCTGAATACTTCACCATGCACGGGGCTTGAAAGCATTATTGATCTTACCGATTTGAGCAACAAGGAAATACAAATCAACGACATTGTTTTCAAGATTGGTCCGCGAATAAATGCCGCAGGTCGTATCGACACAGGCAAGACCGCTGTAGAACTTCTAATTACCACCGACCGCGACTTCGCACTGCAAATAGGAAATTCCATCGATGGAATGAACAGCTACCGCAAGGAAATCGACCGTAACATAACCGAAGAAGCCATCGCCCAGATTGAGGCCGACGAAACTTTGAAAAATGCATATTCCACAGTAGTCTTTTCTCCCAATTGGCACAAAGGTGTCGTTGGAATTGTGGCCTCAAGGCTTACCGAAACATATTATAGACCAACGATAGTACTTACTGAAAACAACGGACTTGTAGTTGGCTCTGCTCGCTCGGTTGAAGGTTTCGACCTGTACAGCGCGGAAACTGCATGCAGCGACCTGCTCGAAAGTTTTGGCGGACACACATACGCAGCAGGACTATCGATGCGAAAAGAAAATCTCGAAGAATTCAAGCAGAGATTCGAAAAATACGTTCGTGAAAACATCACAGAAGAGCAAAGACATCCGATAATCCGCATCGACACCGAAATAATGATAAAGGAAATCACTCCCAAAACATACCGCATACTGAAACAGTTTGCTCCATTCGGACCAGGAAACATGTCGCCGATATTTGCTTCAAGGCAAATCTACGACAACGGAATGGGAAGACAGATAGGCAAAAACCTTGAGCACTTGAAGTTAAAAATAGTACAGCAAGTTGGCGACAACAACTGCATTGATGGTGTCGGATTCGGATTCGGTGCCAACTACGAAACAATTTCCGACTATAAGCCGTTTGACATCTGCTACCACATTACCGAAAACAATTTCATGAATCAAACTACATTACAGATACAGTTGCTCGATATAAAAAGCAATGGATAATTGATATTTTTGTCAGATTCGTACAAATGTATTAAGATCAACTTGCATTGATTAAGCTGTATATTCCGTATTAAGCACTATTTCTAGAGCTAGAATAGCAGAAAACTCTGCATATATTACAAAATATTTTCATTGTATTACAAACAAAAAAAAATCAACAAAATCCTTTGTCGGTACGAATATATATATTATATTTGCCGACAATGAGAATTGTTTTTTAATTTATATACTTAACAAAAACAGTATGAGACCAATATTAGTACCGCACGACTTTACAGAAGTAGGCGCATACGCACTGGAACATGCCTATATGATAGGTAAGACACACAACAATCCTATAAGTTTGATTCATGTTGTTTCAAAGACCGAAGAAATTGAACCTGCAAAGGCAAAACTGCAGGAAATTGCCAACAATTTCAGGAAGGGCAAGGAAAACCTTGAAATTACAGTCGAAGTAAGAAAAGGTGACATCGACAAGGAAATATACAAGTACGGAACCGAAATAAATGCACATCTTGCAGTTATGGGAACGCACGGTATTAAGAACTTGAAAAAAGCAATAAAGATTGTTGAAAAGTTTGTTACAATTCCGTTCATTCTTGTGCAGAATCCACCGATATACGGCGAGTACGACCGAATCCTCATCCCGATTGATGCCGACAAGTCATCGAGAATCAGAGTACAGTGGGTAAAATATTTGAATACTTTGTTTGAAAGTAAGGTTTATATCATTTCGTATAATGATAGTGATGGTTTCAGCAGAAAGGACATAAGAAATACCATTACATTTGCAGAAAACATGTTCAACGACAACCTTATTGATTACGACATTAAGTTTTTGGAAAACAAGAAGAACTTCTCAGATGAAATGTACAAGTATGCTAACGAAGCAGAATGTGACCTTGTTATTTTCATGACAGATCAGTATAAGTCGTACATAAAGAATATTAAGAATCCTGAAAACGAGGAGCTTGCTGCTAAGATTCCGGTAATGTGCGTCAACAAGCGAATTGATATAATCAAATTAGGCGGATTCAACTAAAATCATTTTACTGATATAAAACAGCGGACATTGTTCCGCTGTTTTTTTGGATTGTATACAATAAAAAGGCAATAGATCAGTTAGCATTATGATGAAAAAACTTATAATCATATTTTTTCTATTCGCTTGGGTATATCCTAGTTTTGCTCAAGTTGAACCAGACGAATACCAGCAAGGTGGGTTTTGCACCTTCGACAGTCAATTTTTCCCGGTAGAGAAAGGAATGTCGATAACACTTGGCGGCACATGCGGATTTATAGTCAAGGACTTCCGTATAGGTGCATACTTCGACGGAATGAGCAAAACCGCAAAAATAGTAGGGACAGACACAAACCCATACAGCTTGAAACAGAGCCACGGAGGAATTTATTTTGGATATCCCTTCTTCAATGACCACGATTTTCATCTTGTAACCGACATAAAAATAGGCTACGGTTCGTCAGCATTAATAAACTCAACTAGCCGTCGCGGTTTCGACAAAGCTGGATTTGTGGCTATTGTACCCTCTGCGGCCGTAGAATATTCAATTACCGACATCCTAAAAATTTCTCTCGGAATAAACTACCAATTCCATATAAAAGTAAAAACTCCAGAACTATACAAACAGTCGGTACTTAACGCACCGGGAGTATACCTCGCACTAACTCTTGGACTTTTCTAATATCTAGAATTTCAGATAGTAATCTTTTGTCAGCTGCCTATACCTTTCGCTGAAATCATGACGCGTTTCATTTTCAATATACAGTGAATCGTTTATAGGTTCACTTCTTTTCCTGCCCACTTCCACAATTGTTCGTATCGGCGGAGTGTCGGATCGCGAGGAAATATACAATCTTTTCAATGCATACAAACCTACTTTTGCTACTTCATTCTCAAATTGAAGGCATTGTTCAGTAGGATAAATCACAAAACAGCGTCCTTCGGCAGACAAAAATCTGCTCACCGCCATAGCCAGATCTTTGATATTCAAAGTTAAATCGTGTCTAGCAATAGCCCTACCCTTTTCCGGGGCAACTATATCGGTAGTATAGAACGGAGGATTAGACACAATAAGGTCATATTTTTCATCAGGCTCAAAATCCTGTACCGAAGAATGAAAAATCTCTATCCGCTCGCTCCAACGGCTTTGCTCAGCATTGAATTTTGCCACTTCTACCGCCTCAGCATTTATATCAATCCCATGAATTACCGCACTGCTTTTCTGCGCAAGCATAAGGCAGAGCAATCCGGTTCCAGTACCAATGTCGAGTATGCGCCTTGCATCATCGCAATCGGTATATGCTCCTAGAAGTACACCATCAGTTCCTACTTTCATTATCGACTTGCGATGCATTATGCGGAACTGCTTGAATGTGAAAAAATCGTCACGCATCAGACAACTGGATTTTGGTTTACTCCCGAACCGAAAAGAGCAAAATCGTACTTAATAGGATCGGCAGAGTCGAATTTTCGAAGATTATCCGTAAGTTCCATTACTGCTTTCCAGTCGTTTTGCTTGCGTGTAAGTAAGTTAAGATCGCGTGCGCAACGTCCGCAGTGAACATCAAGCGGAATTAGCAGGTTAGCGGGATAGATGTTCTTCCATAGCCCAAAGTCTATCCCACGTCCATCGTCACGAACCATCCAGCGCAGAAACATATTAAGACGCTTGGCTGCCGAACCTTTGGTAATGTCGGAAATATGGCGCATATTGCGAACTTCGTGAGGAATTTCAAATAGCACAGAGTGGACATTCATCAAGTTTTTATCCATTTCAAGATACTTGGAAAACACAGCTTCCAATCCACCATGATTGCGATAAATATTTGCAAGAGAACGAACAAAGAAACGCATATCATCACCATTGAAAGTGCGGTGAACTGCAGCATCAAGGATTTTAAGGTCGCGCTCCTCGTAATTCATGACGAAATCGTAAGGAGCATTGTCCATAAGCTGCATAAAGCACTTTGCGTTGTTTATTATCATCTTACGGTTGCCCCAAGCAATCATCGAAGCAAAGAAACCGCTAATCTCAATATCCTCTTTGCGCGAAAAAGCATGAGGAATCTGTATAGGGTCATTCTCCACGAAACTGCTTACAGCAAACTTTTCGTAACGTTCGTCCAGCAAAGCCTTTGTAGTTTGAAAATCCATTGTTAAAAATGTTTGTTTTTGAATTTATTGAGATTTGCTAGTTATCTCCTCATCGAATCACAAATATCTTTCAGTTATATAATTCATGTAAAACGTGTATAAAAGTATTACACATCAAATGAATTATTTTTTAGATGTCATTATATCAAGCACATAATGATCTGTTTCATTCATGCCTGACGTACCTATGACAGTGAGATTACGTATACAGGCATCCACATCATCGTCAATAATACCCTCGACACACGAAACGCAATGATTCTCCATAGCCAACATAGATGAAAATGCTGCGGATGAAATTCCTGTGGCTATCTTCAACGAACAGCTCGGCTTGGCTCCGTCACAAATCATACCTGTTATGTTGGCAATCATATTCTTGACAGAATAGCACACCTGCTCGTAATTTCCACCCATCAAATAGGTAATACCACAACTTGAACCTGTTGAAGCAACCACACAACCGCACAAAGCCGAAAGCCTTCCAAGACTTTGCTTAATGTAAATGGACGTCAAATTACTTAAAATCAATGCTCTTATAAGTTTTTCTTCTGGTTGTTGGGTATCCCGCGCATAAATGCAAACAGGAACTGTTGTTGCGATACCTTGATTTCCACTTCCAGAATTACTCATCACAGGACTTGGACACCCAGCCATACGAGCATCGCAAGCAGCCGACGTATAGGAAACTATATCCTTGAAAATGCCGTTTCCGAAAAGTGCATCGTGCTGATGTTCGTGCAACATCTTGCCCAAGGTATGACCAAAATTATTATTGAATGATTCCTCGGCTATCGACATGTTCATCTTGCCTGCTTCGAGGATGAATGAAATTTCGTCGATTGGTGCAGTCGTTGCAAAATCGTAAACCTTACGCATACTGAGGTGACATAATTCAGAGTCCTTGCATTCCGAAGAGTCAATTTTCTTTTCGAAAACAACCTCATCGTTGCGCGAAATATGAATGAAATTTGTATGTCCGCAGGCGATTATAGCCTTTGCCATATCTGCACCAGCATAACAAATTGCCTCAATATATAGCTTTTCGGTAATTCCAGTCTTACGTTTTATACTGATCTGCTTTGCATCAATCATCTGCTTGCCTTTTTCGATGCTTTCTGCATTAACATCCTTAAGCACCTCGAGACCATATTCCGACTTACCAATCAAAGCACCCAAAGCAATAGAAATAGGCAGACCAATCATTCCGGTGCCAGGAATACCTACACCCATGGCGTTTTTCAGAACATTGTCGCTCAACAGAACTTCAATCTTTTCGGGAATCCTTCCAAGCGTTTCCTTTGATTTTGACACTGCCAAAGCCACAGCAACAGGTTCGGTACAACCAATAGCCGGAACTACTTCATTCTTTATCAAATCAATAATCTGTTTGCGTTCTACTGCTTCCATAAATTTTTTTTTGCAAAATTAAGGTTTTTAGAAATATGAAAAAATTTTTTCAGGAAACATATAAACGAAAAACATCTTACAAATACTTGTCCTCTAGAAAATTAAACATTCCTTATTAACAGAAAATATTTATATTTGCAAAAAAATGTACTTATGAAACGATTAAACATAAAATCATTGCTTTTCGTTGCGATGAGCCTTGTTGCATTTGCAGGATGCGAAAAGGAACATGAACCCGAAGAGCCTGCAGAATCTCATCACACCGTAGTAACTTATTCGGAGTGCAAAGCGCAAAAGGGTTTCAACGACATAACCACGTCTGTGAGGTACGAAAACGGCACTTTGTATTTTTCTCACACCGATATAGAGTTCAACTGCGCCATAAACGACGTTTCGGTTGTTCCCGAAATAAACGGACAGGCAATAAACGTAACAATAAACGAGGTTCTCGGAGAGTTGGTCGCCGACTGCAATTGTCCACGGGATGTAAACTACACAATCGACAACATCAAAGAAGGCACATACACTATTGTTGTAAAAGTGCACGGACAGGTTATATATCAGGGGGAGATAAGCTGTTGAAATAGATGAAAATCACTTATTCACTTTCCAATGACCGAACCGTTTTCCTCCAACGCGTACAATGATTCCTGCTGCCGCCAAACTATTCATTTCGCGTTGTAAAGTGCGGACAGGCAAGTCCAATTTCTGGGCAAGATACACTTGGGTTATCATTGGATTGTAATTCAACTCTTCCAAAATCCTTTCCGCCAAACCGCCATCCAAAACGTCAACGGAAATGTCGTTTTAGCGGTTTGGAATTACATTGGTGGACTCATTTATTTCCCAGTGTCCGCCCCTGTCTGGACCTATGCGACGAAGGATGCCTTTATCTTGCAAACTCTTTAATTGCCACTTGATTCCATTAGAAGTTATGTTGCACAATTCTGCTAACACAGTTCTACTTATATATGGATTTTGTCTTATGCAATCTAATATTTTCTGGGTAGTTTTCTGGGTAGTTTTTCCGTAGTGTTTTTTGGCGGTTTTGAATTTTCTTCCTGCACGTCATCAAACAAAGCATCGTCCAATGCAGCAAAATGTACACGCAAGCCATTGCCAACCAACTCATAACGCGGCTTTTCTGTTCCAAATTCCGTACAGGCGTTGCAGATTTTCTGAATTCCTCTGCCCCAAGTTTCGATGTATCCTGCTGCAAAAATAAGATTTGGACTAAACCGAACAAATTTCAGAATAAATAGTAAAATCGATTGCTTTATTGTAGCAAATCAGTCAACAATCATCTTTGAAGCCAAAATCTTGTCAACAATCACTATGTCACCTTCTATATGGAATATGATGTTTAATCGCTTATTATGAGTTCTCAACTGCTTTGCATGAGGATGATAGCGGCGTACTGATAAATAACGGCTTTCTGGAATAATGCCAGCAAGGTAGCGCAACGACATAATTTCGGCTTGCAGTTCGCGAGAATATTTTGCAGCATGTTCTGGAGAGTTAATGCTTACTATGTAGTTCGCAATATATTCGATGTCAGCAAAAACCGTATCAAGTATTTTTACCGAGTACTCTTTCATAATTTTTGAAGCACAGCTTGTTCCAACTTTTCTATGAATTCATCAACAGTATGCAAACGATTCATAGGAGTTGCTTCAACTTGCTGGTCTTTTTCGGTATGACCATTTTTCAAAGTAGAACTTTTTAATGTATGTGTTGGTGCAACAATTTTCATTGCTAAATACAATTTTTACAACAGCAAAAATAATGTAAATATCTTGGCAGACAAAATCATTTTTATGTTTTTATTGCAAACAGATGTGCATATCAGTTTTTTATCTAAATTTGCACCCTAAATTTTACAAGTATGATTGAGTACAAGGACAATGTGGAGGCTGCAAATGCCTTGAGGTCGAAATATGACGAGATGCTTGTCGAGATTGGCAAGAAGATTTACGGTCAGGACCAGGTTGTGAAGGAAGTGCTGATTTCGATTTTCAGCCGCGGACACTGCCTGCTGGTAGGTGTGCCAGGACTTGCAAAGACATTGCTGGTTAACACTATAGCCGAAGTTCTCGGCTTGAAGAACAAGCGTATCCAGTTTACTCCCGACCTTATGCCTTCGGACATCATCGGTAGCGAAATCCTTGGCGAAGACCGCCAGTTCAAGTTCATAAAAGGCCCTATTTTCGCCAACTTCATACTTGCCGACGAAATCAACCGTACTCCGCCTAAGACTCAGGCTGCACTGCTCGAAGCTATGCAGGAACGCTCGGTAACCGCATCGGGAACAATCTACAAGCTTGACGAACCATTTTTCGTTATGGCTACCCAGAACCCGATTGAACAGGAAGGTACATATCCGTTGCCCGAAGCTCAGCTCGACCGTTTTATGTTCAACATAAATGTCGGCTACCCGAGCCTCGACGACGAAATCCGCATTGTGAAGAACACCACTGCCGACAAGAATTTCGAAATCAAGCAGATACTTAGTGCCGAGGAAATCATTTATTTCCAGAACCTTATCCGCAAGATTCCAATCAACGACAATGTACTCGAATATGCAGTTCGCCTTGTCAACAAGACTCGCCCCGATTCTGAGATTGCACCCGAAATAACACGCAAGTTCATACATTGGGGAGCTGGACCACGTGCTTCGCAATACCTTGTTATAGGCGCAAAGACCGTAGCTGTTCTCGGCGGAAAATATTCTCCCGACATCGAAGATGTTCAGGCAGTTGCAAAGATTGTCCTGCGCCATAGGGTTGTGAAGAACTACAAGGCCGAAGCCGAAGGTCTTTCCATCGAGGACATCATCGACGAACTTGTGAAAGACTAAGTTTCACCAAACTTACCGCAGATGAAATTCAGGTTTGCGCTGACATTGATGCTCACTTTTGCGACCTTGCTTGCAGTGGCGCAGAAAAAAGTGGAGATACTTCACGCAAACACCTTGGAATACAGCAAGAAGTCGGGCATTGATGCTAAGCGTCTGCTCGGCGATGTTGTCTTTCGCCACGACGAAATCTATATGTTCTGCGACTCGGCTTACTTTTACGACGAGATCAATTCGGTGCAGGCATACAACAATGTGCGCTTCAAGCAGGGCGACACCATTCTGCTCATCGGCAAATACGTAGAATACGATGGTGACCTTCGCATGGCAAAGATGCGCGACTCGGTGATTATGCAGCACAACAAGTCGTACCTCATAACCGACTCGCTCGACTACGACCGCGACAAGAACCTTATCTACTACTTCGAGGGCGGACGAATGTACGACGGTGACAATCGTCTGCGCAGCCAGTGGGGGTATTACTACACAGAGACTTACGACTACTATGCCGTCGAGGGCGTCGTGCTGAAAAATCCAGACTATTCCATTACTAGCGATACACTCAGGTACAATACCGAAACCGAAATTGCCGACTTTTTCGGTCCTACCGAGATAGTTTCCGACTCGAACTACCTATACTGCGAATATGGTCGCTACAACACCACCACCGACGAGGCCAACCTTACACAAAATGCGCGTTTGCAGTCGGGAAGCAACTTCCTCTACGGTGACAGCCTATACTACGACCGCAAAATCCGTTTCGGTGAAGGATTCCGCAACGTGTCAATAATTGACACCGCCAACAATATGATTGCCAGCGGAAACTACGGATATTTCTACGAGGAACCAGAAAAGGCATTCATGACCGACAGCACTCTACTAACCTACATAATGGACGGTGATTCGCTGTTCATTCACGCCGACACCATATTTATTACTACCGAGAAACAGGGCGACACATTGGATTTCAAGTTGATGCGGGCGTTCCACAAGGTGCTGGCGTTCAAGTCGGACGGACAGGCACGCTGCGATTCCATAGCCTTCCACACCAACGACTCCATTGCCGAGTTGTTCTACAGCCCCATAATGTGGAGCGACAACATGCAAGCCACCGCTGAGTACATTTCGGTAAAGTTCGTGAACAAGGAACCAGATTCGTTTGTGATGAAAAATTCGTCGTTCCTGTGCCAGCACATCGAGGACGATTACTACAACCAAATAAACTGCAAGAACATCAACGGCTACCTGAAAGACAAGAAGTTGTACCGCACCGATCTTTATTCCGACTGCCAGACCATATATTATATAGAAGACGAGGAAGAAAACGAATTTGTGGCGCAGAATAAGCTTCTAAGCAGCAATATGCGCGTATTCTACGAAGACAAGACCATAAAGGACATTATGTTCTTCGAGAAGCCCGACGGCCTTGCCCTGCCTATGGACCAGATAACCGCCGACAAGTTGTATCTCAAGAATTTCAAGTGGTTCGACAGCGTACGCCCTAAGGAGAAGAATGATATTTTTGTGTGGAAGGAGATAAAAAGCACACCGCAGGAAGCAAAAACGGAGTAGTTATGAAAAAAATCGTTTTGCTAACTTTGTTGGTTGTATTATCGGGGGGCTATTATGCACAGACACAGTTCAATCGGATTTTGTATGATTCTGTCAGTCCTGGAATAATTTCCAATGTTATTTCTTTTGATAGCACTTCTAATGTTGCTATGTATGCTCATCTTAATAATTATGGAGTTTATGATTTTTCAGCATTGTGCATAGATGAACAGGGGAATGTATTATGGGAGAAGGAGATGTTTGCTTCCGATTCTATTTATGGCAGTTATCTAACTTTGAATACTTTACAGAAAGATACATCGGGCTTTTATTGCCATGTAAAAACAAGTGGAGGAACATCAGGAACAGGAAAGTTTTCCTTAATAATATGGGATTCTTGTTTTAATATTTCACATTTTAAGGATACAATTGGTTTTTATGAATATGTTGGCGGTATAGTTAAATATTTCAATGGAGATTTCTTTATAGCAGGACAATTCTACGATACTGTGACGCAGAAACATATTGCCAATATCGTTAAAATGGATTCGCTTGGTAATATTATTTGGGACAAAGTTGTAGATAATGTGGCATATAGTTCAGCAGACAAGATAATCATATCATCAGACGGTAATATTATTGTTGGCGGACGGCACGGTGGAGGAGATTACGACCAATGGATGCTATCAAAAATGGATACTTCAGGCAATGTAATATGGCAACGGTATTATGGTCGCAATGGCATATATCCAGATGGAGACATTACTGGTCTTCTCGAAACTCCTGATAGTTGCTTTCTTGTAAGTGGCAAATATCCTGCTGTTTCCATAGATGGCGGGTACGAGTACTATTACGATGGTTGCCTGCGGAAGATATCAGCTAATGGGGAACAATTGTGGGAAAAACGATTAAAAACATATAGTATAGACATAGAAGTAGGAAGCACTTATTTACGCAATGTAATACGCTCCATTATTATCTCGGATGGTTGCATATATGTTCTTGGAAGTGATGATTACGAACACCTACTATGGTATAACTCCTACCTAATCAAAATGGATTTTAATGGCAATGTGCTATGGAAACGCATATATTATGGTGAGAACGCCTACAACTGCGAACAGCATTTAGAATCGTTCGACCGCATTCCAGACGGTGGTTTCATAATGGGCGGTTACGGCAACTATATAGATTACTATCCATCTCTGCAACCTTGGATAGTTAAGACAGATAGCCTTGGCATTGACGGTCTTACAACGGCATCACTTCCCGAACTGAATATGGATATAGATTTCCCAGATACTCTTTATTGTGGAGATACGATAAGTTGTATGTTGCGATTATCGGGCAAGTCAGCTCCATATCAATTAAGTTTCAGTACAGGACAAACTATCGACAGCGTTTTCTATCCGCCAGTATGGATGCCATTGGAGATTGGACTGGGAGAAATAAATATTGGTAGCATATACAATACATACGGGCACTTTACCGAAACAGAAGCAACTATAGTCGGTGGCGAATGGGAACAATGCATTCACAAGCCAATACAGTTTGTAGTACCTAATCGTATTGGTGTACAGCAAATTACAATTGAAGTGCGCGATTTCTATGGCGAAAGCAAAACAATCACAAAGGAGATAAATGTAGTAGGTGATTGTGATTCTGGAGTAGAAAATATTGCAGAACAAGGCGTTTCTGTTTATCCCAATCCTGCAAGTGGAAGCATTATTGTGGAAGGTGAAAACATTATAGGGATACAGGTTTGCAATTTGTTAGGTGAAGTGGTGTATGAAATCGGTAGAATCGCGCCACGGCACGACCGTATTAATGTAATCTCCACGGATGGAATGGGCGCAGGTTCGTATTTTATAAGGATAAAAATGGTTGACGGAAAGGTGGTTACGAAGAAGATTATCGTGCTGTAGCCTCGCAATGCTTTGCGACGGTAACGCAATGCATTACTAGGCGGAATTTGGAATGTAAGGCAGAGCCTTAAAGCCTTTTGCCTTCAAATATTTATTAGTCTCCCCTACCCGTTTGCCCTCTCCAATTGATCGTACATGTATATTTCCTTGCCCTGCAATCTTAACATAAGGTTAGCAACACACAAAACATCCTTCTCGCAATAGATTGCAATTCGATCCACATCGTGCTCACCGTAGTAAACACCAGCAACCTCGCTGCCGTCAATATCATCCTTCGGAGTTGGAATGTCGAAAAGGTCGGCCATAAGTGCAAGCGAAGTAAAATTCTTATAGTCGCCAAACTTCCATAGTTCCAGCGTGTCTATATGCTTTATTTCCCATGGCTTTTTTCCTGCAAGGTCTAATGCTTTGGGCAAATTGTACATTCGGTTAACGAGCATTCGACGTGCAATGTACGGAACGTCAAACTCCTTGATATTGTGTCCACAGAGCATCTTGTTTCCAAACGGATCCCACTTCGAGAGCATTTCGGCAAAACCAGAAAGAATCTCCTTCTCATCATCACCATAAAATGACTTCACACGGAACTTTTCTCCAGCAACCAATCCGACCGATATGCAAACTATTTTTCCAAATTCGGAATAGATTCCAGCCCGCTGATATACATCGGAGGCCGTTTCGGTTTCAGCTCTGAAATTCTTGGACTTCTTGTCCCAGTGCTTCTTGAAATTTTCGGGCATGTCATCAAACGAGGCACACATAGGTACGGTCTCAATGTCGATGAACATTACGTTCTTAAGGTCTATATCTTGCATAAATTTCTAATATTTTACTATATTACAAAAAATTTCTGTTTCCCGCCCCCTGAGCCTGTCGAAGGGAAGGTAATTGTTTTCTAATTATTATCAATATGCTGATGAATGAATTTTGCCAGCAGGTTGACGGCAGCATCGTTGTCACCAATGTTCGGCACAATGATGTCGGCATAGCGCTTTGTAGGCTCAATAAACTGCAAATGCATTGGTTTTACTGTTTCGTAGTAGTGTTCGAGCACATCGTTTACAGAACGTCCGCGCTCAACCGTATCGCGACGAAGTATCCGTGCAAGGCGGTCGTCGGCATCGGCATCTACGTAAACCTTAACATCCATTAAATCACGAAGCTCGGGCTGAGTAAGCACCATTATGCCTTCGACTATTATTACATTGCTCGGTTTCACTGTGAGCGTTTCTTGTGCGCGCGAACTTGTTATGTATGCATAAATCGGCTGTTCCACCGACTTGCCTTCCTTAAGTTCCTTAATGTGACGAATCAACAATTCCCATTCAATGGCATTCGGATGATCGAAATTTATCTTTTTCCTCTCCTCCATCGGCAGATGGCTGCTGTCCCAATAATACGAATCCTGTGGCACCAACGTTACCATATCCTTTGGCAGCTGCGCGGTAATCTTATTTACAACAGTGGTCTTTCCCGCACCCGAACCTCCTGCAATTCCTACAACTAACATATAATCCTATTTTTTGTGGCTTCAAAGTTATAAATTCTTTTCTTATGTTGCCTGCTTTTTTTCTGCCAGCCGTAATATTTGCTACAAAATAATATTTCACTTTCGTTGTTGATAAATAGCATTGTTTAAAGTATGCTGCATCATCATTATAATGAATATTCTTTGCTACCTTTGTGGCAATATAACATTAATAGCAATTGGTATGACATTAATAAAATCGATATCGGGTATACGGGGAACAATTGGTGGACAAGTATCGGAAGGCCTTACACCAATGGATATTGTAAAATTCACAAGCGCATACGGCATTTGGAATCGCAGGCAAAATTTGGAGAGCAACAAGATTGTAGTTGGCCGTGATGCCCGTCTTTCGGGACAAATGGTCGAGAATATAGTGGTATCAACTTTGGTCTCCCTCGGTTTTGATGTGATAAACATAGGCATGGCCACAACACCTACAACAGAAGTTGCCGTCATAATGGAAAAAGCAGCTGGCGGAATAATAATTACGGCTAGCCACAACCCGAAACAATGGAATGCATTGAAACTTTTAAACTGCCATGGAGAGTTTCTTACCGACAAGGAAGGCAAGGATGTACTCAAGATAGCAGAAGCCGAAGATTTTACATACAACGACATAGATAGTTTGGGCAAAGAAACAAAGATTGAACATTACGAAGACAAGCATATCGACATGGTGCTCAACTTGAAACTTGTCGACATTGAATCCATCAAGGCTGCAAACTTCAAGGTTGTTATCGACTGTGTAAATTCAGTAGGCGGATTGGTTTTGCCGAAACTGCTCAGAAAACTTGGCGTTAACAACATCGTTGAACTTAACTGCGAAGCCAACGGGCGTTTTGCTCATACTCCAGAACCTATTCCCGAAAATCTCACACAGATTGCCGCAGAAATGCCAAATCAGAATGCTAATGTCGGTTTTGTGGTCGACCCCGACGTTGATAGGCTCGCTATAATATGCGAAGATGGACAAATGTTCGGTGAAGAATATACGCTAGTATCTGTTGCCGACTACATTCTGTCGAAAACTTTGGGCAATACAGTATCAAATATGTCGTCTTCGCGTGCTTTGCGTGACATTACCGAAAAATATGGTTGCTCATACAATGCAGCTGCTGTAGGCGAAGTGAATGTGGTTACAAAAATGAAAGAAACCAATGCCATAATAGGGGGCGAAGGCAATGGCGGTGTTATATATCCGGAAGCACATTACGGACGTGACGCATTGGTAGGAATAGCCTTGTTCCTTTCGTTGATGGCTGAAAAAAAGATGAAAGTTTCGGAATTGCGCAAAACGTTGCCCGAATATTCAATATCCAAAAACAAAATTCAGCTCAACGAAAAAATAAATGTCGACAATGTATTAAAGGCAATGGCTGACAAATACAAAGACTACCAAATATCAACCATCGACGGAGTAAAGATAGATTTTCTGGAGACAAAGGAATGGGTTCATTTGCGCAAATCAAATACAGAACCAATTATTAGAATCTATTCCGAAAGTAATACAATTGAAAGAGCCGACTCTCTCGCAAAAAAGATTATGAACGACATAGAAAAAGAGATTAACAAGTAATGTTTTTTTATTCTTCATCGCAAAAACCGTATTAATCTATAGGACTTACAAATTTGGTAAAAATAGTATCTTTGCGATCAAATAAATTGCAGAATGGTAACACTCGAAAAGATTAAAGAAGCCGGCAAGCGTGTAGAGGCTCTGAGGAGGTATCTTTGACATAGATGCCAAGCGTGAATTTGTAGAAAACGAAAACAAGAAAACCGAAGCTGGCGATTTTTGGGACAATCCTGAAAATGCAGAAGCTACGCTCAAGAAGATCAGCGACATAAAGAAGTGGATAGTAGAGTACGATGCTGTGTCGTCGAAATATGACGACACTGAGGTAATGTACGACTTTTTCAAGGCTGGTGACATAACCGAAGCAGAAATGGATGCCGAGTACGACAAATGCATATCTGTAATAGAGAATCTCGAGTTGAAGAATATGCTTGGTGGCGAAGAAGATGTTCTTGACGCTGTACTTACCATAAATTCTGGCGCTGGCGGTACCGAAAGCAACGATTGGGCCGACATGCTTTACCGCATGTACACTCGTTGGGCGGAAGACAACGGATACAAAATTCAACTTATAGATCGTCAGGATGGTGATAGTGTTGGTATCAAATCGCTTACAATGAGCCTATCGGGCGAATATGCATACGGGTACCTTAAAGGCGAGAACGGCGTACATCGTCTAGTAAGGCTTTCGCCATTCGATGCAGCACACAAGCGACACACATCGTTTGCGTCGGTGTTTGTGTATCCGCTAGTTGACGATACTATCAATATCGAGATTAATCCGGCCGACATCGAATGGGACACGTTCCGAAGCAGCGGTGCCGGTGGACAGAATGTAAACAAGGTGGAAACTGCGGTACGACTAAAACATATTCCCACTGGCATTGTTATCGAAAATATGGAAACACGCTCACAGTTGAAAAACCGTGAAAACGCCATGCGTCTGTTAAAGTCGCAACTTTACGAGCTGGAACTACGCAAGCAGCAAGAGGAGCGTGACCGCATCGAAGGTCAAAAACGCAGAATAGAATGGGGCTCACAGATCCGCAACTATGTAATGCAACCGTACAAGTTGGTGAAAGATTTGCGTACAGGCTACGAAACAGGAAATGTACAGGCGGTACTTGATGGAGGAATCAACGAGTTCATAAAAACCTATCTGATGGAATTTGGCGGAAAGTAGTATGAAAATATGTTCTTCCTCAGACGATAATAATTATTTTTGCAACAGATTCAACGGCCTATAATGCAGAACACCGACAAAATAAGCGCAGTAATACTCGTAAAGAATGGCGAAAAAACAATAGCAGAATGCCTTGATTCGCTATGTGCATTCAACGAAGTTGTTCTGCTTGACAACGGCAGCACCGACCGGACAGTTGAAATTGCCAGTGGTTTTCCAAATGTTAAAGTTTTTTGCGAACCTAATTTCTACGGGTTTGGAAAAATGAAAAACATCGCTGTGAATCATGCATCCAACGACTGGATTCTTAGTATTGATTCCGACGAAATGCTTATGCCCGAAATTGTTGGTAAAATAAACGCTTTGCCACTGAACGACAATACTGTAGTAGCTCTGTCGCGGCTCAACTACTATGGTGATAGGTGCATGAAATGTTGCGGCTGGTATCCCGACTATGTATGGCGCATCTTCAATCGGAAATACACTCGCTTCAATGAAAATATGGTGCACGAAGGAGTTGACATCAAGCAAGATACAGAAAAAGTATATTTCAAGGATGCAATAAAACACTATGCCGCCGACAATATGGACTCGATAATACAGAAAATGAATCGCTATACTAGCTTGTCGGCGCATGAGAAGCACGCCAAAGGCAAAAAAGCCAGCGTAATAGGAGCAATTTTCAGATTCATACACACATTCAACATGAATTATTTCTTCCGCAAAGGAATATTTTATGGGTACAAGGGCTTGGTAGTTTCATTGCTGAATGCCAGCGGTTCGTTTTACAGGCATATAAAACTTTACGAGTTGAATAAAAAAAGCAAATGAAAAAACTTCTGGTAACACTTCGTGATATTACCGAAACTGGTGGTGGCGAAAGGGTTTGTGCAAACCTTATGAATGCATTATCGGAATTTTACGAAATTAAAATCATAAGCTTTTTTAAGAAGGAAAATCACATTACATATAGTCTTGATTCTAAAATTTTGGTAGAGTATTTGTCCGAAGGGGCACAAAATTCTCCCAATTTTCTCAAAAAATTCTACAACAAAATTATTAAGCGTATAATCTTGAGCCTACGTACATCGCGAATTATAAAAAGGCAGAAGCCAGATATTGTTTTTTGCAACGATGGTACGTTCATGCCAATCTTTAAATCCAAAGGCATAAAATACATTAGGCTTTGGCATTTGAATGCACCGCGTAAAAAAAAGAAAGTTTTTAATAGATACGATTCTTTGGTTGTACTTTCAAACAAACAGATGGATGTGTGGAAACAATATCACGACCATATTAAAGTTATACCTAATTTTCTTCCTGAGATAACAGAGAAAACAACAGATTATAGACATAAGGTTGTGGTTTCGATTGGTCGTATGGATTCTGGCGACCAAAAAGGTTTTTTCAGGCTCATTGACATCTGGAACAAAGTCCTCGAAGACAAGAACCTTGCCGACTGGAAGCTACATATTGTTGGCAGTGGAGCATTGAAATCGGACATAGAGGCAAAAGTGGAAGCTTTAGATCTTCAGAAATCGGTGCTTATAAAGCCGTTTTCGGAAAACATTTCCGAAGAATACATGCAGGCAAGCATATATGCAATGGCAAGCCGTTTCGAAGGCTTTGGGATGGTGCTTGCAGAGTCGGCTGCGTTTGGTCTGCCTGGTGTGGCTTTCGACATAAACGCTGGACCAAGCGATATAATTTCCGATGGAGAGAGCGGTTTTCTCATCGCAGACAACGACTTGGATGCCTTTGCTGAAAAGTTGAAATGTCTAATGCATGATGAAAGCATGAGACAACGATTCGGCATAAAATCAAAGAAAATTGTTTCTACAAAATTCTCGAAAGAAAGAATAATTGGACAGTGGAAAGACCTATTCGACGAGATCTGTACTGTACATAACAATGCCTAAATTAAAAGACTAGAAAAATACATTCATCCCATTCCAAAATCAATCTAAAATCGTAATTCGTAAATCGTAAATAATATTGTATTTTTGCGCCATAAGATATTTAATGCGAATATAAAATGTTAAGTCCGCTTAAAATAACAGACTACAAAAAACAATATGCACCAGAATGGGTATGTGCAATGCCAGATGGTTGTCCGCCAGAAGACATTTATGTCCCATTTAATCATACATTCTACCGCCTTGCAAAATATGTGAACACATATAGTTCCGATGATTTTATCTCATACGCCAAAAAAGATGCTTCTAGGAACTGGGGAGATTTATTGCCATTAGCCGTTGGATTGTCTGTAATTTCAGATGAGAATAAAGCCCGAAAAAATTTAAAACTGCCAATGTTCAAACAATTCAAAGGTATTATTGCTCTTACACTTAATCCAACAGACGGTGTTGTAAAGCAAACAGGTATTCATAGGTCCCATTATACTTGGTGGCGCACAAAATCATTCAATATGTCAAACCTAAAAATGCTTCAATTATGAGACAATTAAGCTTGTTGCAAATACTTGAACATTACGATGTACCACAGATATTAACTGCAGTGGATGCTACTGGAACAAGATACCTTTGCGTACTTTACGACTGTTCGGAAGACAAAGTTTATAAATATCTCGGCGTTCAGTTGTCGGAAAATCGCTTGCAGTCATTTATAAGCGGGCAATTAGATTTGAGAGATGCATACTTGCATCCCGAAGTTGAAAATGCCCTATATATTGTAGATGTTAAAAATGAGACTTTGATGGCAACGGAAATGTCAGGGACACAAGATTTAAATGAAAATATGTTACCCGAAGTCGGCTATTTTTACGATGAATCAGACATGGCCAATATCTCCACAGCATCTGACACATATCAACTCGAAGTGCCCATTAGCGACAGAACGACATTTTCAACACTTGTCAACAGAATGGGATGGAGAGCTTCTTCGCTTAGAAAAACTGTTGGTGTAACCGCCACAATATAAAACAGAGTTGAACAACGTTGAATTTCGCAAAATTTCCATTATTTTTGCGCCATAAAAATTGAAACATCATGGTAAGAGTAAGATTTGCACCTAGTCCTACGGGACCGCTTCACATAGGCGGCGTTAGAACCGCATTGTATAACTATTTGTTTGCCCGTCACAATGGCGGACAGATGATTCTCCGAATCGAAGACACCGACCAGACCCGCTACGTCGAGGGTGCCGAGGAATACATTATGAATTCGCTCGAATGGTGCGGTATCAAATTCGACGAAGGTATCCGCGAAGGCGGAAAATACGGTCCGTACCGCCAAAGCGACCGCAAGGACATTTATGCAAAGTACGCACAGATGCTCATTGATAATGGTAGCGTCTATATGGCTTTCGATACTCCAGAGGAACTGAACGAACTCCGTGCTGCAGCAGAGAAGGAAGGCAAAACCTTCATTTACAACTTCTCCACTCGCATGAGTCTGCGCAACAGCCTTTCGCTTAGCAAGGAAGAAGTTGACGAGTTGCTGAAAAACGGAACTCCATACGTTCTGCGTTTCAAAGTGCCGGAAAACCGCGTACTCGAAACCCATGACGAAATCCGTGGCGACATCACATTCAACACCAAGGAAATGGACGACAAGGTTTTGATGAAAACCGACGGCTTGCCAACCTACCACCTTGCAAACATCGTTGATGACCATCTGATGGAAATCACCCACGTAATCCGTGGCGAGGAATGGCTGCCATCGTTGCCATTGCATATATTGTTGTACGAAGCATTCGGTTGGGAACATCCGAAGTTCGCTCACTTGCCGCTTATCCTCAAGCCTAGCGGAAAGGGCAAGCTCAGCAAGCGCGACGGCGACCAGCTCGGGTTCCCCGTTTTCCCGATGCAGTTCAACAACAACGGCGAAATGTGCAAGGGCTACCGCGAAGACGGATATTTCCCCGAGGCATTCATTAATATGCTGGCACTTTTGGGCTGGAATCCTGGCACCGAGCAGGAAATCTTCTCGATGGACGAACTGATAAAGGAATTCACTATCGAGCGCGTTGGCAAGAGCGGAAGCCGTTTCGACCCAGACAAGACAAAATGGTTCAACCACCAGTATATTTTGAAGAAATCGGCAGAAGATGTGGCAGAACTTTTCCGCAAGGACTTGGACGCTCGCGGTGTTGACTATTCAAAGATTGACATTGTTCGTATATGTGAACTTATGAAAGAACGTATTTCGTTCATCCACGAAATGTGGAACGAAACCCGCTTCTTCTTCGAGACTCCAACCCAGTTCGACGAAAAGTTCAAGAAGAAATCGTGCAAGGAAGACACCGCAGAGGTTCTTGAAACCTTGATTACCATACTCGACAAGTGCCCCGATTTCAAGCCAGAAACTACCGAAGGTGCTGTAAAGGCTTGGATAGAAGGCAACGAATGGGGATTCGGCAAAGTTATGTCACCGTTCCGTCTGGCTATTGTCGGTGAAGGCAAGGGACCGAGCGTATTCGACATGATTGAGGTCATAGGTAAAGACGAAACATTAAAGAGAATAAGTAATCTTATCAAGGATTTAAAAGCTTAAATATTAAGTTATTATAATATACAAGGGGCTTGATTTATCGAATCAGCCCCTTGTTTGTATAATTTCAATATTAAAACAATGTATCAGCTTATTTCTGATAGTCAATTCTGAAAATATCGACGCAATTACCACCCTTATCCGAACGTCCCTGCGACGTTGTATAGACATATTTTCCATCTTTTGAGATGTCGAGACCAACCGGGTATGAGTCGGCATTAATAGTTGCAACGACTTGCATCTTATTTGCATCTACAACGCAGAGCTTGCTGCTGAAATTGCATGCTGCCACAACATAACGTCCATCAGGTGTTATTTCAATTGTACGAGCTCCAGCACCAACCTGACAATTCGTCCATGTGCTAATCGTTACCTGCTTGTTCTTCATGTTCTTTGCAGCCTCAAGAAAATCATTTAGAGGTATTCGTTGTACATAACCCTTTGAATTAATGCTTAAATACAGATACCCATTCCTTATTACAAGATGGCGAACATTAGGCATCATGCCATTTACAATTCCAATAAATGAAAAGTTAGACATATCTATAACTGCAATTCCTCCACTACCTCCCATACATCCTACAAGCAAATATTTGTTGTCGGGTGTAAACACAGTGCCACGCAAACAATATCCGCTGTTTACATCACGGTTTACGGGAGTTGTAAGACTGTAATTCAAATCCAACTTATATCCTATTATCACGCACGACAGATAATGCCAGTCGTCGATTGATTCTCCCGATATATCAATGATACCAACTGTATTGTCGCCCCAATGGGTAATTGCTACATATTTGTTGTCGCCCGATACGGCAATCATCTTTGGCAACGGACCTGTTTCCATCAGTTTTACAATCTGGTCGGTTTCCGTATCAATTATGGCTACTGCGGAAGGATCCTGCGCATTAATATCATAGCTACGCCTGTAATATGGTACCCACAAATACTTTCCGTCATGTGTAAAGACGCTTTCTACAGGTTTTCCGTAAAATATGTTCAGATTTTCGGTATAGTGCGTAAATTTAAACAATCCCGAAGGTTTGCTCCACAATTTGGCATCTGCCGAACCAAAATTATGATTGATAACTTTCAGTTTTTTGTTTGTACCTGTTTCATAAACAACAGTCTTTGCGCCTTCGAGCGAATTTACATAATACTTCTTTCCATTAGGGTGAATATTAACCGACTTTGGCGAATGAATATCAGCATCTTGAGTTTCCTTTTCGGTCCACGAATAATTCTGCTTGCGACCTTCGAGAGTAATCGTAAATGCACCATCACTTGATTTCACACTTGTGCCTATAGCCGGATGGACTACTGCCGGAGTATTGTCCTGTGCCTGTAATTTTCCTGCTGTTAAAACTAAAACAACAGTGGCCAATAAATAAAACAAATTCTTTTTCATACTAATAATATTCAGGTAAAACCCTGCAACCTTTAATGTATCTGACTATATAATATTTCTCATTTGATTTCGATATAATTACCCCTCGGCTTATCGTTGCATGAATGAATCTAAAATAATTTTCCTCGGGACAATTTTCAATAACTATTCCAACATGGCCTATCGTATGATAATTTTTTCGACCTCCATAAAAAACGAGATCACCGGCCTGTAAATCATTTTGATTATCAATAATTTTCCAACCATTAGCAAGTTGTCCCGACGAAGATCTGCTCAATTCGTAACCAAACCTACGGAAAACATAGGAAGTAAAACCAGAACAATCGAACATGTCGGGTCCTCCATGCCCATGACAATATGGAACGCCAAGGAATGTCTTTCCGTATTCTATAATACTATCAACCAGCATGATAATAGTTGAATCATTGGCTACTTCTAACTCATTTTCTACTTTTAGTGAATCTTGTGAAGCCAAAGTATCAATCTTCAGCGAATCAGACTGCTGCAAAAAATCAGGCCGGCAAAAAGTTTCAATATCGTTGTTTCCAGACAGACACAACCGTACATCTACCGTATTTACGACTATTACAACGGAAGAAACAAACAGAATTGAAAACAAAATATTTCTACACAAATTCATTGGATTGCAAAGGTAATCAATTTTCCACAAAACTAAATACTCATAACAAAAAATACTCTATTTTTGGCAGACTAAAATTACACTAGACTACTATGCATAACACAAATTGCATTTCAATAACAGATGCCACCGAAAACAACCTGAAAAACATTTCAGTTGACATTCCCAAGCATCAGATTACAGTATTTACAGGCGTTTCTGGTTCGGGAAAATCATCTCTCTGCCTCGACACCATTGCCGCTGAAAGCCGCCGCGAACTCAACGAAACATTTCCGAGCTTCGTACAGCAATACCTGCCTAAATATGGTCGTCCCAAGGTCGGAAAGATTGAAAACATGCCTGTGACAATAGTCATCGACCAGAAGAAACCCGCATCGAACAGCCGTTCCACGGTAGGCACCTACACAGATATCCAGCCGTTGCTACGACTGCTGTTTTCGCGCGTAGGAAAACCGTTTGTCGGATATTCCGATTCGTTTTCGTTCAATCACCCTGCTGGAAGCTGTCCTCGCTGTGCCGGCTTGGGCGAAATCCGCGAACTCGACATCCATAAGCTTGTTGATTTCGACAAGTCGCTAAACGACGAGGACACAATACATTACATCGCTTTTGGTAAAGGCGGATGGCGTTGGATCCGCTATGCACACAGTGGACTTTTCGACCTCGACAAGAAGATAAAGGACTACACCCCCGAAGAACTCGATCTTTTCCTGTATTCACCACAGATAAAACTGAAGAACCCACCGTCAAATTGGCCAAAGACAGCCAAATACGAAGGTCTTGTTCCGCGAATGTACCGCAGCATTATAAATTCGGAAGAAGGTCTGCTTCACGCTGCGGCAATAAACCCGATGCTTACAATGGGTACCTGTCCAGATTGCAAAGGAACCCGACTTAACGAAAAAATCCGCTCCTGCCGCATAAACGGCAAGAACATTTCAGAAGTTGGCGACATGCCGATTTCGGATCTTGTAGATTTCATTGCTGCCATCGACGACCCGCTGGCAGTTGACATCAAGCGTGAACTATCGAAGCGACTACAGGCACTGATGCAAATTGGGTTAGGCTATTTATCGCTAAGTCGTGGTACAGGAACACTTTCCGGAGGCGAAGCCCAACGCATAAAGATTGCAAAATACATCAATTCACCTCTTACCGACATGGCCTACGTACTCGACGAACCAAGCGTCGGACTGCATCCTCAGGACATTAACAAGCTGAAAGATTCGCTTCGCAACCTGCGCGACCACGGCAATACTATATTGATTGTTGAGCATCATCGAGAAATAATTGCAATGGCCGACCATATTATCGATATGGGACCTAAGGCTGGCGCACATGGTGGAGAAATCATGTACGAAGGTTCGTATGAAGGACTTTTGAAGTCCGACACCATATCGGGCAAAATGCTTCGCAGCAAGAGCCAGTTCAAAACTGAAATTCGTAAGCCACAAGGATTTATAAGCATAAAGGATGCAACCTTACACAACCTGAAAAGCGTATCGGTTGACATACCATTAGGTGTAATGACCGTGATAGCAGGTGTTGCAGGTTCGGGAAAATCGTCGCTGATGGAGGAATTTCAGCAGCAATGCGACCGCAAAACCATATTCATCGGGCAGAAAAACATAGGCATAAACCTTCGTTCAACCCCTGCCACCTACCTTGAAATCTCCGACCCGATACGCAAGTTGTTTGCACAGGCAAGCCACAGCAACATGCAGCTTTTCTCGTTCAACTCGAAGGGCGCATGTCCAGCCTGCGGAGGAAAAGGCGTAATAATATCAGACATGGCTTTCATGGAGTCGATAGTAACCGTCTGCGACGTTTGTCACGGAACAAGGTACAACGAGGAAGCTCTTTCGCATCGTTACAAAGGCAAGAACATTGCTGAAGTGATGGGGCTAAGCGTTGAAGAAGCAGTGGAATTCTTTGCCGACCAGCCATTTTTGCCAAAACTGAAGGCCTTGGAAAAGGTAGGACTTGGCTACCTGCATCTCGACCAGTCGATGACAACGCTTTCTGGCGGTGAATTGCAACGCATAAAGCTTGCCGACCAGCTTCACCGAAGTGGAGAAATTTTCATCCTTGACGAACCAACAGATGGCTTGCATCTGGATGATATTCATAAACTTCTAAACCTTTTCAACGAAATGACCGATAGTGGCAACACTCTCATCCTCATCGAACATAGCATGGATGTGATGAAGCAAGCCGACTACCTCATCGAAGTAGGTCCTGAAGGTGGAGAAGCCGGTGGACGACTGTTATTTGCAGGAAAACCCACAGAAATATTCAACTGCAAACAATCGGTAACAGCAAAGTACCTGTAATAGATTCTTTGCTACATTACAGAACCGCTCTACATTATTTCCAAAAATGTGGATAATATTGTGTATATACCAAGGATTATTATTATAGAGCCCCCTACCCTGTTGATTATTAAAAAATGCCGTGGCCTGATTTTCCTACGGAAAAAACTAAGTGACATTGTCAGGAATGTCCACCATAAAAACGACCCAAGCACAAAACCAACCATTATAAGTATACCGGTAATGATTTCGTTCCTATCGGAAATACAATCTCCAGCACCAACATTAAACATTGCAAAGAATGCAAATATGTATGTCATTGCTCCAATAAAATTGGAAAGAGTAAGTGCGACCACCGAAATGAAATCCTGCCATAACGAATTGCGTGTATCCTTGCTTTTTCTTATATCTTTCAGTACATTGCGCTTGAACATGAAAACACCGAAAATAACAACAATGATGCCCCCTATTACACCAAGAATAGGTTTGTATTCCTGTATCTTGTGAAAAATAAGCGAATATAGGAAATATGATAGCGCTGCCATTATTGTATCAGCAAATACCACCCCAAGGCCAGAAATAAAAGATGATATACGTGGCCGTGTGAGTGCACGTTGAATACAAAGAACAGCAACTGGACCTACCGTTATCGAAGCTGTAAGTCCAACCATTGCACCGCTGAATATTTCAGAAATCACAATGCAAAGAAACAAACTTTTTTTTAATGTTTGACATATTCAATAATATACTTGTGATATTTTTTTTCTATAAGAGCAAATTTCAAAATACAGAAGATTTTTTTCAGTAGCTACTAATAAAATTATTACTTTAGCCGTCTAAATTTAATAAATGAAAAGCCATGTTGAGCGAAAACGAAATAAGACGTCAGAAAAGTCTATTGGAAGGAGAAGGAAATTTTGTGGAAATTGTTGCACCGGCAACTCCTCAGAAGGGAATAACCATAGTTGACAACCAGCAGCATTTTATAGATTGCTACGAGGAAAAATGTAAAAATTACAAGGTTGAAAAGTTTGTCCCAGCATCTGGTGCTGCCACAAGAATGTTTAAACGCCTGATTGCTTTTAATAATGAGCCTAATCTAAAGAATCTGCACGACGGAGGAAAATATTCTGTTAAGACAACTATAGATTCTCTTAAGAACTTTGCCTTTTTCGACACATTAATTGCCAGCATAAAAGATGTTAAGAATTTAGAAGAAGTTTCTGATAAAATACTGCATGAACCGCTTAACTATGCCGGATTACCAAAAGGTCTTGTCGAGTTTCACAAATATGACGGATTTTCGCGTACAGCATTCGAGGAACAAATATATGAAGCAGTTGCGCTTAACAAATCCGAAGAGCCCGCAAAACTTGAATTTACTGTTTCTGAAGAACATTTCGAGATGTTCAAGTCCTTGCTGGAAAATATTTTATCCAAAAACAAATTAAATATTGAAGTTGATTTTTCATTTCAGGAAAAATCAACAAATACAGTGGCAATATACGAAAACGGAGAACTGGTAAAAGACAATTCTGGAGAACTTTTCACACGGCCAGGTGGACATGGATCTCTCCTTCAGAACCTTAACAGAATTGATGCCGACATTATCTTTATAAAGAACATCGACAATATTGTTCACCAAGATTATACAGAAGAAACTTTACCATACAAGGAAATGCTTGGCGGAATGTTGATCGAGACTGTTGAAAATATCAAGTCGTATATGGAAAGTCTGGCTTCTGATAAATCGGCAGAAAATTGTAACCGCATAGCAGATAGTTTGGAAAAGGTATTTTACACCGATTTTGAACGCAATGATAACCTTTGTGAAACACTTATTCAATTTATGAATAGGCCGATCCGCGTTTGCGGAATGGTGAAAAATACTGGAGAACCAGGCGGTGGTCCTTTCTTTGTACGAAACGGTGAAAATGTATCGTTGCAAATAGTTGAAAAAGCTCAGATAAATCTTGAAAATGCAAGTCAGAAAGAACATTTCAAAAATTCAACACATTTTAATCCTGTTGATTTAGTATGCTATACAAAAGATTATCAAGGAAATAAATTTGATTTGAATAATTTCGTCGATCCTTCAACCTGCTTCATTTCCGAAAAAACATACAATGGCAAACCTATTAAGGTTCTCGAACATCCTGGACTTTGGAACGGATCTATGGCCAATTGGCTTACAATTTTTGTCGAAGTGCCATTAATTACATTTAATCCTGTTAAGGAATTGAACGACTTACTTAGAAAAGAACATCAGCCGCACAATTCCGCTGTGAACTTCTAATGCTAGAAAACATACAGTTAAAATACAAAAATCACTAATTTTGCAATCACAATACATGATTGTATAAATATTTTTTAATCAGCATTTTAGGCATGAAAGAACTGAGAAATATAGGAATCGCAGCGCATATCGACGCTGGCAAGACAACGGTATCGGAACGAATACTTTATTTCACTGGAGTGAACCGTAAGCTCGGTGAAACCCACGACGGGCAGGCTACGATGGACTTCATGAAGCAGGAACAGGAACGTGGTATCACGATTGCATCAGCAGCAATTACCTGCACTTGGAACAATCACCAGATAAACTTGATTGACACCCCTGGTCACGTTGACTTTACTGTGGAAGTGGAGCGTTCGTTGCGTGTAATCGACGGAATGATAGCCGTTTTCTGTGCTGTAGGTGGTGTAGAGCCGCAAAGCGAAACCGTATGGAATCAGGCCGAGCGCTATCGTGTACCGCGCATCGCTTTCGTCAACAAGATGGACCGCACTGGTGCAAACTTCGGCGAAGTCGTCATGCAAATGAACAAGTACCTAGATGCCAACGCCTTGCCATTGCAAGTGCCTATGGGTGCAGAAGATTCTTTTGCCGGTGTAATCGACATCGTTCGCAACATTGCATATACCTTTGCCGATGGCAAGCGCTTCGAAAATCCTATTCCTGCCGAATATACATCACAGGTCGAAGAAGCCCGTACTTTCATGATTGAAAAGCTTGCCGACGGCGACAACGAAATAATGGAAATGTATTTCGACGGAAAGGAAATTCCTGAAGAAAAGCTGAAGAAGGCAATCCGCGAGCAGACCTTGAAGCTTTTGATTACGCCTGTTTTCTGCGGTGCTGCATACAAAAACATTGGTATCCAGCTTCTGCTTGATGCCGTTGTTGATTATTTACCGTCGCCTATTGATGTTGGCTCAGTAATCGGCACCGACCTGCACGACAGCGAAAAGACTCACAGTCGCAAGCCATTCGACAACGAAAAGTTTTCTGCATTGGCTTTCAAGCTGATAAACGACCCGTATGTTGGCCAGCAGACCTTCATCCGAATTTTTTCAGGCAAGCTTACAAGCGGAATGGCAGTTTACAACTCATCGAAGCGCAAGCCCGAGAGAATCGGACGTATTTTCCGCATCAAGGCAAAGGAGCGTCAAGAGATTACCGAGGCCGGTGCTGGAGAAATCGTTGCATTGGTAGGTATGAAATATACCAAGACAGGCGACACCTTGTGCGACCAGGAATTCCCGTTGTACTTGGAATCTATTCACATTCCTGAACCCGTAATCCAGTTGAAGGTACAGCCGTCAAATCAGAAAGACAAGGACAAGCTGAGCGAGGCTCTTGGTCGTCTGGTAAACGAAGACCCATCGTTCCACGCAAAGTACAACGAGGAAACCGAGGAAACTGTAATTTCGGGCATGGGCGAGTTGCACCTTGAGATTATGGTTGACCGTCTAAGAACTGAATTTAAAGTAGATGTTGAAGTTGGTGAGCCAGCTGTTGCATTCAGGGAAACCATTACCGCGCCTGTAGAGACCATGTACAAGCATGTAAAGCAGACAGGCGGTCACGGACAGTACGCGCATACAATCATGCGCATGGAGCCGAATCCGGGCAAGGGCTACGAGTTTGTCGATGTGGTCAAGGGCGGCAACATTCCTGGAGAGTACATTCCGTCGGTTGACAAAGGTGTATGCAACATTATGGAACGTGGTATCCTGTCGGGATTCCCAGTTGTGGATGTCAAGGTTACGCTGCTCGATGGTTCGTATCATCCTGTCGATTCGTCGGATATGGCATTTCAGCTGTGTGCCGAATTGTGCTTCAAGAGCGGATTTATGAAGGCAAGTCCTATATTGCTCGAGCCAGTGATGAAGGTAGAAGTCAACACTCCAGACGATTACATTGGCGACGTTGTTGGAAACCTCAACCGCCGCCGTGGAAAGATTGAAGCAATGAGACGTTACCGCAAGGGTTCTCAGAAGATAGTAGGACTTGTACCGCTTATGGAAATGTTCGGCTATGCAACCCAGTTGCGCAACATAACATCGGGCCGTGCCAACTATTCGATGGAATTCTACCAGTACATGGAAATGCCTTTGAACATACAGACCGAAGTGCTGAAGAAGTTGAATGAGAAGAAATAGCCATGGAAATTGTATTTTTGGGAACGGGAACATCACAAGGCACTCCAATTTTAGGATGCGATTGCGAAGTATGCAGATCTATCAACCCAAAAGACAAGAGGTTGCGTTCGTCGGTGCTGATACACCACAATGGGCTTGACCTGCTCATTGACTGTGGACCGGATTTCCGATACCAGATGATTCGCGAAGGGGCAAACAATGTTGATGCTATTCTGTTTACTCACGGGCATATCGACCATACTGGAGGCCTTGACGACATTCGTCCGCTCAATTATCTCACCAAGAAACCTATGGAAATATATGCCGAGCAACGTGTAATTGACGCATTGCACAAGCAGTTTTTCTATATCTTCGACAACAGTACATATCCAGGAGTCCCAAAAGTAAACATTCACCCTGTGGATTCTAAGGCCGATTTTACAATAGGAAACATCAATGTGACACCAATACGCGCTTATCATGGACAATTGCCTATATTGGGCTTTAGAATCGAAAATTTTGCCTATTTAACCGATGTAAAGGTTGTGCCCGAAGAAGAGATGCCCAAACTGCATGGAGTTGATATTCTCGTGATAAATGCACTACAATACGATGCTCACCCAATGCATTTTACTCTCGACGAAGCTGTAGCCTTTGCAAAGAACATAGGTGCAAGAAAAACATATTTCACACATGTAGGTCATCGCATATCATATAACGATGCAATGAAGAAACTGCCACCCAACATGGAACTGGCTTATGATGGTTTGCATTTATCTTTGTGAAAAACAAACCAGTAGCTCAACTTATATAAATACGCTTACGACTAAACATATAGCTACAAGAATAATGTAGTAGGAGAAAGCTTGTGTATCAATATATTCTTTGGGACGTATTCCATATAATGATTTTACTACGGAAACGAGAATTATTTTTTCAATTATGTTTCCTATCAGAAATGCGACCGCAACACCAAGTATACCAATAAGATTAATCAGTATTATACTTAATGCCAAATTCACCAGAATGTTTATTGCTGCAGCAGCCAGTATTGGACGACTTTGACGTTTGCCAATAAGAATGCTCTCTGGAATAATAAACCTAAAAATTGAGGCAAAGCAATATACATTGAAAATCAATGCACTTCCGTAGAAATCTGTGTTAAATACCAACGGATAAAAATATTTGCTGGATATTATTGCGACCATTGCAAGCGGTATGAAAATGTGCATTATGTGCTTACTTTCATGCCTTATGCTTGCAAGAATATTCGACTGGTTATCATTATTGGCAATACGAGAAGCCATGGCTTCCGACAATGCCGTTACCGGCAATAGTATCAATGGAAATTCCTTTGCTCCATACCTGAATAGTGCATAATGGCTTTCATCAAATTTACTTGCTACAAGAAAACTATCTAAATATTGTATTCCCTTAACAATCAATACGCTGAGAATAAATATCCATGATAGCCTAATAAAATTGGACATGTATTTGATGGATAATCTTATCCTTGAATATCTGAAGACAATAATTATCAGCCAAATAAATTTTATTGCATTAGTTGCCAAAAGTCCATACAATCCATATCCGAGATCATTGGTAATAATTACAGGAACTGTGACCGCAAAAATCTGAAAAGAAAAAACTATTGCTCCGTATGCAGCAATATGTTGCGGCTTATTCTCGATTAGATATATGTATTCTATAAGATTTGTTGGGCATGATAATACTATGTATGCCAGCAGGATTTTTAAGTATGGAATACGACCACCACTAAATCCTACAAAATTTGCAATTTGCTCTTGCAATACAAATACGGCTCCTGCTGTAATCACTGATATAAATATAAATATCAGTGTTATGTTGAAATATGCATCTGTTTTTTCATTTCGAGGCTCGCGCTTAAGCGAAAGCATTGACTGTATCATTCCGCCAGTCCAGAAAAAGCAAGAAGCACCCGAAATAAGCAAAAATGTTTCGTACGTTCCGATTTGGCTTATACCAATTTTTGTTTTCGACAGCACTACGCCTACAAGCAGCAATGCTACAAAACGGAACAACTGCAAAAACTGCAGAGACCGAACATTGTTAAGGTATTTTTTTATGATTGACACCTGCTACTTTCCGAGACTTTCAAGATAACCAGCCATAATTTTCTGTATATACTTTCCAATTATGTCAAACTCGAGGTTAACAATTGTTCCCACCTTAATGCAATGAAAATTAGTAACCTGGTAGGTATAAGGTATTATTGAAACAGAAAATGTATTCGATTTCGAATTCACTACTGTTAGACTTACGCCATTCACCGAAACAGAACCTTTTTCCACAGTTATATTGCCTTTAGACTTGTCATACTCAAACGTGAAATACCAACTTCCGCCATTTTCTGTTACGTCTATGCATTTGGCTGTCTGGTCAACATGACCTTGAACCATGTGTCCATCAAGAAGTTTATCCATTGTCATGCTACGTTCAATGTTCACTTCATCACCAATATTCAGCAATCCTAAGTTAGACTTGTCAAGGGTTTCCTTCATTGCTGTAACTTTGTATGTCTTTGCAGTTTTGTCTATTTCTACCACAGTGAGACATACGCCATTATGCGCTACACTTTGATCTATACGCAGCTGATCACCAAATGAACATGTAAAATAAAAATGAATGTTACTCTGATCTTTCTCAATCTTGACCAATTTTGCGGTTTCTTCTACTATTCCTGAAAACATAACTGAATTTTATTTGATACGCAAATTTACATAAAAAATTAAATTCATGAATATTCTCTAAAAATAATTATAGGCATAAATGTATTAACCAGTATTTCTCAAAAATTAACACTTCCGCGTTAAAAACTTAATTATCAACATCACAACATTATTCACTACATTTGACGATTTGAATGAGATAAATTGTAATAGATACTAAACAACTGATAATAAAAGCAATAAGCAATTAAGATGTTTACAACATTATGGTAAAGCCAATCAGCATATTAGACAAAGACTATTCTCAGTGGCTGAAAGATTTAAGTTCGCGATATAGAAGAAGCCAGATAAAGGCTGCTGTGAAGGTAAATCAAGAAATGCTACAATTCTACTGGGAATTAGGTAGAGATATTGTGGAAATGAAAGCAGAAAGTCGTTGGGGCAGTGGATTTATGAAAAAATTAAGCCACGACCTAAAATTAGAGAACCCAGACGCCACTTGTTTTTCAGAAACTAACTTGTTGTATATGAAGAATTTCTATATTCTTTTCGCTCCATATGGTGAAATTACTCCCCAACTTGAGGAGCAAATAGAACAAGTGTCATCAATTACTCCCCAAGTTGAGGAGAAAAAGAAAATTACTCATAAAATTAATTCTTTGCTCTTTATGATTCCATGGGGACATCATAAACTATTGATTGATAAATTCAAAAAGAAGATGTCTCAAGACGAAGCATGGTTTTATGTAACAAAAACTATTGAAAAAGATTGGAGTAGAGACATATTACTTAATTTTATTGATTCAGACCTTTATCATCGAGATAGCAAGGCTATTTCTAATTTTAAAATTACACTACCTAAAGAACTAGGAATTTTAGCACAAGACCTGACAAAAGACCCTTATAATTTTGCTTTTACAGGAATTACTGGTTCATATAACGAACGATTATTAAAAGAAGCTTTGCTAAATAATATTACTAATTTCTTAATTGAATTGGGTTCAGGTTTTGCATACGTTGGTAAGGAATATCGATTGCAGGTTGGCGAAACAGAAAAATTTATTGACTTATTGTTCTACAATCTTAATTTATCGTGTTATGTGGTGGTTGAAGTAAAAATTGGTAAATTTGAATTTGCCGATGCAGGACAGTTAGGAGGATATGTGGTTTCTTGCAATCACATACTTCGAAAGGAAGGACGCGACAATCCTACTATAGGTCTTCTTATTTGCAAATCAAAAGATCGAATTGAGGCCCAATATGCATTAGAATCCAGCACACAGCCAATTGGCATTTCAGAGTATGAACTTGAACGCTTCTACCCTACAAAAGTGGAAGGTGCCATCCCTACAATCGAAGAAATTGAGACAAAATTGAGTAAAATGATTAAAGAAACTACAAAGTAAATGACTGAAAATTACGATGTTATAGTAGTAGGCGCTGGACATGCAGGCTGCGAAGCGGCAGCGGCGGCAGCAAATATGGGAAGCAAAGTGCTACTCGTGACAATCGACATGAACAAAATCGCACAGATGTCGTGCAACCCCGCTATGGGTGGAGTTGCCAAAGGTCAGATTGTCAGGGAGATAGATGCACTTGGCGGACTTTCGGGAATCGTTACCGACAAGGCAATGATACAATTCCGAATGCTCAACATGTCGAAAGGCCCAGCAATGTGGAGCCCTCGCGCCCAGTGCGACCGAATGGTCTTCAGCGGCGAATGGCGAAGCCAACTCGAAGCAATAAAGAATGTTTCGTTTCTGCAAGATACTGTAAATAAGGTGATTGTAGAAAATAATCGCGTCTACGGAATCGAAACCTACCTCGGGATAAAAGTTTACGCAAAAGCAGTAATCCTCACCACTGGCACTTTCCTTAACGGTCTGATGCACATAGGACATAGCCATTTCGAAGGCGGACGAATTTCGGAACCTGCAGCTGTTGGTCTTACACAGAACCTCGCAAAACTCGGTTTCACCTACGACCGCATGAAGACAGGAACCCCAGTAAGAATCGACGGCCGTACCATCGATTTCTCTGAGCTTCAAGAACAAAGCGGCGATGAAACCATAGTTCCGTTCTCGTACATGCACAACTACAACCAGCATTTCCTGAAACAGCGTAGTTGCTACATTACATATACGAGCGAAGAAGTTCACGATACTCTGCGCAAAGGACTTAAGGATTCGCCACTGTACGACGGAACTATAAAGAGCATAGGTCCACGCTACTGCCCGAGCATCGAGACAAAACTTGTAACTTTCCCCGATAAGGACAAGCACCAGCTTTTCCTCGAACCAGAAGGGGAGACCTCAGTGGAATTTTACCTCAATGGCTTCTCATCGTCTTTACCGATAGATGTGCAGTACCAAGCTTTGCGCAAAATCAAAGGCCTTGAAAATGCCAAGATTTTCCGTCCAGGATATGCCATAGAGTACGACTTCTTCCACCCTACCCAACTGAAAGCCACATTGGAGACTAAACTCATTGAAAATCTGTATTTTGCAGGACAAATCAACGGCACAACAGGCTATGAAGAAGCTGCAGGCCAGGGCATTATCGCTGGTATAAACGCTCATTTGAAAATCAACGAAAAACCAGAGTTCACTCTCAACCGCGACCAAGCTTACATTGGTGTTCTCATCGACGATCTCATCACTAAGGGTGTTGACGAACCTTACAGAATGTTCACTTCGCGTGCCGAATTCCGCATACTTCTCCGTCAAGATAACTGCGATGTTAGGCTCACAGAACTTTCGCATAATATTGGTCTTGCAACAGATGAACGCTTACGAGTTTTTGAAGACAAGATTACAAAGCGCGACCAGCTTATCGACTTCTGCAACAATCAGAGCTGCAAGCCAGAAACTATTAACGCAATGCTCTCTGAATTAGGAAGTTCGGAGCTAAAACAGAGTATAAAGATGAACAATATTATCACTCGTCCACAGGTGAAAATCAAGGATTTATGTCGTTTTGACAATGAACTTAACACGCTTGTTTCGGGCTTTGGCGACAAGAAGGACGAGATAGTTGATGCAGCCGAAATACTGCTGAAATACTCCGGCTATATAGAGCGTGAAAAACTCATTGCAGACAAGTTGAAGCGACTTGAAAATATCGTCATCGAAGGCAAGATTAACTATGCAGAAGTGAATTCACTTTCGACTGAAGCAAGGCAGAAACTGATGAAAATTAATCCGCACACCATTGGTCAGGCATCACGAATTAGCGGTGTTTCACCTTCCGACATAAGTGTGCTATTGGTACTGATGGGAAGATAATATTTTGCTCCCCGAGCCTGTCGAAGGGGCAAATAAAAGTATAAATTAAAATTCAATAATGACAAATTTTAAACATATTACACCTCGGTTTCGATACTTCGACTGGCTCAGTAGCCGAAGCTCAACCAGTGCATTTCGCCCCCTGAGCCTGTCGAAGGGAAGAGGTAATGGAAGTAATAAATGTTTCATGTGAAACAATTATAACAACAAGATAATGAATAAAATAGAAAATAAAAATATTATGCAAACGAACAGCACTCATCGCCCCTTCGACAAGCTCAGGGAGCGAACCAGAAAAATAGAAGGTTACATTGTCGATGTTCTCAACAGAAAAATATTCAAGGGTGAAATCACAATCGATAATGATAGGATTGTAAAAATCTCTCCGAAGGAAACAACAAGTGATGTCTATATTTTGCCAGGTTTGATTGATTCGCACATTCACATCGAAAGCACAATGATGATACCTAGCGAATTTGCTAAGGTTGCAGTCAAGAACGGTACTATTGGAGTTGTCACCGACCCACACGAAATCGCGAATGTGCTTGGAGAAAAAGGTATTGATTTTATGATAAAAAACTCAGAATCAACACCTTTGAAGACATTCTACTGTGTTCCGTCTTGCGTTCCAGCAACCACATTCGAGACCTCTGGAGCTACTCTCGATGCCGAAAAAATTGACAAGATTTTCACTAAATATGGTTTGAAAGTACTTGGTGAAATGATGAATTATCCAGGCGTAATATTCGATGATCTAGAAGTTCTGGCAAAGATCGAAGTTGCAAAGAAACACGGTGCCGTTATCGATGGTCACTCTCCGCAAGTCAGTGGCGACAACTTGAAAAAATATATTAACGCAGGTATTAGCACCGACCACGAATGCAGAGATATTGACGAAGCAATCGAAAAAATAAACCTCGGTATGAAAATTCTTGTCCGCGAAGGTTCGGCTGCAAAGAATTTTGATGCTTTATACCCTCTAATTTCAAAATTCAATAAATCGGTAATGCTTTCGACGGATGATTCACACCCCGACGACCTGTTAAAATTTGGACACATTAACAAAATATTGAAAATGGGCATTAAGTACGGAATTGACATTTTCGACTTACTAAATGCTGCCTGTGTAAATCCTGTAAAACATTATAATCTACCAATCGGACTTCTCCGTGAAAACGATTACGCCGACATGATAATTGTTGATGACCTAAAATCATTCAATATTCAAGAGACAATAATTAATGGTAACACAGTTTACTCGAATGGTCGAATTTTGTTTAGCACAAAAAATATCCAGCCCATCAACGATTTCAATGCACAAAGAATTTCGGAAGTCGATGTAAGAATAGAACCAAAGTCGCAAAAGATAAAGGTTATTGAAATTATCGAAAACGAATTACTCACAAATTGTATTATCGAGAAGGCTAGGGTAGAGGATGGTAATGTTGTTTCCGACACAAAGAACGACATACTTAAAATTGCTGTGATGAACCGTTACTCGAAAGACGCAAAACCACAGATAGGATTCATTAATGGATTTGGCCTTACCGCTGGAGCAATCGCAACATCGGTGGCACACGACAGTCACAACATAATTGCCGTTGGTACTACAGATGAAGAAATTGTAAAAGCAATTAATGAAATTATCGACAACAAAGGTGGAATGTGCTATGTAAAGGGAGTGGACTACTACACCTTGCCGCTTGAGTTTGCTGGACTGATGACTCAGCAAAGCTGCGAACACATTAGCTATATGTACAGTCGAATGAATCACATTGTAAAGAGTAACGGTTGCAGGCTTGCATCTCCATTCATGACACTATCTTTTATGTCACTTCTGGTAATTCCAAGTCTCAAACTTGGCGACAAGGGATTGTTTGATGTGGACAAATTCGAGATGACAGATTTGTTTGTAAAATAACCAAATGTTTCATGTGAAACAATATATAAAACATTGATTATAAATAATTTAATATTAAAATATTTCAACTATTTAACTAACACTCAGGGTGTAAATGATAAATTATAAAAATCATTCCACTGTGCGTAGTCAAAGTGAAGGATTTTAACCAAATGTTCCACATGAAACATCTAATAAACCACTATAAATCAAAATATTAAACATCAAATATATGAAAATTCTAATTCAACGAGTGAAACATTCAAAATGCACCGTAGATGGCAAAGAAATTTCTAAAATAGGACGAGGGATACTCGTATTTGTAGGTATAACAAACGACGACACAACAGAAGATATTGAATGGCTAGCAAACAAAATGGTAAATCTCCGCATTTTCAACGACGAGGACGGTGTTATGAACAAATCATGCATCGAAATTGACGGAGAAATTATGATAATAAGTCAGTTCACCCTACACGCCCGTACAAAGAAAGGAAACCGCCCATCATATGTCGATGCAGCAAAACCTGAAATCTCAGAACCTCTATACAACAAATTTATCGAAACAGTAAACTCACTAACTGGCAAAACTTCAGCCACTGGCATCTTTGGAGCCGACATGAAGATTGAACTCCTCAACGACGGACCAGTGACAATAATCATAGACTCAAAAAATAGGATATAAAAAAAGTTGCAGCCCGTAGACTGCAACTTATAAAAGAATTCTAATACTTATTTTTGTGGAGCCTTGAAGACAAATGGCATCACGAAATTTACGCGTACAGTTTTTCCCTTAACTTTGCCAGGGGTCCATTTAGGCATTGACTTTACCACGCGAACTGCCTCTGCATCGCAACTCTTATCGAAGCCTCTCGCAACCTTCACATCAGTAATCGAACCATCTTTCTCGATGACAAATGATACATAGGTCTTTCCGCTGATGCCTTTTTCCTTGGCTTTTTCGGGATACACGACATTTTCTTGGAGAAATTTAACCATGGCTTCGTTACCACCGGGGAATTCGGGCATCACTTCGAGAGCATCTGTATTGTAGATACTGTCTTTGCTTTGTGAAATCTTAATCCTGATGTCCTCCAAAGTCTTTGCTTCAGCACTATTTTGCTGTTCTTCATTTTGTTCCTTAGCTGTCGCATTTGTATTGGCTACCAACATTACTGCCAACACAGGTAGCGTGACCAGGAGTCTCCACCAGAGTCCCTTGGTCTTTTCATTCTTTGTAATCATCTTAATTCGTTTTTTAGTTAATATTAAACTGAAATTATTACTCATTCTGCTAAAATCGACAGCCGTGCACTGCTGCAAAATCAGCATCATGTAGTCTCTCTTGTTTGCGCCAGCATCAACCACATCGCGATCAGCCTGATATTCATGAATACACTGCAAATCCCTCTTGAATAGATAGATAAAAGGATTGAACCATTGCAGTAACATCATAAGCTCAACAAAAACTATATCCAATGAATGATGATGGCTAATATGACTCATTTCATGCCTAACAATTTCTTTATCAACTGATTTATTTGGAAAGAAAGCATAGTTTAGGAAAGAGAATGAACCTTGTTCCTTATCTGTATATACAGCAGTATAACCATTGCATTTCTCTTTAGGGGAGCGATAAATTACGAAAAATATCCTTGTCAACTTGAATATAAATAGCAATAACGATACTCCAAAACCTATAAAATACAATATGGCAATTATCTGCCAAAGGTTGTATGTAGGAGCATTGGTTTGTGTTTGGACAGCTGTAGTTGCATCTGAAACGACAACATTTCCATCAGGAGAAATTACAATTTCAGGAAGCATTACTCCGCTGAGCATATTCTGCTTGAAATTTACAATCTCTGGCGACCTATTACTTATAAGTATACCAAGCAACGGCAAAGCCAATGCAAATATTATTGATGCCAATATGTAAAATCTGTTGAATTTGATTCTATTGCTATTATTGAATAACAGACGATAAATAATCCAAAAAACTGCAATGGCAGCAGTAACTGGAAACAGACGACCTAATATTAATTCCTGTGCATTCATGGCTTATTTTTTTTCGTTTTCAATTGCTTCATCTATTACTTTTTTCAGCGACTCCAATTCCTCAATGCTAAAATTTTCCTTTTTGGCAAAGGAAGATACCAAATCAAGGTAGGAATTGTTGAAATAACGCTCAACAACGCTTCCAAGATAATGCTTTGAATATTCATCCTTGCTTATTAAAGCACTATATCGATTAGCACGGCAAAAAGTTTCGTGAGTTACAAAACCTTTGTTCTCCAATATTTTTATCACGGTAAGTACAGTATTGTATGCGGGTTTTGGTTCGGGAAATGCTGCAATTATCTCGTTGGCAAATCCCTGACCGATGTTCCAGATTACCTGCATCACCTGTTCCTCTCCTTTAGTCAACTCTTTCATCGCAAATGAATTTTTCTTGTTATTAATTTTAATGTCTAATTTTAAATAATTCCGACACTGCAAATATAAATAGATTTTTAAATATACAACTATTTTTTTAGTTATATTTTTAAAAAAGTAATAAATTAATATATACTAAATTGATTTACAATAATTTAAAGAAGAAAAAAATAATCGTATGTACAATTATTTTGTTTAATTATTTTCAAAAATCACTATCCCATCCTCCTCAATATTCTTATAAAAAGGAGTGATTGATTGCTTTTTCCATTCATCATACGAAAACAACTGAGGCTGCACATCAAATCCATTGCGATAGCCTAACTCAACAAATGGAAACGCATATTTATCAAATGACTCATTAAAAGAATTCTTTTCCTTTAAAAAAATCAGCAAATCCCAGTCCGAAAATTCATTGTAATCACCACGCGCACGAGAACCAAAAAGTATCAGTTCTGAACCAGTAGTTCCTTCAAATACAGAAACTGCCAGTCCTTTAATCTTTTTAATAAACTCATTATTATCCATTAAGCAGATTTTCTAAAAATCATCAATCAACTTAATCTCCTTGATGTCGCATTCGCAAAGTTGACCAGATACTGCCTGCACGACTATCTTACCAGATGGCTTCACATCAACGATGCTGCCGCTAATCTCATCCTTTATGCCCTGAATCTTCCACATCATAATCTTACCAAAGCAATAAAGGTTCAGCAGATAGTCGAGACGAAGGTCGGCAAACGGAACATCCTTTATTTCGTTGAGCTTCTTTTCCACCATTCCCGATATGCCAGTTATAAATTTCTTAGCATCGTAGTCCTGACCGGTAATGTTCTTCAGCGAAATGGGGTTCGGCAACCACTTAGGAAACTTCTCCTGGTTAAGATTCAAACCTACACCTATAACAGATGCCTTCACGATATTGCCGTCTAACTTATTTTCAATAAGTATTCCGCCGAGTTTTTTCCCGTCGTAATAAATATCGTTCGGCCACTTAATCTTCGTCGTAATGCCCTTTAATTTCAAAAATTCATATATAGCCATTGAGGTTGCCAGACTTACCTTGAAAATTTCTTCCGTTTTTATTTCGGTAAACAGTGCAATACTGAAAAGTGCGTTCTTATCGTTATCGCTTACCCAGATGTTCTGTCCCATTCCTTTGCCCTTGTTTTGCGAATGGGTGAATACTGTTGTAGGTTCTGTTATCTCTCCCGACAAAAGTTTTTCGGAAAGGTAAGCATTGGTTGAATCAATCTCGTTGAGTTCTATGTATTTCATCGTTTAAAATCTTTTGTAAAATGTTTAGCAAAGGTAGGGAATAATTGATAATTGACAATGGATAATGCACAATTGATAATGGATAAAATGGATAATTGATAATCTGTAGCGACGTAATGCATTGCGTCGCTACTATTTTTCAAAATTTTTCTTTCGCCTCAAATCACATTATCATAATTACAATAAATAAATATTTAATTAAATTTAATTGATGATTATTATTAATACTTGTGAATAGGTTAGTAAATTTGTGAAAATTTGTCTTGCAAGTTACTTACTAAATGTTATTTTATTGCAGCGAAAAAAGTGTAAGATATTTATAATTCAGTATTTTTATATACGCAGAATTTGACATTTTTCATCACCCCCTTATTGGTTAATTTTAGCTCTCCGATTGTTCAAATCGCTCCGCTTTTCTGTTGAAAAAATTACATTAAAAAATTACAAAAAATTCTTGCCAAAATCCAACTTCCATATAGTCGAGCACCTTACAAATCTGCAAGAAAAATTTAATATTTTTTATTCACAGAAATAACCTTTTTGAAACCGATTCTGTTAATTTCAATTTATTTTTTCAATCAACGACTTACGAAAAAATCGATTTTTCAATGATTTTTCATTCAGCAAATTAACCGCATTTTTGAAAAAAGTTGATAAGTTAGCTTGCATATTTCAAAGAGCGTGGAAGTCAAATTAATAATGGATAATGTACAATTAACAATTGATAATTATTCGCACCATTCAGCACCCTGAGCTTGTCGAATGGTAAGCCGAAATATTTTTCTTTAACCTTCACTTCGACAGGCTCAGTGGGCGGTTTTAGTTATTATTCTTCATCAATACAAATACAATCTAATTTATAGACATTTAATAATGGTTGCGTGTAATGTGGCTTTGAATCATATTCTTCACCTGGGTTAACAACATGAATTTTTGCTGTTACCAAAGAATTATGAGATATTTTTTTAGGAACTTTGCCTGTTATAAAATAAATACGATTATTAGAATCATAAAAATTAGCTGTGACTTTCACATTACTAACATAAAAAAAATTAGGATCTGTTTCATAAGGTTCGTCAAGAACTTCCAAATGTCCTTGTATTCCGCCATTGCATGATGACCGTTTCTGGCAACCGCTAAACACTATCATACCCATTGCTACAACGAGTAGTGAAATAAAAAATCTTGATTTCATCTTAATAAATTTTAAAAATTCTATGTCACAAAGAAAAGAAAAATTTCTGAAATACAAAACATAAATCTATGTAATTGACATAAAAAAGATAAAAATTGCCATATAATTTCTCGCACTATTCTGCACCCTGAGTTTGTCGAAGGGTTGTACTATATTATTATTAAAACCTTCACTTCGACAGGCTCAGTGGGCGGTTGCTTCTAGTTAAAGAATTTCTTCACCTCGTTGGCAAAATTCTTTTCCACTTCCTTGCCGTCACGGGTCTTGGCGAGTCCAGCCTTGCCAGTTTCCTTGTAATCGACATTCAGGCGTTCGCCAACTTCGCGCATAGTAAGTACAACTTCATCAGGCGAAACAAACGACTTCACGCCGCTGAGTGCCATAAGTGCTGCGCTGATTGCGTGCGAGGAGTAAATACCGTTACGCTTTACGCACGGAACTTCTACAAGTCCTGCAATCGGGTCGCAGATAAGACCGAGCGAGTTCTTTATTGCAATGGTGAAACCTTCAATCATCTGTTCTACATCGCCGCCTTCTAAGTAAACCAAGGCTGCTGCCGCCATTGCCGCTGCCGAACCGATTTCTGCCTGGCATCCGTAGTCAGCTCCTGCAGTCGAAACATCACCGAAAAGTATCATTCCAAAGAAACCGGCAATCATCAGCGATTCCAGTATCCTGTCTTCTTCCGGCTTGTGAATTTCGTTGTAGGCCTTGAGTACGCCTGGCAAAATTCCACATGAACCTGCTGTTGGACAAGCGATTATAACACCCGACTTTGCATTTATCTCGTTTACGGCCACTGCGTATGCAACTGCCTTTCCGTAAATATTGTCGAAAATCTTGTTGCCTTCGCGGTACTTGTTGATATTCTTCGAATCTTTGCCAGTAAGTTTCAATAAGGTGAGTTCGTTGCTGCGGATTCCATCGTCAACCGACTTCTGCATAATGTTCCAGTAGCTGCGCATCTTGTCGTAAACCTGCTTGCGGTCGGTGTTCTGCAGCTGTCTTTCAATGTCAAGTATAAGGTCGATAAGATTGATTTTTTCCTCGTTTACATATTCTATAAGTTCCTCGAAAGTGTGGAATGGCATCATTGGAAGTTCAGTAGCCGAATTTTCGTTGTAAATCTTTGCAATTTTCGGCAGATTTGCGTTCTTTTCGTTGATTTTTTCAATTTTTCCACCATTAAGGACAGTATCAATCTTTCCGTCGAGTGCAAAATCGAGCATTCCGTCGTAGAATCTTATCTCAACATTTCCAGCACCGATTGAAAAACCTGTTACACAATGTGTTCCCTTGTCGGTCTTGAAGATGACTTCGGCAATGTTTGCATTCTTCTGGTCGGCGTATCTTGCATCATCTTCGGCAGAACCTTTCTTGTATCCGTTGAACTTTGCGGTGCAGTTTGCAAACTTTATTCCGTTCTTGCTCAACGATTGCGGGTCTCCGGCTTCAATCATACGCGGGTCGTCGGTAACATAACCGCAAAGTCCGCCGCCGAGAGCCGATGGAGTCTTGTGACCAACGCCAGTATCGCGGAACGAACCAATAAGTTTTACTTCGACAGTTTCAATAGTTTCGCCCGACTGTTCAACAGCGCAGATAATATTTCGTGCAATCTGTCCTATGCGGTTTGCACCAGCAGTGTGCGAGCTCGACGGACCAACCATAGCAGGACCAACAAGATCGAAAATACTCATCGGCTTAATGTAGCACTGGATGTAGCGTTCGAAGTCGTCGCCTATCGAGTCAATTTCTTCCTTCGGAAGTAGCGAACTTATTTCGATAGCTATTTCGTAGTAAACATCAATTTTCTTGTCCGACTTCTTAACCTGCCACAATTCCATGTAGTCGCAGTTGAGTTCGTGACGTTCGATGGTTTCAAAAATGTTTGAAATCAATGTGTTGTGCGAGATATTGACGCATTTTAGCAACAATGTTGTCTTTTTCTTAGCCTCGTCAACCTTGCATCCGAAATCGACGTACTTTGTAATCTTGTTGTTCTTGTCGATGAATATTTTCCTGAAATCCTCGGTATTTGGAATGTTGAATTCGTTTCGGCGCGAACTGAACTCAAGGTCTTCGTAGAACGAAGCAAGTATGAAATCGTGTTCCTTGCTCGGGAAAACCCTGTACATCAGCACATTGTTCTTTGTACCGGATACGACTTTCAGAATTTTGTTTTTCAGGCGCTTGAGGTCGAAGTTGTAGAAAACGAACTCCTCGATGTCGCCTTTCTGCTTGAATATCTTTGTGTGGTTGTTGGGGTCGATTATCTTGTTAAGGTACATTTCGTGTTCTGCGAAATCTTCCTTGTCCATTACCTCGAAGTAAATTTCGGGCATCAGTTCCTTTAAGCTTTTCATTGTTGTAAATTTTATTTTTGTGCAAAACTACATTCTGCACGGCAAAATCCATAAAAATCTTATGCTATTTTTTCAACATTTGGATTAACAAAGGGAAAAGTAAAAATCAAGAACAAAAGTAAGCTACTAACTTTTTATTCAGAAATTCTTTTGGATAACATATTTTGTAAGTTTTCATCATTTTTTCTGTTATCCCATATAGCAACAATCATTATTTCATTGCCCTCAACGATATAAAATATTCGATTATGTTTTGAGTGTAAAATTAAAAAAGGAGAATATCTTTCATCTTTAGTGCCAAGATACGGATTGACAGATAAGACATTCATAAGATTAATCAAATTTTTAACAACCTTATTTGCAACATTATAGCCAAATAATTCATAAACTCTTTGCGTTATTAGATTGAGTTCTTCTAAGGCTGATTTATGTAAAACAACTTTTCTGTTCACACTCTTTCCATTATCAAGTCATAGACATTTTCGATAGGTATGCAAACAGAAGGATCGTTTTTCATTTCTATTGCACGGCGTTTAAGCTCTTTCAATTCATCTTCAACTGAAAATTCGTCAATGTCATTACGCTTTATTAATGTCATTGCGTATGAATAAACCAAATATTCAAGTTCTTTTTTTGAATATTGTCCACACGACGGCAATTCGATATTAATTTTTACCGTATCCATATTAAATTCTTTATATCCGCAAAGATATAGATGTTTTGTACATTTGCCAAAATCTTCTGCTATTTTTTCAACATTTGGATTAACAAGTTTTATTATGCTATTAGCATTATGCTATAAGCATAATAATTGATTGATAGTGTATTATATGTGATTTTACAGTTTAAAATCCTGTCCAAAGTTCTTCTGAATCCATAGCATAAGAAATTTGTCGGAAAGTTGATAGATATACCTTTCCTCCATAACATTAAAATTATGCTATTAACATAATTATTAAAAACCATTAGAAAATGGATTGACATTTTCTGGGACAGCCGATATATCGGGTGGAGTTAAACGATAAGAATATCTTATCAAACGTGACAGAAAAATCATTGTCTGCATGTTTTTATAACATTCCGCTCCAGCCGCGGGGGCTTTTACTTTTTTG